>Ga0116217_10000264_pt1 | contig 59246 bp, 51 predicted proteins | sample Sb_taG_6_FD_89697 | JGI IMG/M metagenome (GOLD analysis project Ga0116217, IMG submission 89697) | Peat soil microbial communities from Weissenstadt, Germany - Sb_50d_4_PS metaG | ecosystem: Environmental > Terrestrial > Soil > Wetlands > Peat | place: Germany: Weissenstadt | collected 2010-09-21
ACGTCGATGCCGTCGTCGCCGGGGTGGATACATGGAATGCGGCGGTTTACAAGCTCGCGCCAAAACTGAGGATCATTTCCCGATTCGGCGTCGGCGTCGACAATATCGATGTGGAGATGGCCCGGCGGTTCGGCATCAAAGTGACCAATGCCCCCGGCAAGAACGCCAATGCCGTCGCTGAATTGACCATTGGTCTGCTGCTTTCCGCCATGAGAAGCATTCCCTCGCTCCATCAGGCGACCCGGCAAGGGCATTGGGACCGGTTCATCGGTGACGAATTGATCGGCAGGAAAGTGGGGATGCTGGGCTTTGGCGTCATCGCCCAAAAAGTGGCTCGGAAGCTAACCGGTTTCGAAGTCGAGGTCGCTGCCTACGACAAATATCCCAACCTCGAAATGGCCAGACAGCTTAAGGTCACGATAGTTTCGGCGGACCGGGTGTTGCAGGAATCGGACGTCGTGTGCCTGCTTCTGCCGAGCCTTAAGGAGACCTATCACTTCATGAACAAGGACACCTTCACGCAAATGAAGGACGGCGCCTATTTCGTCAACACGGCGCGGGGAGCCTTGGTTGACGAGAAAGCTCTGTGTGATGCGCTGAGATCGGGTAAATTGACGGCAGCAGCTATCGACGTCTATGAGGTGGAACCCGTCTCGGTCGATAATCCACTTTTCCGGTTGAAGAACACCGTAACAACCCCGCACACTGCAGCAGAAACGTACGAAACCTATCGAGCTGTCAGCTTACATACGGCCCGTGCCATCCTCGACGAGTTCGAAGGAGTGAGTCCGCCTCAAGGGCTGTAAGAGGTTGTACGTCAACCTGCAGTCCCGGTCAACCAGCATTCATAAATCAATTTGCGATTAATTGTATCAAAATATGTTTGTTCAATGTATACTGTGAGACGCAATGCTCATTTTTGAACAGAAGAGATGAGGCTTACTATGTCAAAACTCTTACAGGGCATCATCGTTCCAATGATCACACCTCTCACTCTTGACGGGGCATTGGATATTGAAGGATTGGAACGGCTCGTGGAGCACATTCTCCGAGGCGAAGTCAACGCTCTTTTCCTGGCAGGCACGACAGGGGAAGGACCCGCGCTGAGTCATGAAATCCGGAAAAAGATGATCGCGCGCGTCTGCAACCAGGTTAAACAACGTGTCCCGGTAGTCATGGCAGCCATGGACAGCTCACCAGCGGAAACCATGAACATGATTATCCATGCGTCGGATGTGGGGGCTGCAGCGGTCGCGATCGCTCCTCCTTTCTACATGTCTGTAAGTCAGTCCGATCTCGTTCGCTACGGCAGAGCAATCGCAGATGCAAGTCCTCTCCCGGTTTACCTCTATAACGTGCCGAACGCGAATCTTCCGCGCTTCACATTGGATACGTTAGAACAGCTGTGCGAGCTTGAAAATGTTCTCGGGTTCAAGGACAGCGGCGGCTCTCGCGATTTTCTTATCGCCGCCATTCAGCTTTTTGAAAAACGACCTGAAACCTCAGTCCTTGTTGGGCCGGAGCCGCTGTTGGTTGAAGCCTTGCGTGCCGGGGGTGACGGCGGAGTGTCGGGAGGGGCCAATCTCTTTCCTCAGCTTTATACTGAACTGTACAAGGCAAGTACTCTAGATGACTGGGAGACCGTCGAGGCCCTGCATCAGCTCGTGCTTCGGGTGGAGCGGGACTTTTATCGAGTTGGCGAGGGCGAGTCCTCACTGATTCGCGGGATCAAAGCCGCCGCTTCCCATTTGGGCATCTGTAGTGCCACCATGGCGCCACCTTATGTATCGGCAACACCGGAAGAGATAGCAGAGGTTGCCTTGAGACTCGAGCGTTTCCAAGAAGTGCTGCTGGAGACCTTCAGCCGTACCGGCACACTGGTGAAAATCTGAGGAGTCTATGACTCGAAGTGCATTAAAGCCAAACATAAGCATTGCTTCTCCGAAGCAAGATGTTTATTTTTCACGATCAGTCAGCAAGGCATTCGAAATAATTGCTCTGCTGGGCAGCTCCCCATCGCCCTTATCCTTGCCTGAGGTGGCAGCGCGCACCGGACTGACAAAGAGTTTTGCCTATCGACTGCTTCGGACGTTGGAAACGTTGCGGCAGGTGCAACGGTTACCTGTGAATCTATTCACTGTTCCTGCTGACGACTTCTCGTCAACAAAGAAACTAACGGAAGGCTTGGTCCAATCGGCACGTGATCCGATGCGGAAACTACAAATGCAGTTTCGCGAGACCGTTAGTTTGGCAGCTACGCTCGGAAATCGTATCGAAGTTCTCGAGGTTTTGGACAGTCCTCAATTGGTCTGCATGACCAACCGTGTGGGGCGCATTCTGCCACCGCACGCAAGCTCGTTAGGCAAAGTCATTGCGGCTTTCCAGCTGCCCGATGCACAGCAAAGACTACTTGCTAACTACGGCCTTTTGCGAATTACCAATTCCACAATCACAGATGAGTTGAAGCTGCAGAACGAGTACACAGAGATTCGCAAGAACCGCTTGGCGCAGGATGATGAAGAAAGCATTGCAGACGCATACTGTCTCGCCGTCCCCATTACTGATAAGTTGGATCATGTCGTTGCGGGCATCAGTATCTCAATGCCCAAGTCCCGTATCGTTGGTAACGACGTCTTGCGCAAAGATATCGCGTCAGCCTTACGGAACGCATCTGAAACTGCGTCATCTGCTTTTAAGCATCTAGTACCGTGACTTTGTAGATTCGTAATTACACTTGTCTCTTTTGCGGAGGAAGATTGAGGGTTATAGAGGAAGCACGGGTTGGCGCAGCGGTTGCAAATTCGGCTTTCGCGGCAGAGGTCAACATGCCCAGAGGTTTGGTAACGATAAGCGCCTATTCCGTCACTGGTCTAAGAAGCAACTATTGCCCTCGTTCTCGCCTGTAAAAATCACCTGCTAGAATCTCGTCTTCTAAGTATTTCAGCGTGCTTTGGCAGTCCCCAGCGGCCTGTAAGTTGTTGAAAGTATGGAATATAGAGGCTTTGACACGGAAGAGGTCGTTGGTTCGAATCCAATCGTGCCTACCATTAACTTTGCTGACACGTCCGGAAAACTCCAAATAGTGATGGAAGCCGCGGCGAGGAAGCCGCCTTCCGGGGTTAAGCCCGCTCGATCCACCAGAGCATAAAGAACGTGATCGCAATTGCTGCCAAAGCGCTCAACGCGAGACGCATCAGATGATGATTCTGCGCGCTTGGGATCATGATCTGCGGTGCTGTCGTTTCCTGGCTATGCGAGCGATCCACGGCCGCTAGTTCAGCCGCAACCTGCGCAGTAGTTTCTTTGGGTTGGCCGTCGAGGAAACGGTAGCCTTCCGGCAGCTTCGATGCGGCAAACCACCTGTTTGGACTCAAAACCGTAAAATACCCGGCGATCCGAACGGTGTCGCCCCTGCGCGTCACGGTACGAAGGATCTTCATTGCGTCCCCCGAATGGCTGTTCGTGCTTCTTCGCCTGCAGAGGTTTTTCTGTTCCCTGCTCTCCTTGGCTGCGCCCTGCTTTATCCCCGCACGGAGACGCCCGCAAACGACAGCACCGCGAGGCCGCGGACGGGCTGGCCGAAGAAGCGGGCCGGCGCAAAGCGGCTGAAGAGCAGAAGATCCATTACCTGGGAGCGTGTGGTGGCATCGTTGGGCCCGGAGACGATGCGGTAGTCGTAGACCTCGCCCTGATCGTTGATGTAGGCTTCCACCACCATGGGGCCGGAGAGGGCGTTTGTCGCGTTGTCGCCCGGAGCATTGGAGTAATAAAGCAGACGCGGCGCGGTCGCGTTCCCCAGGGGCTCGTCGGGCGTGGCCGCAGCGGTTTGCGGCTGGGCAAACATGGTGACAAGCGTGATCACCGACCCCAACAGCAGAACCGCGCTGGCAAAGCCGGCGCCCGCCTGAAGCAGGAACGGCCCCAGCGTGTTCTTCCAGGCCAGCTCCCACGCAATGAAGATGCTGCGGCGGCTACGGGCGCGTTCGCGGCTCACGGCAACGCGAATCCGCAGCGGCAGGTCGGCAGGCTCGGGCACGGGGCCGAGTTCCGCCAGCGTCACCTGCAAAGCGCGCAATGACTTCCACTCGAGCGCACACTCCGGGCAATCGCCGAGGTGCGCATCGATCTCCTGCATCTCACGTCCGCTCAACCGGCCATCCAGGTATTCCGTAAAGCCAGCCTGCATCTCATTGCAGCCGTTCATCGCGCCTCCTCTCGCAGAGACAATTCCATCCCTGCCAGCGCTGTGGGCCGCGAGCCGGGTTGATGCGGAGCGAGCAGCGCCTTCAGGCTTGCTCGACCGCGCACCAGCCGCGACTTGACCGTTCCTAAATTCACGCCCTGCATGGCGGCAATTTCGTCGTATTGAAATCCTTCGATGTCGCGCAGAATCACCGTGGTGCGATAGGGTTCCGGCACATGGCCGAGCGCGCGCTCGACCTGTGCCCGATTCTCCTCGTGCAGGGCCAGATCATACGGCGACTCGGAGGGATCGACCAGCATGTCTTTCAGGCACACTGGCGTTCTACCCTCTGCTACCGTGATCTCCTGCTCCATGGGAAACTCCCGCTGCTGATGGCGCATCCACCAGCGCCGCTGGTTCGACGCCTCGCGCAACGCAATGCGATAGATCCAGGTTCGAAGCGACGATTCGCCGTGAAACCCGCGAATGCCGCGAAAAACTTTCACGAAAACTTCCTGGGTGAGATCGGCGGCGTCGGCGCGATTGCGCACTGTGCGCGCAAGCAGGGAGAAGATGGGCTGATGGTAGTGTGCGATCAGCCACGCAAACGCCTGCTCAGAGCCTGCCCGCAGCTCTTCAACGAGAGCCGCCTCTTCCGACTGGATCGTCAGCGTACCCGCGACATTGCCCATGGTGAGGTCTGCCTGCAATTCCTTGCCCTCCCACGTTACCGCAATTCAGCCATCGTTGGCATGTGCCCTTATCACATTGCTTCAAGGCACGCCCCGCCCGCACAACTTCTCTCTTTGTTAGACACCATAGCCCCTTGGAGTGTTCCCGGGTGGACGGGATCGCGTTTTTCGGCTCATTGAAATTTTGTTGATGAAATGAATGAGAGGGGCTTCCAGCCACGTCGACCCGGGCATTCGATTCCGGGGCTGGCACGCTTAGGATGAAATCCGGAGAGAATATGCAAATGTTTACCGCACACCCGATCGGCTTTATCCATAGCCCTTACCGGGAAACGTCAGCCATTCCGAAAGGCATTGGCGCCAAACACGAGGCCGAAGGCGCGATCGAGCTGCTTCGCGACTACGAACCGGGTTTGATGGACATTGACGGATTCTCGCACTTGTATGTGATTTGGCAATTCGACCGCGCCGACGGGTTCGACCTGGTTGCCCATCCGCCGACCGACGAGAAACGGCCCCATGGAGTGTTTGCGACGCGCTCGCCGCGGCGGCCGAATCCGATCGGGCTCACGGTTGTGGAATTGCTCGGCCGCGACGGCTCATCGCTCCGCGTGCGCGGCGTGGACATGCTGGACGGAACGCCGGTGCTCGACATCAAGCCGTATCTGTCGAGCATTCCGGCGGAAAAAATCAAGCGGGGATGGCTGGCAGAGGCGGAGAAACACGGGGAGTAGCCAGTAGGGAATAGGGAGTAGAAAACTCTGCCAGGCGCAGCACAACAGAGTTAGGCCTAAGCGGGCCAGTCGTGCGTTTGGTCGTATAATCGACTCGATTTGCCAGACAAAATCATTGCCGGCGATGTCATCTCGTATATGGAGATGTGCTCAGCTGTCGGAGTGAACCTGCAGCGCGGAATGAATTTTCGGTTGCACGGCAGTTAGAGTGTCATCCTGATGAGCATCCGACCTGGGGCTCCATATGCAGACCAGGTTGAAGATGAGGGCAGGACCCTGATTCATGAGGGGCATGACTGCGCCAAGACCATCGATGTACCCAATCCAAAGAGAATCGACCAGCCGAGGTTAAATCCCGGTGGATCGCTGACGCAGAACGGTCTCTTCGCGGAGTCAGCGCAGCGCTTCAAGGAGAAGCAAGCGCCACCGGAAAGAGTCTGCGTCTATGAAAAGATAGGTCCGGCATCTGGGTCTTTAACGGCGTGTTCGATTTGATCGATTACTGGATGGAGAGTTCAGGAGAACGAAAGGTATTCAAGTTCAAGCTTCGACTCTCGGCCACGACCGATCATCCGAGCCCCTCTGCTGTTGCGATAAAGCTAGAGGACGATCGCCTTATACCGTCTTGGGTAAAGCTTGAGGTTTGGAAGCGCAATCAGGGAAGGTGTCGCAAATGCGGGTCAAATACCGGACTTCATTTTGATCACATCATTCCCAATTCAAAGGGCGGATCTTCGAAAGACCCTGCGAATATCCAAATCCTCTGTGGGCGCCACAACCTCGAGAAGCGCGACAACATAGAGTAGCGAATCAATCCACTTCGATTGTCCGAATTACGGGATGCCGATGATCTTGTGCGTCTGCAGGCTCAGCCGCCAGCGCGGATGCTCAAGGCAATAGTTGAGCGCGAGGGTTGTATTTTCGTCGCGATGGGGTCCATCCATCGGCTGCAGGAAGAAGTGACGGAACGGGAGACCCTCAAATTCAGTTGGGTCGGCGCCGGGTTGCGGATAGATCAGCTTCAGCTCGTCGCCACTGCGCTGCCTGAATTCCGCGCCGGCCTTGGGACTCACGCAGATCCAGTCGAGACCTTCGGGAGCCTCGATGGTTCCGTTGGTCTCGATGGCAATTTCAAATCCGCGCTTATGGAGAGCGACAATCAGGTCGGCGTCGAGCTGCAAAAGAGGCTCGCCACCGGTGCAGACGACGAATCGTTCGGGGACTCCTGCATCAGCAGGCCATTTTCGCTCGATGGCTGCTGCAAGCGCTTCAGCCACGGCAAAGTGCCCGCCGCCAATTCCGTTGGTATCGGCAAAATCAGTGTCACAGAATTTGCAGATTGCCGACGCGCGATCCTGCTCGCGTCCTGACCAGAGATTGCACCCGGCAAAGCGGCAGAAGACCGCCGGGCGGCCCGTTTGCGCGCCCTCGCCCTGCAGGGTGTAGTAGATCTCTTTGACGGCGTAGCTCATAAAAACAGCTTCTAGCTGCTAGCGTCTAGCTCCTAGCTCAAAGCGCAATCGGCTGAGGCGTCGGCCTGGGCACAAAAGCTCGCTGCCAGAGGCTAGGAGCTGAATTTCAACAGCGGATCATCGATCCCGTTTTCTTCGAAGCCCTTTTGACGAAGGAGGCACGAGTCGCACTGGCCGCACGGTACGCCGACAGGGGAGGGATCGTAGCAACTGCTGGTGAAGCCGTAATCGACGCCCAATCCGAGCCCCATGCGAATGATTTCCGCTTTTGAGAGAGCGATGAGCGGCGTGTGAATCTTCAGCGACTGGCGGCCCTCCACGCCAGCCTTGGTCGCCAGGTTGGCCATCTTCTCAAAGGCAACGATGAATTCAGGACGGCAGTCAGGATAGCCGGAATAGTCTAGCGCATTTACGCCGAGAAAAATATCGTTTGCGCCTGACACTTCAGCCCAGGCAAGGGCGAAGGCTAGGAAGATCGTATTTCGCGCGGGAACATAGGTAATTGGAATGCCGCGGGACATCTCCTCGGTTGCGCGGCCCTTGGGAACAGCGATGTCGGCGGTGAGGGCCGAGCCACCGAAGGCGCGAAGATCGATGGCGGCGATGCGGTGCTCGGCCACGCCGATGGATGCGGCGACGCGCTTGGCGGCTTCAAGTTCCCACGCGTGGCGCTGGCCATACGAGAAAGAGAGCGCGTAAAGCTCGTAGCCCTCGGATTTGGCGACTGCGAGGACGGTGGCGGAGTCGAGACCGCCGCTGAGAAGTACCACCGCTTTTTTTACTGCAGTCGTCATCCGAAATTCTCTTTGTAACGGCGGCGATTCACTGCGTCTAGCTCCGCTAACTCAGCCAACTCCGCAAACCCCGCTATTACTTCATGTCCCCGCCACGGCCAATATCCATCGAAGGTGGAATCGGGTTGCGCTCGTCGATGTAGGAATTGATGCACTGGTCGAGAACGCCTTGGGCCTCGAGAATGAACTCGACTGCATCGCGCCCCGCGCCGTAGCCGCCGGAGTTGGGCGTGACGTAATGCGCCTCCGCTTTCACCTGCGGGCGTGCATTGGCCACCGCAATGGCAAGGCCCACTTCGCGCATGGCGGGCAGATCGATCACATCGTCGCCGACGTAGCAGATCTCGTCGAGCGCGGTGCCCTCCTTCTGCACGATCTCGCGGATGGCCTGCATCTTGAACGCGCAACCCTGGTAGATGAACTCGAGCTTGAGATCGCGGGCGCGCGTGGCCACGGTCTCGCTGATGCGCTTGGTAATGACGCCGCACTTGAGCCCACCGAGGCGCGCGAGCGAGATGGCGGTGCCGTCGTGCGCGCTGTAGCCCTTGGCCTCGACCATGGTCGTGGATTGGACGCCTAAGCCGATCGTTTCTTTGCTGCCAATCTCCTCCAAAAGGCTGCCGTCCGCAGGACGCCCCGGGACGAGCCAAATGGTGCCGTCAGTGAGAACACCATCGACATCAAAAAGGATGATTTTGATCTTACGGGCGCGGTCGATTACAGATTGGGGCGCGGTGAGGGCCATGGTTCGATTGTATCGAGCGGCTCCGCGGTGTTGTTGCTTCAATAGCGCAGCGCACATTTGCGCCTCCCAACGCATTGTCATTCTGAACGGAGTCCGCCGCGGCGGACAGAGTGAAGGATCCGCGGTTGCCTTTCGGAATTCAAAAGTCGGCGGCCTTCGCACTGTCGGCAGTCTGCTCGAAACTTGCTCGAATGCGCGATGACCCGGACGGCAAGGCACCTATAGCTTGTCCCTGGATGTAAGCAGTCCAATTTGGTTCGCCCCCGCGCCCTTTCCGATATCCACGACCCTTGCGATCGTTGCGAAAGAAAGGTGATCGTCCGCTTTGACAAACATCACTCTTTCAGCCCGAACCGAGAAAATGGAGCTGAGGCGGCTCCCCAGTTCTTCGATGCTCACACTCTCCTGATTGATCTTGTAGCTCACGAATCCATCGCGAGCGCTGATGATCTGCACCACGATGGGGTTCTCGGGTTTCACATTCGGGTTCATTGACCGCTGAGGCAACGCCGCTTCCAGGCCGTGAGGCATGACCGGAGCAATCACCATGAAGATGACCAGCAGCACCAGGAGAACGTCGATCATCGGAGTCACATTGATGTCGCCCCACAATTGACCTGAAGCGTGATCATTCTCGAACGCCATAGGACAATCCCTCCTCGCTTCCTCAGGTCCCGAAGAACCTTTGGAGATTTCACAGCGACTGAAATTGCGACTTCATTTGCTTTAGACACCACGGTGTGACGAATGGTTCCTGTACCGCCTGCGAGACAATGAGCACATGGACGACATCCCCGCTGGCGCGCGCCCTCAAAACCCTCCCGGTCTCGATCCCGAGGACTATTATTTCGAGGGTCCGCTGATGGTTTTTACTGCCGCATACCACCTGAAGCGTGGCTATTGCTGCGGGTCGGGGTGCCGGCACTGCCCGTATACGGAGAACTGCGCCGCGGACCAGAACGCACCGAAGTCCTCGTAACGGGAGCCAATTCCCTATGGCCGGAGGCGCGCCGAGCATGGTATAAATCCACCTCTGCGGCAATCGGGCCCCCCGGCTTCCTGAAAAATGGAGGCTTCCCCCGTGCCTGGCGACGCAGGAATTGAACCTTAGAGGAGGGACAGATGGGGATCATTGCATGGATTGTGGCCGGCCTGATCGCGGGCTGGCTCACTGGCAAAATCATGAAGGGCTCCGGCTATGGTTTTTTTGTGGACATCTTGCTGGGCATTGCCGGCGCTATTGTGGGCGGATTCATCGCGCGGCATCTCGGACTTGACCCGAGCGGAGGATTCATTTACAGCACCCTGATCGCGATAGGCGGTGCGATCATCCTGGTGGTGATTGTTCGATTGCTGAAGCGAGCTTGAGAGCAGCCCGCCCCTTTTGCAGCTCCATTGCGAACTGGGCGGGCGCCACCGATCTTACTCGGAACCGCCGGTTGAAGACGGCTGCACTGCCGCCGGCGTGGCGGCCGGCGCGGCAGCGGGCTGCGCAGCAGGCTCACGCACGAGCACTGCAAAGCGCGGAAAAGCGAAGCTGCCCCCGGCATCGTCGATGACGTTCAACTGGCACACATATTGCCCCGGCTTAAGGCCGCTGAGCGGCACATCGAGCTCAATGGAGACAGCATCGCGGCCTTCAACGTTGACCGATTTGGCCTGGACGATCGGCGTTTCGTAGACCTTAGTCGAGCCCTGAATCAATTCGAGGCTGCTGAGCAGGTCAACGCCGAGTTTACTTCCTTTGGGCTCATTTTCCGCGGCCTTCTCGCGCGACGGGTCATAGACCTCGTAGAGCAGGTACATGTGCTGGTCCTGGCGGAAGACGTGGCTGATGTTGGGCACGTACTCCTGGCCGTTGTGCACAAGCGGATCATCCTTTTTGCTCGGTTCGCGCTGCGAGGCAAGCACGACAGAGCTCATCTTGAGTGGAGACTTCTTGAGGTCGGGCAGCGTGACGTCGGCAATGAACGAGCCCATGCGCCCGGTTTCGTTTTCGCGCACCAGGAATTTGATCTCGTATTTGCCCGGCGGCAGGTTAAAGCTGGTGTTGTACTGGATATTCTTCTGCCGCGCCTGCAGCGATGCGTCGAGCTTAAGCGGTACGGTTTGACGCACGCGGCCGACCGGGCGCTTTGCCTCATCAATGACTGCGCCGATGATGTCGAGCGTGGCCTTGTCTTTATCGCCGCCATTCACAAATGGAATTTGCGAGCCGGGCACGACGAGCGACACCGGCATGTAGTAGCGGTTGGCGTCGAGGCGGAAGTACATGGCGTCCATGTAGACAGCGATATCCGTCGCGGGCAGATCGCTGGCCAGTTCATCCTGCAATTCCTGCTCGCGGTCTTCCTTGCCGGAGTGCTTGAAGTCGGCGGGCGCGTAATAGCCGGGCCGGAATTCAAGCTTGATGCCGGGGCGATCGATTTTGACCACCAGCTTGCGATATTTTCCGTCACGCGCCAGATTCGAAGAATGGAATCCGATAGCGTAATAGGCTGAGGTGTCTTTCTGCACCTGAAGGAAGGCAGGCATAAAGTCGTTGGAGTCGAAGAACGCTTTTCCGCCGGTGTCGCTGGAGAGCCTGTCCATCACTTCCTGCGTGTCGAAGTTCTGGTTCATGTTGTTGAGGAGCGCGCCGCCGTTGAAGGCTCCCTGCCCACGCATGCTGCCGGTGGAGGCGTCGCCCAGCGGCCCGATGGCCTGCAGCCCGCGCGTGTCGACGCTGTAGATGGCCAGGTCGGCGCGGACCGCGGCGTTGATGGCCGCGCGCAGTGAAGCTTCGTTTTCGATGCCGTCGCGCGAAATTCCGCCCGAAAAGTAAAGCAGGGATTTTTTCTCGTTGATCTTGGCCAGCGATTGCGAAACGGCGCGCAAGGCGAAGAGCTCGCGGTCGGTGTTGAGGTCGTTGTACTCGCTCTCGTCGGGCGTGTAGGCGGTGGTGTCTTCCGCCTGGTTGGTGTTGGAATTGGTGCCCTGCGCGAACCCCTGGCCCTCGGTTCCGTTGTAGGCGCCTACTTCGTTGATCAATGCGTTCTTGTCGGCAGTAAAATCCTGGTCGACGGTGAGCGTGTCGCCGAGCGAAACGAGCGCGACCAGGTCGGCGGGCTGCATTTTGGTGCGGAGAAAGTCTTTCGCGGCGTCAACGCTGCGCTCGATGTCCTCAGGCTGCATCGATGTGAGGTCGAAAAACATCACGATGAGGCGATGGTTGCGCAGTTCCTCCGGCTTGGCGACCACGACGGCCTTGCTGCCGGTGGGGCCCGCGGCGAGCCCGCTCACCGTGGCTTCTTGAAGCGGCGCGGCCATGTCGACGCTCTCAAAGTCGAAGGTGTCGATGGCTTGCTCTTTGCCGTTTTCGTAGATTTTGAAGTCGCTTTGCTTGAGGCCCTTCACGAGCTCGCCGGTCTTGGCGTCGCGCGCAACGACATTGGTCAACACGAGTTCGGCGTTGGCTTTGAGCACGAAGCCGCCCTGCGGAGTGGACGTGACCTGGCCGGGGGTTTGCGCGGAGATCGGCAGCGCGCCGGCAGTGTTCAGCGCCAGCAACGCAAGCATTGCGCTCGACCTTTTTCGCCAACCCTTCATAAAATCCTTTCCGTGGCCACCCAGCCTTATCCAACCCGCCAACAAGCTAAAAGCTGAGAGCTAACAGCTAAAAGCTGCTCTTCAAAATCTGAACCTCGCCATGAACTGAATTGCCCGCATCTGTCCCACTGACGTGATTTCGCCGAATTGCGGCGTGCCTTCCGAGGTGCTCACGCCGTTGTACTGCACAGTGTTGAACACGTTGCTGATGGTGGCGCGAAACTCCATGCTGCGGGTTTCGCCCAACTGCATAGTTTTGGAAAGCGCCATGTTGCTCGAGATCGTCCCCGGCCCCTCGATTGAATTGCGCGGCGCGTTGCCGAAGCCGTTGCAAAATCCCTGGGTGGGCGACGGCTCTGTGTACGCCGCGGTATTGAACCACTGGTGCAGCGTGCCGCCGCCGGCGGTGATGGATGCTCCCGGTGTGCGATTGAGGCGCAGCGAGCCCGCTGTGCCGCACTCCACGTTGGTGGTGTTGAACGTATAGGTCGGCGTGAGCCACGCACCGGTCGCGAAGTCAAAACTGCCGGAAACGGAGAATCCCTCAAGAATGTGCGCGCCCACGCCAGTGGTGACCCAGTGCTTGTCAGGGCCGAAGGGCAACTCGAAATGATACGTGCCGGTCACCTGGTGGCGCCGGTCGAGCACCGAATTTCCTGCCTCGGCCGCAAGATCCTGCCAGTCCTGCACCACCGATCCGCCGCTCCCGTTCACCGAGGTGGCATCGTCGATGGCGTGCGAGTACTGGTAATTTGCGCCAAGCGATACGCCATGTTCCACGCGCTTATTCACGCGCACCGTTGCGGCGTTCATTTTGTAAAAGGCTTCGGCCTCGTCGTAATTGAAGACCAGGGCCGACGGGTCGGTGCCGATACTGTTCGGCAATGCGCGCGGCGCAAGCTTCACGTCGAGGTGGTTGGAGCGCGCGCCGTTGTAGCCGAGATTCATCACGATGCCCAGCGGCAGCGATTTTTGAATGTCGAGATTCCAGGCCATCACGTAAGGCAGCCCATAGTGCGGGTTGAGCGCATAGTTGCCGACGGTGGCAGGGGCGGGAAATCCGTTGGCAAGCGTGAAGCAGGTTGCCGTTTGAATGCAGGCCGTAGACGGCGTGTTGCCGACTGCCTCCTCGTTGGTCTGCTCATTGGTGAAAGGCGGCTGGTGCGCCATGGTGGTGGCAAAGCCCGCGTACTCACCGACGGTGTAGTTCATGCCGAACCCGGCGCGCACTACCGTGCTCTTGACCTTCGGCACGCGCCAGGCGAGCCCCACACGCGGCGCGAAAGCCTTATGCCAGGGATACACAAGCGAATCGGGCAGGCCGGAAGCGCCCGACGCGACTTCAGTTTCGCTGGTGAAACCCTGGTCAGGATTGGTGAGAACCTCGGCTAGGCGTCCGTTCTTTTCGGTGTAGGGTGCGAAGAACTCCCAGCGCACGCCATAGTTGAGCGTAAGCGAGGGGAGCACGCGCCAGTCATCCATGGCATATGCGTCGTAGACGTTGTCGCGCAGATAGCTTTTGGCCACCGAAGAATTCAACGAGGTAGCTTGCGGGAGGCCAAGAAGAAAATCAGCCAGCGAAGAGCCTGTGCCATGCACTGGCTGCGGGCCATTCGGCGTCATCTCGATTTGTTGCGTGAACAGGCCGGTAAAGGTGAAGCTTCCCGTAGCGTTGCCGCCGGCAAGGAAATCGCGGTGAATGCGGCGGTAATCGAAGCCGTAGCGCATATTGTGCTTGCCGTGAATCCAGCTCAGGACTTCGGAGACAGAGATCGTTTGCGAGATGGAGAAGCTGGGCTGCGTGTCGCTGAGACCTTGAATGTTGCTGAGCGAAATGGATGGCACGCCGTAGTTGAGGGCGACGTTGTTGGGAACGGTGATGCCGCCGGCAGCAGCAGGATCAATGGAAGTGTTGGTAAAAAAATTGATGACATGCGCGTTGCTGCGATTCCAACTGACGTTGGAGATGCTGGTGAGCCGGTGATAGCCGACGGTATAACCGGCCTGCACTGAATCGGAATCGGAAGCGCTCTTGCCGCCCAACTGCGGAAAGATGTTCACTCGATCCAAGGCAGAGTGGGCCCAGTTGTAATTCAGGTTGATGCTCTGGCGCAGGCCCTGGTTCTGCGAACCACCGCGACGCCCGAAGCCGCCCATTCCGCCGCGGCCGCCTGGTTGCGTGGCGTTGGCGCCCAGGCTGCGCATGTAACGGACGCCGGCCTGCGTGGTGTTCGATTGCCCGGTGGTGAGCAGGTGGTAGTTGTTGTTGAGCGCGTTGCCCGCTGGAAGATTCGGCTCAGGGTAATACCCGAGCAGCGCCTTGGCCTGCGACGTGATGCGCAGCGGCAGAATCACGTTGGGCGTGCCGTTATAAGTGAATTGCTGCGACGTGGTCGGGTCGAAGATGGGCGACAATCCCGCTGCGGAAAAATTGCCGGCGCGCTCCGCGTCGGTGGGAACGATGGCATAAAAATCATCAGGAGTGGACGAGCGCGTGCCGGAGAGCGTGAGAAACATCGTGTCTTTGCCGCTGGGCTTGGTGAAGTGCGGAATATAGGGCGCGGTCATGAAAGTAAGGCCGAAGCGGTTGGAACCGTTGGCCGGCTGCTGCTGCTGTTGGCCCTGCAGCGAGAACGGCAGCGCATTGATCGCCGAGTTGCTGCCATCCCAAAAGACTGCGCCGTGCGGCTGTGCGGGATTGAAGCCGCGGAAGTTGCCGCGACCGCCGCCGCCTCCGCCACCTCCACGACCGCCGAATCCACCACCGCCACCACCACCACCGGGGCCGCCAAATCCGCCTCCCCCGCCAAAACCACCGCCGCCGAAGGCTCCGCCGAATCCGCCGCCACCGAAGCCGCCAAACAATCCACCCTGCCCGGCAACTGCGCTGTCAGCGCCCTGCGGACCTTGCCCGGTCAATCCGCCTTGCACCCGGATCGAGTCCGCCGCATCGCGCACCCGGTCCATATCGAGTCCCGCGATTGCGCTCACCTGGCCCGCCTGGCCGGTGATCGAAACCGACTCGTCGCTGAAGTCGGAGTTTTGGGCGATGGATGGCAGCGCCGCGCCGCTGGCGCCCACCGTGCCCGCTCCGGTATCCGTATCGGCACTGAGTGAGTTCATCAGGCCCACGGTCTCCGGCGCATTTCCGGCCAACTGCTGCAGATCCTGTCCTTGCGCGCTTTGCCGGGCTTCAGCTTGCGCAGCCTTCTGCTCCTGCTCCGCCTGGCGCGAGGCCAGGATGAGTTGGAAGTTCACCAACTGGTCGTGACTCGTAGCGTTGAGAACGGCTTCCTGGTCTCCCTGTGCGAAGGCAGCGAATTGGGTGCGGATGACATAGCGGCCATTTTGCGGAATATTCAGTTGCCACGCGCCGGTGATGTCGGTGGTGGTTGAGTAGCGCTTTCCGGTCAGAGTGTTTTGCGCAGTGACGGTGACGCCGGGAAGCGGAATGTTGCCGCTCTTTACGAATCCATGTAATTTACCGCCGGCCGCGGGTTGAGTGGATGGTGTTGCCGCTGGTGATGATGGCTGCGCCGGAGTCTGACTTGCGGGAAGCTGCTCATTGGGAGCCGGGTTTGCGGCAGCCGAATTCGCCGCTGGTCCAGTCGTCGCGGCCGGCGGGGCAGCCGACTGCACGCTCGAAGGCGCAGTCGGCGCCCCGCCTTGCGTCGGAGACTGCGGCCACCCCGCCAAGCCTCCAGCCACAAGAGCCACAAGAACCCCTGGTGCACACGCACGCCTCACTCCCGCCGCCTGCATTCAAACTCCCTGCCATCGTTTGTTCTTATTTTTTACTGCATTCAGTCTGACGGATCAGGCGCCCTGGAGGTTTACGAATGCAGCGCGGCCGGGCTCGACTGCGGAGCGGCGAAGGTGTTGGTGGATGAGTTGACCGGAAAGGTAACCCGTCGCTTGCAATCCGGGTCGCACCATGTTAACTCTTAAGCTAATAGTTTCCTGATAGCTACCATGCCAGTAAACGGTGGCACGCATCGGAGAGGACGTCAGCGGTGATCAAGATCGGCACGACGATTCGCGCATACCGGCTGCAAAAGGGATTGTCGCAAGGCGACATTGAAAAGAAAACCGGTTTGTTGCGCTGCTATCTTTCGCGCGTGGAGAACGGCCACACCGTTCCCTCGCTGGATACGCTCGCGAAGATCGCTCACGCCCTCGACCTGCCCATCGCGCAGTTCTTTGCCAGCGACACGCTGGCGCGGCAGATGAACGCGCAAAATCTTTCCGATGACGAATTGCGGTTCCTCACACAGCTTCGCCGCTACTCCTCGAATTTGAATGAAAGCGACCGCAAGCTGCTGCTCGCCATGGTGAAGAAGTTCGCCGCGACAGCGGTGCGCTAATACCGCTAGCTCAGATGCGCTTACACATCATTGCCCAAGTGAAAAATCGGCTCGACGCCTTTGCCGCCGGAGAGTAACGCCTGCTCTTCGTGCGGCTCGAGCGGCTTGTAATTCTGCGCCACGTCCATTGCCAGTCGGAAATAGCGCTCATCGCCGGGCGGGATGGCCGCGGTAATGGGATGGCCGAGCGTCCAGCGCAAGCCCATCGATGCTTCATCGGGAAATCCCGCGGGCTGGTACCAGCACTTGGGTTCGGGATGATTTTTCTGTTCGCCGGCCGGCCAAACGGATTTGGCCATGCTTTTCAGGCAAAGAATGCCCATCTGTTTTTCCTGCGCGCGCTCGAGGATCTGTAATCCGAAGTTCGCCTGGCTCACAAGCACCCAGTTCAGCGGAAAAAGAACCGTGTCGAAGTCGTAGCGGTCCAGCGCAGCAAGCGCCGTCTCAACGGAGTGCACGGAGAAGCCGATGAAGCGGATCTTGCCCTCTTTCTTAGCCGCCTCAAATGTTTCCATGGCTCCGCCCGGCCCGAGCACCTTGTCGAGATCGGTCATCTTGGTGAGGGCGTGGAACTGGTAGAGGTCGAGGTGGTCAGTCTCAAGCAGCTTGAGCGAGTTTTCAAGGTCGGCGCGCGAGTCGTCTTTCAAGCGGCCATCGGTTTTGCACGCCAGAAAGCATTTGTCGCGGTAGGGCTTGAGCGCCGGACCCAGCCGCTGCTGCGCGTTGCCGTAGCTCGGCGCCACGTCGAGATAGTTGATTCCGCGATCGACGGCTTCCGAGACAATGTTGACGGCGGCCTGGGGATCCTCATTCATCACCACGATCCCGCCGAAGCCGATGATGGAGAGATGTTCGCCGGTCTTTCCAAGTGGGCGGCGCGCGATCGGCTTTGAGGGCGTTGAGGGTTTTGCATCGGATGCACGCATGCCTTGCGCCGATGCCATGGCTGCAGCAGTGATGGCGGCTTGTTTCAGGAAATCGCGGCGTTCCATGGTCTGCCTCCTTCAGTGGAATCAGACGAACGGTATCCGCTGGTATTTTCGCACGGAGCTCTGTGGGTGGGCGAGGTCAGCTTTGCGGCGGAAGAAGGTGGGAGATGTAGAACCCGAAGAGCACGAGAAGCATGACCATTGCCGCGATAGCCAGCCGCATGCGCATTTGAAACACGCTGCGCGACGATCCGATGCGCGGCACCAGCGGAGTGGCGAAGAGCAGCCCGTAGCTGAAGCCTCCCAGGTGCGCCCAGTTGTCGATGCGCAATCCCGAACCGATCACATTCGTCCCGATATTGATGGAAAAGCCGATGGCCAGGTTGATCGCGGCAAAGTATATGACGGACTTGCGCAGTCTTTTCAGTTCGAACTGCGGCACGGGCAGGCGCTTCGACTTGAGAAGAATAATCAGGACGCCGGCAATGCCGAAGACGGCGCCCGAGGCTCCCGCGCCGGCCGGGAAAAGTATGTTGCTGCCGTCGTGAATGGGCCGCAGCCAGTTGTAGAGGGTGGAAAGCAGGTTGCCGGCCGCGCCGGTAAGAATGTACGCGGCAAACAGGCCAAACGACCCCATCAGGGGCTCGGCCAGCAATCCCAGGTTCCACAGGCACCACATGTTCGTGGCCAGGTGCAGAATGCCGACGTGGACGAACATGGCCGTGACGATGCGCCACCATTCGCCGTAGATGAGCACATTGCCGGCGTTGTCCGCGCCCCAGTGCATGATCTGATCGACGGAAGGACTGAAGGCACTGACTCCGTGCGACACCATTGCCAGAAATACCGCGCAGTTGATGCCGACCAGCGTGTATGTGGCTGGCGCAGAGGCCCATCTGCGGCGCGGCCGGGGAGGCGGCACAGGCGGCGACACATATTGGCCCTCCGGCGGAAGAACCTCCGGCTGGGGAGGCGACGGATTCAAGCCCATATCATCACTCTAAAGCATTTCCGGGTTTTCCCCATGAACGCTGAGGAAATGTTCCATCGCAGCAGCGTTTCGGCAGCAATCGCGCGCTCCCGGGCTATGATGAACCCCATGAAACATTCGCATCTTGCGCTTATCGCCGCTGTGCTGGCGTGGCCGGCTGTTGGCGCCAACTGGGCGATCGGCCAGAACACCGTATCGAATGAGCATGTTTCAGCCGCTCCGATCGACGCCTTCCACTCACGTTTCGACGCAGAGCTGAGCCGGCACGGAATTGCTGGCGGTGGATTCGCGTTCGTTCATGGCGCGGGTTCGGCAACGCAGTTCTTCCAGGGCGAAGCCAACGTTGCGACTCACCAGCCTGTGGATGCAGAAACGAGTTACAACTGGGCATCCATCACCAAGACCTTTACCGCCATCGCCATTCTGCAGTTGCGCGACCGCGGCCGGCTGTCGCTCGACGATCCGGCGGTTAGTTACGTGCCCGAACTGCGCGAGGTCCACGATGCCTACGGCCCCGTCGATGCCATCACCATCCGCGAACTGCTGACGCACAGCGCCGGCTTCCGGAATGCGACCTGGCCGTGGGACTGCGACGACAGCTCCAATTGCGATTGGCAGCCCTTTGAGCCCACGCGCTGGAGCCAGGTTGTTGCCATGCTGCCCTACACGCACATCGCGTTCGCGCCTGGCAGCCGCTGGAGCTATTCGAATCTTGGCTATGTATTCCTCGGCCAGATCATTGAACGGCTCAGCGGCGAAGACATCGAGGTCTACATCGACAAGAACATCCTGAAGCCGCTGGGGATGACCGCGAGCTACTTTGATCGCTCGCCGTACTTTCTCGCCGATCACGTATCGGCCAGCTACGTCCGGACGGGCGGCAAGCTGGTTGCGCAGCCTTTCGATTTTGATACCGGAATCACCGCGGCGAACAGTGGGCTCAAGGCCCCGATCCCCGATATGGTGAAGTATTTGCGTTTTCTGATCGGCGACCCCGCGAATCCGATTTACGACATTGTGCTCAAGCGCAGCTCGCTCGAGGAGGCGTGGACGGGAGTGCTGCCGGCGGTCGAGCCAGGGCAAGCGCCCACCGCCTACACTTCCGGAGCGAATGGAGCGCAGGCGAAGATGGGCCTGGGATTCTTTGTGATGGAAGCCGCTGGCCGCCGCTACATTTATCACGACGGCGACCAGGGTGGATTTTCGTCGGAACTGCTCGTCGATCCTGACGGGCACAGCGCGAGTATTCTCGCTGTCAACACGACTGACAGCGGCGAGCAGGCGCCGACGCCGGAACTGCATCCCAAATCGAATACCGAACCGGAACCGGGCGCTGATTTGCGGACGACGCTGCGCGGCGTGCTGCTCGACACGGTGTACCCGGGTTACGCGACGAAGTGATCTCCAACAGAACGCGCGGATTCGTTGACGGGCTCACCGTTTAATCTGGAATTTGGTCAGAGTCGCGGCGCGGGTGCGTCGTGAGGCCAAGCCAATCCATAAATTCGGGAGCGAAATGGTGAGTTTGGAGGATAAAGCAAGCGGAACGGGTGTCAAGCCGATTCGAAGAGCGCTGTTGAGTGTGACCGACAAGACGGGCCTGGTCGATTTTGCGCGCGCGCTCAAGAGCTTTGGGGTTGAGCTGGTTTCAACCGGAGGAACGGCGAAAGCGCTGCGCGAAGCCGGACTCGCGGTAAAGGACATCAGTGAGCTGACCGGATTCCCTGAGGTGCTCGACGGCCGTGTGAAGACGCTGCACCCGCGCGTGCATGGCGGCCTGCTTTACATCCGCAGCAATGAGCAGCACGAGGCCGCCATGGCGGAACACGGCATTCAGCCCATCGACATAGTTGTGGTGAACCTGTACGCGTTTGAGAAAACTGCGGCACAGCCGGGTGTGGCCTTCGGTCACCTGATCGAGAACATCGATATTGGCGGGCCGTCGATGGTGCGGTCGGCGGCAAAGAATTTTGAGGATGTCGCGATTGTGACGCGCGTGGCGGATTACCCGGCGCTGATTGAGGAGCTGAAGGCCAACGGCGGCGGGCTGAGCCGCGCCACACGCTGGCGGCTGGCGAAACAGGCGTTCGCGCTGACCTCAGCGTACGATGCGGCCATTGCAAGTACGCTGGAGCGGATTGCCGAGCCGGCTGCGGCCGAGGCTCCCGCGGCAATCAGCGATGCGGAGCCGCCTGCTACACTGCGCATCAATCTGCCGCTGGCCCAGGCATTGCGCTACGGCGAGAATCCGCATCAACGCGCTGCGCTCTATGCCGATGGCAGCGGCCTGGGGATCGCGGGCGCCACGCAATTGCAGGGCAAGGCGTTGAGCTTCAACAACCTCGTGGACCTGGACGCCTGCTGGGAGCTCGAGCAGGAGTTTGACGAGCCTGCCATCATCATTGTGAAACATACCAATCCCTGCGGCGCGGCAACCGGCGCGACGATTCTCGAGGCCTATCAGAAAGCACTTGCATCCGATCCGGTCTCGGCCTTTGGCGGCGTCATCGGAATCAATCGCAAAGTGGACGGAGCCGCAGCGGAAGAGATTGCAAAGCTGTTTGTCGAGGCCATCGCAGCGCCGGCATTTTCAGCAGAGGCGCGTGAACGATTTGCCACGAAGAAAAACCTGCGGCTGGTGGAAGTGAAATCCGCGCCGGCGAAACCGGTGGTAAAGCATGTGTCGGGTGGATTGCTGGTGCAGGGTGCCGACACCGGGCGCGTGACCGAGTCGGAGCTGAAGGTGGTCACCTGGCGTCCGCCCACCGCCGAAGAATTGCGCTCGCTGCTCTTTGCGTGGCGCGTGTGCAAGCATGTGAAGTCCAATGCCATCGTCTATGCGCGCGACGGCCAGACACTGGGCGTGGGAGCGGGTCAGATGAGCCGCGTGGATGCGGCACGATTCGGGGCGATGAAAGCCGTACTGCCGCTGAAAGGCTGCGTGGCGGCATCGGACGCATTCTTTCCCTTCCCCGATGGGCTTGAAGCAGTGGCCCAGGCGGGCGCGACAGCCGTCATCCAGCCGGGAGGCTCGGTCCGCGATGAGGAAGTGATTGCGGCTGCGGACAAGCTGAATTTGGCCATGGTCTTTACGGGGATACGGCACTTCCGGCACTGAAGTAATATGCGGCTGCTACGGAATCCGGCGGGCATATACTTTCCGAGCCGTTACGACTCTGCTCACCTTCGCGAAAATCCCGGATTCGCCCGCGCATTTGCGACGAATGACGCGTAAAATCGTCTGTAACAGCAGGCAGAGTTGCTCAGGACGGCTGCCTGCGCCGCGTTACAGTTTCTTGAGAACATTTTGACGGTTCTCTGGCTGGGAGCGTGGGGAATTCCCTACATGATGAAGAAAAACCTTGCATTGCCGACCATTGGGGTCAAGTTTGCCGCCGCCCTCCTTGTGTTGACGCCACTTCTGCCCCTCAGCGCCCAAAACGCCCCCGCCAGCGGAGCCGCGGCCACCTCGACCGAAGGTCAGGCGAAACAGCCGGTTGCTGCGCCGGCACAAGCCGCTTCAGCCAAGCCCGCGCAGACGGCCCCCGCGTTGAATCAAAACAGCCTGGCGCCGATGACGGCAACGGAGTCAAAGCGCGCGCAGGCCTACTATCACCTGGGGCTGGCCAGCATTTATGCAGATGATGCAACCTCGGAAGGCCGAACCGACGAGGCAAATAAGGCGATTGAAGAGTACAAGATGGCGCTCAACGACGACCCGGATTCAACGGAACTGAACGACGGGCTCGCCGATCTCTACTTCCACATACCGGGCCATGAGCATGACGCCGAGGTGGCGGCGCGCGCGGAGGTCAAGCGCGATCCCAGTGACATTGACGCCCACCGTCTGCTGGGCCGGATTTATTTGCGCGAGCTCGGCCAGGGAGAAAACGGCGTTTCCTCCACGTCGCAGCCGGGCAACGTGCTCGATGAAGCGATTGCCGAATTTGAGAAGATTGTGGCCCTGCAACCGAAGAGCGTGGAAGACCACATGGTGCTGGGTCAGCTTTACAGGGTCAAGCACCAGCCCGATAAGGCGGAGGCCGAGCTGAAGACCGCGCAGGCCATCGAGCCTGAGTCAGAAGAAGTTGTGCTGAACATGGCGCAGCTCTACGCCGAGAGCGGGAACCTGAAGCAGGCAGCGAAGGCGATCGAGGATGTGCCCATGGACGGGCGCTCGCCGAAGATGGAGTTCACCCTTGGCGCCCTCTATGAACAGATGAAGAAGTCAAACGACGCCATCACTGCGTATCAGCGCGCAGAACAGATGGAGCCGGGTGATCTTCAGACCATGGACGCGTTGGCTCAGGCCCTGCTGAGTGACAACCAGCTCGACGAAGCTCTCAAGGAGTACAAGGCTCTGGCCGAAGCGGATCCCGACAACTCGCTCGACGCCCTGGTCCATATCGGCGAAATCCAGCGCCGGCAGGGTAAGTACGATGAGGCCCTGGCTACCATCCGCAAGGCGCGGAAGATCGATCCGACCTCACTCGAAGCGGGCTTCAACGAGGGGCTTGTGCTCGACATACTGGGCCGGCTGGATGAAGCCGCCCAGACCTACCAGAGCTTACTCGACCAGAACACGCTCACCCACGCCAACGGCGCCTACACCGACGAGGAGAAGAACAATCGCAGCATCTTCCTCGAGCGGCTGGGCGGAGTTTACGAGGAACAGAGCAAGACCGACGAAGCGATTAGTATTTACCAGAAGATGATTGACCTGGGCGGCAGTTATGCCGTGCGCGGTTACCAGGAAGAGGTAGACGTCTATCGCAACGCTCACCAATTTGATAAGTCGCTGGAGGTTGCGCGAAAGGCTGCGGCCTCCAATCCCAAGGATCCCGACCTGCAGTTAATGCTGGCAGGCGAAATCGCCGACCAGGGTCATCCCGATGACGGATTGGCCATGGCGAAAAACCAGTTGAATGGAGCCACTCCGGACCAGCAGCGCGGCGTGTGGCTGGCGATTGGCCAGATCAATGTGCGTCTTCATCGCTGGAAAGATGCCGAGGATGCGTTGGACAAGGCTGAGCCGCTGGCTGTGAAGAAGGAAGACCGCACCTATCTCTTCTTCCTAAAAGGCGAGCTGGCGGAACGGCAGAAGCACAGCGAGCAAGCCGAGCAGTACTTCCAGCAGGCTCTGACCCTGGACCCCGAGAACGCCATGACTCTCAACTACCTGGGGTACATGTGGGCCGACAAAGGAGAAAAGCTGCCCGAAGCGCTCAAGATGATTCGCAAGGCGGTTGATATCGAGCCGATGAACGGCGCCTATCTGGATTCGCTGGGCTGGGTCTACTTCAAGATGGGCGAGTACGAGCTGGCCGAAGATAACCTGCGCTCTGCCGTCAGCCGCGATCAGACCGATCCCACCGTGCACATGCACCTTGGCGATCTGTACGAGAAAACCGGGCGCATCCGGCTCGCCGCAGCGCAGTGGGAACTGTCGCTTGCCGATTTTGCCAAGTCGTCGCCCGCCGACATTGAACAAAGCGATGTTGCCAAGGTACAGAAGAAGCTGGAAAGCGCCCGCATGCGGCTCGCCAAAGAAGACAGTTCCGTTGGACAGGTCAAGCAGGAATAATCCTCAGCCCGTTGACGCGGGCTATCGCAATTCCTGAGTCACTGTATCCCGAAGGTGCTACACCCAAGTCGACGCAACCCCCAGGGAGCCGGGGTCCCCGCGGACAGGTCTTCGTCCGTGGGGTGGAAGGGAGCGGCGACCTTGCACCGAATTCAAGAGGTCAAAGCAACTCAGGAATTGCTGTAAGGTTTTCTGATCGACACAAGAGGCTGTCAGGAATAGAATTCCGGCAATGGCCTCCGATTTTGATCAGGCTTTTGCCCAATTGAAGAATGTCTTCGCCCGGCGCCTGGGCCACCTGGCGGTAAGCGAAGATACGCCGTCGATCTATTCCGTCTCGTGCAGGACGCCTTCGCCATTCCCGCAGCACAAAGGCCACGCCATGTGGTTCGGTTCGGTGAAAAAGGGCAAGGCCTATGTGAGCTTCCACCTGATGCCGCTCTACATGAATCCGCCGCTCATGAGCGCTGTTCCGCCTGGCTTAAAGAAGCGAATGCAGGGGAAAACCTGCTTTAACTTCAAGACCGCCCCTGAGCCCGAACTGCTTGAGCAGCTCGGGCAATTAGTCGAGGCGGCCAAGAAAGACTGGACCCTGAAAAAGTTCCTGTGACTCGCGCGCAACGCCATTCGAAACAGGCCTATTCGGCGTGCGCCTGGGCAGCAGCCAGGTAGCCGTCCACGTTCCCCTTATCGACCAATGCCGTGCCGGTATCGACAAAAACCGGATAGGGCGCGAAGGCGTCGGTGCTGAAGTCCTTGTTGAGCTGCGACGGCGGAGAGTGAAAGACCTCGTCGAGCGCCTTGAGGCCCACATAGCCCATCGTGAAGGGCTTTTGCGCAATCGTGGCGTCGATCACTCCGTCCTTGATTGCCTGCAGCGTATCCGGGTTCACATCCCACGCCACGAGTTCGCGGGTGGTGTCGCTGGTGCGCTTGATGGCGTCGGCCACCATTTTGCCCGACACCGAGTCAAGGCAGACAAATGCGTTGATTTTCTTGTCGCCCGTCTGCGCCATCAGTTGCTGGGTTCTGTCGAAAGCGGTCACCGCCGCACCCTTGATGTCGACCACTTCAGCAATCTTGATTCCGGGCTGCGCGGAAAAGACATCCTTGAAGCCCTTCAGGCGCTCCTCGGTGTTGGGCTGTCCGGCAATCGTGAAGAAGACGACATTGCCTTTGCCCGCGAGCTTCTCAGCCACGCGGCGGCCGCCCAGCCTGCCAGCCTCAAGGTTATTGGTGCCGATAAAATAGAGCCGCTTGCTCGCAGCGGCATCGGAGTCAAATGTGATCACCGGAATGCCGGCGGCCACCGCCGCGTCGATCTCCGGTTGCAGCACGCCCACGTCAGAGACCGAAACCAGGATGCCATTCGGTTTGGCGGCAACCGCGTTCTGAAGTTCAGTTCGTTCACTCTGCGGATCGTAGTTGTCGGGCCCGGCCACCTTAGCGGTCACACCATAGTCGGCGGCAGCCTTCTTGAATCCTGCGACGGCCGTCTTCCAGTAAGAAGACGCCATGTTTGACCCAACGAGGTAGTACACCTCTTTCACTGAGTGCCTTTCGCACCCCGAGATCAACACCATGGCCAGCGCCGCCAGCGCGAGCGAAATTCCCGAAATACCTTTGACCGGTTTCATTTGACCCTCCGCTTGAATTCCGAATCCACCGCAGGCGACGCGTCCGATTTGACGCCTGCGCCAGTCCCTCAAAAAATCCGGCAGGATAGTACTCCCAGAGCGTCGGGCTTGTCCATCCTCCGGCACAAAATTGCTTTTATAGCAGTGCCGGCCGGCATGAGCCGGTGATTGCGAACACAGAAATGCGGCCGCCGGCGCGAGTCATCCCCATTTGCGGTATAACCAGACGTGAGCTGTTCGAGCGGTTTCGGGAATCACAGCCGCATTCATGAGTTTGGAAAAACAAGAATCCGGAGCGAAATTACCCGCAGGAATTGCCGTTTGCGGCGGCGCGGAAAGCGAACTGGCAAGCCGGGTGCACTCACAGCCTCCGCACGCCTATCGCACGCCGTTTGCTCGTGACACTGCGCGCGTTCTGCATGCTCGCGCCTTTCGCCGCCTGGCCGGCAAGACGCAGGTCTTCACACGCCTGCCTGCGGAGGGGCTTTCCGACCACTTTCGCAGCCGTCTCACACATACCCTCGAAGTAACCCAGATCTCGCGCACGGTTGCAGCGGCCCTGGGCCTGAATGCGGAACTTGCCGAAGCACTGGCCCTCTCGCACGATATCGGGCATCCGCCCTTTGGCCACGCTGGCGAGAAGGCTCTGGACCGCGCGCTCCGCACGCACGACCTCAGCTTTGACCATAACCTTCACGCGCTGCGCATCGTCACGTGGTTTGAGGAGCGTTATCCCGGGTTTCGCGGGCTGAATCTCACCCTCGCCGTTCGCGAAGGAATTGTGAAGCACTCGCGCGACTATAGCTTTGCGGATCATCCAGAGCTCGCGGAGTATTTTCTTGACGAGTTTCCGCCGCTGGAAGCGCAGTTGATCGACCTGGCCGATGAAATCGCTTACCTGACCGCCGATCTTGATGACGGGCTCGATTCAGGAATCCTGGCGCTCGATCAGGCGCGCGAAGCGTCACCGCTTTTTCGCCAGTTGCACGATGTCGCGCTGGCCAGGTATCCCAAAGCGGCGGGCAAGCTGGTGGTGTACGAGACCCTGCGGCGAGTTCTGAACGCTTTTGTCTCGGACATGATTGGCGAAGTGCACGCGCGCGTGAATGCCATCGGTGCGACAACGCTCACGGAGGTCAGGCGTGCTCCACAAAGACTGGCCGCACTGAGCACGCCGATGGAGGGCGAGCGTCTCGCGATCAAGAAATTCCTCTATGCGAGCCTTTACAACTCGCCCGGGCAGGAACACGAGCACGAGCGCGCAGAAGAGGTGGTCGCGCAGCTATTTGCGATCCTGATGGCCGATCCAGGCTTGATGCCGGAAGATCACCAGGCGCAGATTCCAACCGAGGGGTTGGCGCGCACGGTGGCCGACTACATTGCCGGCATGACAGACCGCTACATTGTGCAGTTGTGGGAGCGGTGCGGAGGCCGCTGAACTACTGCACGGTCCCCTTCGGCCGCAGACGCCGCAAATCGAGGGCGCACTGCACGGCGTTTTGCGCGTGCAGGCGCAGATTATCGGCGGCCGCCCACAACCACCAACGCGAGGTCGAACCGGACTTGCGAGCCGTAAATTCCGGACGCAGCCGCACCAGGACGTTATCCTGCCCGGTGGCTGCCAGGTTCGAGGGCGAATCCGTGTCTTCAAGGATCAAGTCGATGTGCTCGCCGCTCAGAGCCTCTTCGAGTGTCGCGATTTCTACGGGCCGCTCCAGCTCCACGGCGATGGAAAAGGTAAGCCCGTGAAAGACCGGCGCTTGAATTACCTGGAGGGCGAACGACGGGCCTCGGCCTGCGGTGAGCGCTTCGTACTGACGGCGAATCCGGGCCTCCACGGCAGGCAGGCTGACCTTGGCGCTTTCACCCATGCCGCTGAGCAGATTGTAGGCCGCCTGCGCATCGAAGACGGCCTGCGGCAGGGATTGAAAGCTAAGCAGGTTCACTGTCTGCTGGTGCAATTCATCCATGGCGGCTCGGCCGAATTCGCTGGCGGGCTCAAGCACCGTGGCCGCGGCAAAGCGGATGGGAGCGGCATGGTGCATCCGATCGAAGAGCAACGCCAGGGCAATGACCGCGGGGTGGGCAGGCACCACCGCCGGCGTAAACAGATCGACGGCCGCAGCCTCAGTTCCGAGCCACGGAGCGCGCACCAGAACGCCCGTCTCCTGGTCGAGCGCTCCTGAAAGGTCGAGCACCGTGGAGCCCGAGTGGAGTGCCTGCCGCCAATACCTGCGCGTCAGGCTTTCGGTGCCGCAGAAAAAGGAAAAGTCGGCGTGCTCAAAGGCGTCGGAGCTGAGGGCCTTGATGAAGGTGACTTCGTCGCCCACCTGGTCCAACTGGCCCTGCGCGTCTTCCTCGTCGAGCAAAGAAAAGCTGGCCGATTCAAGCGGCGAGTCGGAAAGGACATCCTTCAGCTCGCGGCCAATCAGGCTCGAGGCCCCGGCGATGGCAATCTTGTACACAGGTCTCCTTGTTCGTGGCTGGAAATTTGTCTACGGTCTCCAGGGATCGGGCTGGGGCGCCACATGACAAGGATCGGGCGAATTTGTGGGACGTTTGCGCCTGCGCCTCGACCAGCCGTAGGCTGCGCGCGCCCAGATTCCCGAGAACATGTAGACAAGTGCGCAGACGAACATCACCACGTTCGAATACCGCAGCGCGATATATCCGATCACCGCCAGCAACACCAGCAACTGGAAGGGATGTCTTCGCGTGAAGTTAATCTCCTTGGCCGACCAGAATCGCCAGGTACTGACCATCAGGAAGCCCGTGAGCCCGACGAGGATGAGCCACGGAACCGCAATGTACCAGTAGGAATTGGGAATGCCATAGCAAAGATGCACGCTTGCCGCAACCAGCCAGGCCGCGGCAGGAATCGGCATGCCCACAAAATATTTCCGGTCAGGCCGGCCCGGGTTTCGCGGCTGTGCGTCGTGGCTGATGTTGAAGCGCGCCAGCCGCGAAGCCCCGCCAAGCAGAAACAGGAAGCTGATAAACGCACCGGCCTGGATGAGGTGCGTCCGCAGCCCGGGATTCATCGAGTCGGGCAGGAAATGAAATCCCCAGACGAATGCGAGCAGGCTGGGAGCCACGCCAAACGTGATCACATCCGCCAGCGAATCCAGTTCCTTGCCGAAGTCGGTCGCGGTATTGGTGATCCGGGCGACACGGCCGTCGAGCCCGTCGAACGGGATTGCGAAGAGGATGGCAATCGCGGCCCAGTCCAGATGGAACGCCGAATTGCCGCTGTCGCCGATGGCTTTGATTGTCTCGAAAATCGAAAAGTACCCTGCGCCCATGCTGCCGGCGGTAAACAGCGAAGGCAGCAGATACATTCCGCGGCGCAACCGGGGGTGCGGTTTGCCTTTTGGCCGGGTGGGATCGGAATGATTCATTTGCGGCCTCCATTCACTCCGCCACCCACGTGATCCGGCTCAGCGGATGCAGTCACCATTCCGCCGGCGGGCGTCGCTCGCCCCGCCGCAACCGGCTGGGCCACGGCAGCCAGCACACTGGCGCCGCCGCGCACGCGCTGCCCCACGTTGACGCGAAGCTCCGCTGATGCCGGCAGCAGCACATCCACGCGCGAACCGAATTTGATGAGGCCCACGCGCTGGCCGCGCTCCACAGCATCACCCTCCTTCAAGCAAAACACGATGCGCCGCGCCAGCAGGCCGGCGATCTGCTTGAAGGTGACCTCGAATCCCGCATCGGCACCCTGGCCCCGCACCGTTACCGTATTCTGCTCGTTCCGTTCCGCTGAGGTAGGGTTCATAGCGTTGAGGAATTTGCCCTTCTGATACTGAACGTGACTGAGCACTCCGTTGATCGGCGAGCGGTTCACGTGCACGTCAAACACACTCAGGAAGATGCTGATACGCTGGCGGGGGCCGTCCGGAGTGATCACAGAAGCCGTTTCAGTGACATGCCCGTCGCCCGGAGAGACGACAAGACCGCTGCCGGCGGGAATCGCGCGCCGCGGATCGCGGAAGAACCATAGAAAGAACAGGGCCAGAAGGACGGGAATGATGCCCCAGGCCCATCCGCCTGTAAGCCATACCAACACAATGGCTACCAGAAGCAGACTGAAGCCGTAAATGTAACCGTCGCGAACCATCGTCCCCAACGATTATACGGTGATTTAAGGATTGAACAGGCAGGTAGCGGGTTACGGTGGGCACACTCGACTAGCAAACGCCGGCCGGGCGTTCTTTGCGGCAAGCTGCCAAGGAGAAACTGTGGGTTCGGATCTAGGCGACGGCGGGCGCCACGCGGCGCTCCAACGCAAAGATCAGGTCCTTGGCGTGCAGCTTGAGCTTCTTCAAGCGCACCTCTTCGAGTTGTTCATCCTCGGTGAGGTAGGGCTTTTGAAGCAACTCTTCCAAACGCTGAGCGTAGCGGCGATGTTCTGCGTGCAGGCGATCAATTTCTTCGCCCAGCGTCGAGCCCTGTATTTCGTCCATCAAGCACCTCCCGGTGCGGCGGTTTCGAGTTAGCCGATATGAAGCCGCCGAATTTCTTAGAACATTTACATATATCGCCAGTGCAGGGCAATCGGCAAGTTGGAATTCTGCCAAAAGTAATCAGAGCCTGTGGATTTTAGTTACCAATGCAGTGGCAGGGATGGCGGTGAACTTCTGCCTGCGGCCCCGTGAACCGCGGCAGCCGGTGCCGCGCGGAGCATTAAGGCGGCCCCGAATCAGCCGAGCCTGAGCTTCATCAGGACCGCGTCATCCACCGGATCGGTGTAATAGCCCCTCCTTAGGCCCGTTTTGCCGAAACCCAGCGAGCGGTAAAATCCGAGAGCGGCATGGTTTGAGGCGCGCACCTCCAGAACGACCTCGTGTACGCCTGCTGCCTGCAACTCGGAGGCAAGCGCGTCAAAGAGCCGGCGGCCGAGGTCTCGCCTCTGGTAAGCGGCATCCACGGCAATCGTCTCCAGTTCGGCCTGTGGCGGCAAGACATGGGCGATAGTAAACCCTTGCGAATCTTTTGTTTGCGGATTGGCAACGACTAGAGCAATGCGGCGCGGAGTGGAGGCGGGATCAAGCGCAGCCAGGTAAGCGGATTGCTGCCAATGGGGCGCATCGGGCAGGCTGGCGGCGATTTCCATCACGCGAGCGAGGTCAGCCGCGGTCATGGGCCGAATCTGCACGTCTTGCTTTGGAAGACTCACGCACCCTTCAATTCCGCCGCGGCCTGCTGCGCAATGACATCCTTGCCAAAGATTTCGGCGTCGGAGCGGCGCAGGTAGTGGCCGTCGAGCTGGGCCAGGTCAACCCGCTCGCCGGCAAGCAGCCGGGGGCCGGCCAAGGCGAGCGCATCCGATGCGAGGGGGGGGGCTGTGGCAACGAGCCGTGCCTCTGGCCACGCAGCCGCCAGAACCCCGGCAGCCTCGTCACAGACGGCCACGCGATCCGGCTTCGGGATGACAGCCGCAAGTTCTGGGGCGCCTGCAAGCAATTCATCTGGTCCCGAGCCCGGACGCTCAAGCCGCAGAAAAACTTCGCCGCGATGCGCATCGAGCGCCGCTGAGGAGACTCCCGACTTTTTCGCCAGCACTTCAAGCCGCGAAACCGCAATAACAGGGACTGCCGCACCCTCGGCGAGCCCCTTTACGGCGCTGACGCCCACGCGCACGCCGGTGAAGCTTCCGGGTCCGTTGACCACCACAATGCCGCCGAGGTCGCGGACTTCGATGTCGGCCGCCTGGAGCAGATCGTCAACCGCGGAGACCAGCGTCGCCGAATAGGTTCGGCCTTTCAGCTCGATTTGCCCGAGGATTTCGAGGTGTGGACCCGCGAGCTGCCCCAGCGCCACCGAGCCCGAGGGCCCGCAGGTATCGATGGCGAGAATCAGGCTTGGGTCTTGCACGACATCCTCTTACACCGCGGCCAGCGCCTGGTCGAGGTCGGCGATCAGGTCTTCCTTGTCCTCGATTCCGATGGACAAGCGGATGCGACCCTCGTTGATGCCCATCGACCGGCGCACCTCCTCGCTGACCGAGCCGTGCGTCGTCGTGGCCGAGTGGGAAGCGAGCGACTCCACGCCGCCCAGCGATTCTGCGTTGGTGAAGATCTTGATGGCCGTAAGGAATCGCGCAGCTTCTTCGCGATTCTTGAGCTCGAAGCTCATCATCGAGCCAAAGCCTTTCTGCTGCTTCACCGCGAGATCGTATTGCGGATGACTCTTGAGGCCCGGGTAGGCCAGCTTGCGGACCTTGGGGTGCGTGGAAAGAAACTCAGCCACCGCGCGGCCATTTTCTTCGTGCTGCTGGATGCGGAGCGGCAGCGTCTTGATGCCGCGCAGAACCAGGAAGCACTCGAAGGGCGACATGACACCGCCAGCCGCTTTCTGCACAAAGAGGAAGCGCTCCTTGTGCTCGGGCCTGGAGCCGACGAGCACCCCGCCGAGGCCGTCAGAGTGGCCGTTGAGGTACTTGGTTGTGGAGTGCATCACGATATCGGCGCCCAGCTCAAGCGGGCGCTGCAGCGCGGGAGACAAAAACGTGTTGTCGACGCTGACTTCGATGCCGCGCGCATGGGCAATCTTCACCACGCCTGCAATGTCGGTGAGCACCATCAGCGGATTGCTCGGCGTCTCGATGTGGACAAGCTTTGTATTGGGCTTGATCGCCGCTGCCACGGCGGCCAGGTTGCTGCTATCCACATATTCGATCTGGATGCCGTAGCCGCTCACGATCTGGTCGAAAAGCCGCACGGTGCCCGCATAGACGTCGCGCGAACAGACGACATGATCGCCGGCGTGGAGCATCGCCACCAGCGCCGAGATGGCGGCCATCCCGGTGGTGAACGCGTGGCCGCTTGTGCCGCCTTCCAGCGCAGCCACGGCCATCTCAAGCCGGTCGCGCGTGGGGTTGCCAGCGCGGGAGTAGTCCCATCCGCGGTCGCTGCCGATGCCGGTAAGTTGAAAGGTGGAAGAAAGGTAAACGGGGACATTTACCGCGCCTGTGAGCGGGTCACAGTGCTGGCCGGCGTGAACGGCAAGAGTCGAGTATTTGTACTGGGACATGAGTTAGCTGCTAGCTCCTGGCTTCTAGCTACTAGCTTATCGTGGCGAGCGGGGAGCGCATCTCAAGATCGGTGCGACGGGCGTTCTTTGGGAATCGCGGCGCGCCGCATACGGCCGATCCGGGCGCCCTACTTCGTCACTTCCGCCGTTTGTTTCGTCTGGCGTACCGTGGGAAAGTAGCCGGTGCGCGTGCGAACGGTCAGCTTGCCCTTACCCTGGGACTCGGCCGTCACTTCGATCTTTCGAAAGCCGGGCACGGTGGTGGGCTTGGTGGAGTGGTAGCCGATCGTGTACTGGCTGCGAATATCGCGCGCCACCTCGGCGGCAATCTGATCCACCTCTTCAATCGACTTGGGGAAGAACGCCATGCCGCCGGTTTCGGTGGAGAGCATCTCCAGAGCGCGCCGCGCGTGACGCGCTTCCGCACGGCTCATTTCGTCGCCAAAGAGCAATCCAATGGTGTAGATCTCCGGCCCGGAGAGCTCCTGCACGCGGTGGATGGTCTGCTCCAGGTTGAGGCTGGATGCATTGTCTTCGCCGTCGGTGATGAGGATGAGAACCTGCTTCGGCCGCTTGGCATCGGCTGCGAGCTTGTCTGCCGACGCCACCACCGCGTCATACAGCGCGGTGCCGCCTCTCGAATCAATGTGCGACAAGCCTTCGCGCAGGTTGTTGATATTCGAAGTCAAGTCGGCATCTATAAAAGCTTCATCGGAAAAGTTCACCACGAAGGCCTCGTCCTGCGGATTCGACGCCGAAACCAGGTCGAGCGCGCTTTTGTTGACCGAGGGGCGCTTGCGATACATCGAGCCGGAGTTGTCGATCACCAGCCCCATGGACACGGGAAGATCGGTGTGTTGAAAGCTGATGATGTTCTGCTTGACGCCGTCTTCGAAGACCTGGAAATCGTTCCTGGTGAGATTCTGCACAAGCTGCGATCCGTCGAGCACGGTGGCATTGAGCACCACCTCTTCCACGTCAGTATGGAGAAGATACCCTTCGCCCTGCTTGCGTAATGGGCCGGTAGAGGGCGCCGGCGTGACCACATCAGGCGAGCGCACCGGGTCAGTGTCGACCGTGAGAGGCGGCGCAGAACCTTGTTGCGCCTGGGTCGGCGCAGGGGCCGGTTGCGCGCGCAGCAAAAGTCCGGACGTGATCAGCAGAGCGGCGAGAGCCGCGTTATTGCAAAGGCGCATAGTACCCGGTGCGAGCATAAACCGTAAGCGGAGGCAGTCCTGGAGGAGGATTGACCTTCACCCTCACTTTACGCCACTTGCCGTCTCGGTTCAGATCCTTGGGTTTGTAGCCGATTACATATTGATTGCGCAGCTCGGTTGAAATTTTTTCGGCGATATCGCTCATCTCGTCAACGTCATCGACGCGGAAGAGCCTCCCGCCGGTGGAGGATCTGATGTCATCAAGGAGCTGCGGGCCGGTGCGCTCCTCGGGTGTCGGCGCATAAGGGTCGAAGATGCCGATGGAATAGATCTCCACATCGGCTTCTCGCACGGCCGCCCGCACCTCGCCTTCGGTGAAGCGCGAGCGGTTGTCGCCTCCGTCTGAGACCACCAGCAAAGCCTTGCGCTCATGGTGGGCACTCTTCATCTTGGCGACGCCGTAGTAGATTGCGTCAAGCAGCGCGGTGCGATGGCCGGCGTGAACGCTCGCCAGGCGCGCCTCGATATCTTCAACCGAGCCGGTGAAGTCCTCAATCAGCTCAGGGCGGTCGTTGAATCCGATCACAAAGAACTCGTCCTGCGGATTGGCGGTCTTGATGAACTGAAGAATCGCTTCCTTGGCGCGCACCAGCTTTGAAGTCATGGAGCCGGAGAGGTCGAAGATAATTCCGATCGAGACCGGGGCGTCTTCAGAGGCGAAGCTCGCGATCAGTTGCTGGTTGTTGTTTTCGAAGATCGAGAAATCCTCTTTTTCGAGCCCGGTGACGAGACGATTCAGAGGGTCGGTGACCGTGACCGGCACCAGCACCATGTCCACATTCATGCGGATGAAGGAGCCAGGGTGAATTCTCAGCGATGATGGGCCGGTTTCGGCAGGTGCTTCGGCGCCCGTGGGCTCAGTGGCAGGGGTGGTCGCGCTGCCGGGAGGCTGCACGTGGACCTTGTTAAGAGGATCCTCCTGGGCATGGGCGCCAGCCATGGAAAAGGCGATCGCCAGTGCGCAAATCCACACCCGGCGGAGCCACGCACTGTTCCCGTCCCTGCTCTTTTTCTTACGCTCATGGGGAAGCGACGTCATGCTGCACCCTGGAGTAGAACGCGATAGTAGCACCTTTCGTAAATCTCTGGTGTAAGCAGATTGTAATTCCGATTCACGGCCGGCGCACCTTGGTCGCCACCCCATTGCGTGCACTGGGATACAATCGTCCGTGGGATGCGAATTTTCCTGCCAAAATGGCAGGCGCTCCCATTCAATCCTCCCCAACGGAGAGCAAGACCTTCCTCATGGCTCGTATCTATCCTTTTCGCGCCTGGCGCTACAATCCTTCTGCCGTGAGCCTGCAAGATGTGGTCACACAACCTTACGACAAGATCTCCCCATCGATGCAGCAGGCTTATTACCAGCGCAGCCCGTTCAACCTGGTCCGCATCATTCTGGGACTGCCTGAACTCTTTGACGCGGAAAAAGGCGAAAACGTCTATACCCGCGCGGCTCGTGATTTCCGCTCCTGGCGCGAACAAGGCGTGTTAATCCAGGAACATGAGCCATGCGTGTTTGCTTACGCGCAGCGCTTCAATGTGCCCGGAACCGGCGCCGTGAAAGAGCGGCGGGGATTTATCGCCCTGGGCAAGCTGCACGACTATGCCGACCAGGTTGTCTTCCGGCATGAGCAAACGCTTTCAAAACCGAAGAGCGACCGGCTGAACCTGCTTGAAGCCACGCACGCGCATTTTGGTCAGATCTTCATGCTGTACTCCGACCCGGCAGGCAGCGTGGACAAGATTCTCTACGAAGGAGCAGGCGCGCCCGATGCTGAAGTGACCGACGAATACGGCGTGCTGCACCGGCTATGGCGCATCAACAGCCCTGCGGCGATTGGCCTGCTGGCGACTGCCATGGACGACAAGAAGCTCATCATTGCCGACGGTCATCACCGCTACGAAACGGCGCTGACTTACGCGAAGAAGCACGGGGACGGGCATACGGCCAAGGGTGAGTTTCGGAGCCAGCCACTGGCGAATCCCGAGGCGTCTGAAGCCGCTGCGATGATGACCTTCGTGAATATGGATTCCGACGGACTGGTGATTCTGCCGACGCATCGCGTGGTGCACAGCCTTGAGGGCTTCGACCCGGCGAAGTTTGCCGCTGCAGCCGGGGAATACTTCACGGTTGAATCTCTCTCCGATCGCGACGCCGGCCGGCTCATCGACACGCTGGGCCGCCAGAAAGGTACAGCGTTTGTGGCCGTCACGCGTGGCGACGATTTCCTGCTGCGCGCGAAGCCCGATGCGATAGCGAAGGCTCTATCCAGCCTGCCGGAGCGCCAGCGCCGGCTCGACCTGGCGCAATTGCACTCCGTTGTGCTGGAGCGTTTGCTCGGCCTGGATGCCGAGAAGGTCCGCGAGCAAACCAATCTTCGCTATCTGCGCGATGCGCAGGACGCGGTGGAGCAAGTGCGCAAAGGCCAGGCCGACGTGGCCTTCCTCACCAACCCGGTCACCATGGAGCAGTTGAAGGAGGTGGCCTTCGCCGGCGAGGTCATGCCGCAGAAGTCCACCGATTTCTATCCCAAGCTGCTGAGCGGCCTGACCATCTATGTGCTGGATTGAGTAAATGCGTGGACGGAAGCGCATTCCGCGACTTTTCTTCTCTGCGTTGTCACTCGAGCGGATGAGGAGAACGGGAAATCTGACCTCCGCGATCGCCGCACTGCTCGCACTGAGCGCCCCAATCGTTTTCGCGCAGGCCCCGCCAGCGGAACGATTCGTAGTGGTATTGGATGCAGCGCACGGCGGCGCCGACTCCGGCGCGAGCATCAATGGTCAATCGGAGAAGGCATACACACTTGCTCTCGGCGTGAGGTTGCGTTCCCTGCTGATGGCCCGTGGAATCGACGTCGTCACCACACGCGAATCCGACACGACTGTTGATCCAGCCCAGCGCGCGGCGATCGCCGATCACGCCAATGCCCAGGCCTGCCTGACTTTGCACGCGTCTGAAAGCGGCTCCGGCGCACATGTCTTTGTCTCTTCACTTGCGCCTGCGCAGCAGGCAGCCATGCTGCCGTGGAAGACCGCGCAGGCCGCGTGGACTCAGCGCAGCGTGGCATTGGCCGGGGTGATTAATTCGGCGCTGACTCACGCCGGCATGACGGTGACGCTGGGGCGCATCGCGCTGCCGGCGATTGACAGCATGACTTGTCCGGCTGTCGCAATTGAAGTTGCGCCGGGGCAGTCGTCGGACGGGGCCGGGACCGGCAGCCTGGACGATCCGGACTACCAGGCTCGCGTGGCCGATGCGCTGGCCGCTGCGCTGGTCGAATGGCGATCAGAAGAACGCGGAGGCAGACAGCCGTGATCCCGCGCCACCAGACGATTCTGTTCGTTGTTCTGCTCGTCGCATCCATCACGCTGGGCGCCGTGCTGTGGACCACACTGGATCGCGCCCACAAGCGCTTGCTCGCCAGCGAGGAATCAGCGCCAACCCAGGCTCCGCAGGTGGCGCCGTCGGAGCAGGCGACGCTCATGGTGGCCAATGACGCGGATAACTCCGTAGCGCCGCGTGTGTTTTCGTTGCCTCTGCCGCAGAACCCGGAAGCCCGCGCGCGCGCCGTGCTGGGCAAGCTGCTCGACCTTTACTGCGCTCCCGGTTCGGGTCATCCCGTGCCCGACGGGGCAAGTTCGGTCAGCCAGGTGTTTCTTCTTCCCGTTACGGCGGTCAGCGCGAGCTCGACTGCTGGCGCGGGCCGGGCTGCTACAGGCTCAAGCCGCGCGGCAGGAGGCAACTCGGCCGGCGGTGATGAACTCGCGGTCGTGAACCTAGCCGGCGCTTTTGTCTCCGGCCATCCCTCCGGCCTTGAAACCGAGACGCTCACGATTCTTTCAATTTGCGCTACGCTTCACGCCAACTTTCCCGATGTCACCGAGGTCAGGTTTCTTGTCGACGGCCAGCAACGCGCCACGCTTGCCGGGCACGCCGATCTGACCCGCACTTATCTGACCAGCGAAACCGTGCCCACGGAGGGAGCGCACTCGTGACGACAGAAACACCAACCTCAGCTCCAACCATCGGCGTCTTCGATTCCGGCTTTGGCGGGCTCACTGTCCTGCGCGCGCTCATCGAACGCCTGCCGAGCGCACGGTTCGCTTTCCTGGGCGATACGGCGCGACTGCCCTACGGCTCCAAGTCGCGCCGCACCATTGCGCGCTACGCCGCGCAAAGCGCCCAGTTCCTGGTCCGCGAGCAGGGGGCGGAGTTCCTCGTCATCGCTTGCAACACGGCCAGCGCGCTGGCGCTTGACGCGATTCAGGAAGCCGTCACGGTTCCCGTGCTGGGCGTGATTGAGCCCGGCGCCGCCGCCGCGCGCGCGGCATCGCGCACCGGTGATGTGCTCGTGATCGCAACTGAGGCAACGGTCCAGAGCCATGCTTACGCCGCTGCCTGCCAGGCCCGCGGCCTGCGCGCCATGGAGAAGGCCTGCCCGCTGCTGGTGCCGCTGGTTGAGGAAGGATGGACCGATCATCCCATCACGGAAGAAGTGATCGAGATTTATCTGAACGAGTTGCGCGCCGAGGCTGCTGCGCAGGGCATGAATCCTGATACGTTGGTCCTCGGTTGCACACACTATCCGCTGCTGAGGCCGCTGATTGAGCGCGCTGTGCGGCCGGGACGAACAGTGATCGACTCGGCCGAATCGACAGCCAAGGCTGCGGCTGAGCTTTTCAACGGGCGCACGCATGGTTCGGCACCGGGCGGACCTCCCGGAAGACCGACCGAGATTCGCTGCTTCGCCACGGATTCCGTGGAAAAATTCGAGCGGCTCGGCTCACGATTCCTTGGGCGCCCCGTTGGGCATGTAGAGTTGGTCGACCTCGGCGGCTGAAAAGCGTGCCCCGCCCCAGGATGTCATGCTGAGCGCAGCGGGCCGCGTAATTCGCGACCCCCGAAGTCGAGGGACCTGCATTTGCTTATCGTCCCTCGCTCCCTTGCTTCCTGTTTCAGAAAGGGTGGGAAGGAGGATACATTCGCTTTACGGCCCTGGGATTCGTCGAAAATCGCTCTGTTATTCTGAAAAATGGCGCGGCTCCGCCGTCTTCCCTTTTGAACCAGAGCTTCGGAGGAACCAACACAGCATGATCAATTTGGCGGGCAAAACGGCCGTGGTCTTCGGGCTGGCCAATAAGCGGTCGATCGCCTGGGGCATCGCGCAAAAACTCCACGAAGCCGGCGCCACCCTTGCCATCTGTTACCAGAACGAACGCATGAAGGCCGAGGCCGAGGACCTGATCAACGATCTCTCCGGCGCCAGCGGCTTCCAGTGCGACGTCTCCAACGACCAGGAGATTGCAGCCCTCTTCGCCGCGCTGAAAGAAAAGTACGGCACGATCCACATCCTGGTGCATGCCATCGCCTACGCGCCCCCTGAAGACCTGAAAGGGGAGTTCATCAACACCAGCCGCGAGGGATTCCGCATCGCTCACGACGTGAGCGTCTACTCGCTCATTGCAGTTGCGCGCGGCGCCGTCCCGTTGATGACCGAGGGCGGCAGCATCATCACGCTGACGTACTATGCTGCCGAAAAAGTGGTTCCCCACTACAACGTGATGGCGCTGGCCAAAGCTTCGCTTGAATCGGCCGTGCGCTATCTGGCATTTGAGCTCGGGCCAAAAAACATTCGCGTCAACGCCATCTCCGCCGGTCCGATCAAAACGCTGGCGGCTCGCGGCGTGGGCGCGCTGGGCGAAATGCTCAAATCGCACGCCGAACGCTCACCGCTGCACCGTAACGTGGATCAGCTGGAAGTGGGCGGCACTGCGCTTTACCTGGCCAGCGATCTGGCCAGCGCAGTGACCGGCGAGACGTTGTACGTGGATTGCGGCTACAACATCATGGGGTACTGATACGCTCAGGCCTCGCCGCAGATGGTCTGCACGTACCGGCAGTCGCTTTTCCCGTTTGTCCGCCTGAATCCTCTACTGATTTCGGGGAGGGCCAACCGCGACGAGATCAGGTTCCGGCCATGTTTCTTGGCCGCGTACATGGCTGCATCTGCCCGCTGCAACATGTTTTCCCAGCCGCAGGCCGTGTCAAGTTGAGCTACGCCCGCGCAGACGGTGATCCGGATCGGCCCGCCCTCAAACGGCACTTCGAGGTCCTCTACAGCCTGGCGCACCCGGTCGGCGATCATCAGAGCCGGCAGCTCGCTTGTGTCCGGCAACAGTACGCCGAACTGTTCGCCCCCGGTGCGCGCGAGCGAGTCCTGCTTGCGCAGCAGGGATCTGACCCGGCAAACGAGCGCCTGCAAGGCACGATCACCTGCCGCGTGGCCGCGCGTGTCGTTCAATTTCTTGAAGTTGTCGATGTCGATCACAATCATGCACAGCGCGTGGCCGTAACGCACGCTGCGCGCGGTTTCGCGCTGAGCCGCTTCTTCCATCGACCTGCGATTGAGGGCTCCGGTCAACGGGTCGGTGCGCGCCTGCTCGGCAAGCTCACGTTGCAGCTCCGTGACCAGGAACCACAGCTCGCACATCACCATTACGGTGGCGAAGAACGCCGCAGTAGCAAGGGAATAAACCCATTGCGGATCAGAGTGGGCGTTGACCGTTTCATGCGGGTGCATGTACCGCAGGTTGGTGAGGACTGCGCGGTACGCCGCCACGGTCATTTGCGATGCGACAACCGCAGCCGAAACGCGCGACACCGCGAGGAATGGCGCCCTGCCATGCTTCCACAGCATCCACGAAGAGACGCCGCACACGACCACAAACGGGATGTTGGCGATGTTGGCCGAGCATTGGATCTTGAATGGAAACATCACCCCGTAAACCGCCAAAACCACCCCAATCCCGATCCACGGCCAGCGGTTGCGCATCGATGTGCGCACGAGAAACCAGCGCAGGCCCATCCACTGCAGCATGATCGAGACGAGATAAAGCTCGCTGACGGTGAAGCTGCCCAACACCGCAGGCACTTTGCCCTCGAGCCCTTGCAGGATGAGCTTGGCTAATCCCACAGCCTGCGCGCCGGCGAACCAGCGCATTCCGGTCACGCGGCGGTTGTAACAGGCAAGGATGCCGATGCATACCGTGAACACGGTGACCGAGGCGATATTCGTAAAGAAAAAAGTCCCGTAATCCATTTCGTGACGCGATTCGGCAGGGATTCACCTTCGTCCCCCGATGTATCGGCAGAAAATTCTTTTTGATCACGGGGCCATTTTCGAAACACGCTGTAGCGGGTTTCCAATTGGAACGGCAATTGGCGTGCGGAATGCGCCCGTAGAATCGCGGCCGATTCGCCCTGGCCGCTGCGGTCACATGGCGTGGATTTCCGCCCACACCGCAGCCTCTACCGGCAGGCCGAGCTTCACGTTCTCCGCGCGTGTGCGCAGCGTTTGCTCGCCGGGATAGCGCACTTTCACCTGGTGCGCGGCAGCCGGGCAGTTCTCGAGCGAAGCCACGATCTCATCGGCGATCTGCGCGGCTCGTGGTGCCGGCCCGAATGCCTCGGGGTTCAAGGTCACAAACATCTGTGACACGCTCGTTTCGAGCAACGGGTCGGCGGGAATCTGGTGCGTGGCCTCGCCCAGCGACATCATGGCGGCGATCATGTCGAGCACGACAGAAAGCCCCGATCCCTTCCAGTAGCCGATGGGCAGCGGCCGCCACGATTGTTCAATGGCGGCAGGGTCGCGCGTGAGGTTGCCGTCGGCGTCGAATCCTCCATCGACGGGCAGCATCTGGCCGCGCTTCTTATAGCTTTCGAGCGTGCCGTAGGAGAACTGCGACATGGCCATATCGAGCACGACAGGGCCTGTGGCGCGCGGCACGGCGATCACCAGCGGATTGTTGCCGATCACCGGCTCTGCTCCACCCCACGGCGGCAGGTTGGGCATGGTGTTCGTCCAGCAGATGCCGATCACACCGGCCTCGGCGGCCTGCCAGCCGTAGGTTCCGGCGCGCATCCAGTGGTTGGTGTTGGCCAGCGCGACGCAGCCGATTCCGTGCTCGCGGCTAAGTGCGATCGCCCGCTCCATCGCGGCCAGCGCGTTCAGATTGCCCGGGCCTCGATGGCCGTCCCAGCGCTCCAGCGCTCCAAAGCGTGCCACAACTTCGGGCTCCGCAGCGGGATCGACGCGCCCATTGCGAATGGTGGTCACAAACCGAGGGAAACGATTAATGCCGTGCGTGTAGACGCTGTCGCGCGTGGTCTCGGCAAAGAGCCGCGCGCAAGTATCCGCGCGATGGGCAGCGAAGCCGAGCTTGCGCAGAACGGCGGCGAGCGTTTGCTGCACTTCTTCGAATGGAATGCGATTCATTGGCTCTGCAATGAGATTAAAGCAGCGTGCCTGGTGAGTCTTGATGGTGATCGACCTGCAGAATCTCTAGCTCCGCTAACTCCGCCAGCCCCGCGAACGCCGCTATTCTTTCAGCGTCACCGTGATCTTGCGCGCATCGCCGCCCTCTGAGGCGATCACAATTTCGCCTGTCGCCCGCTTGCGGATGCTCTTGAACTTCTCGCCCCACTCCACAATGACCAGCGCGTCGGGTGTGAGCAGATCGTCGAGGCCCAGCGTTTCCAGCTGGCGCTCGCTTTCCAGGCGATAGACATCCAGGTGATAGAGCTTGACAGGCTTGCCGTTGCGCGAGCCCAAATACTCGTGCATCAGCGTGAACGTGGGGCTGGTGACCTCGTCGGGCTCGGCCGCGTCAAGCGCCTGCGCGATGCCTTTCACCAGTGTCGTCTTGCCGGTGCCGAGCTCGCCGCTCAACAGTAAAAACTGCGGCGGCTCAAGCAATTTGACGAGCTTGCGGCCGACGGCAACGGTGTCGGCGCCACTTTGCGTCGTGAACTCGCGGATCCTGCCTTCCGCAGTCGCCGTGGAACTGGTCATTGCTCGGCCCTCATCGAGGATTGTCGCACGCAGTTCGAGCCCGCTGAACGCGGAAACTCGCCTGCCGCGTGCAATGCCCCCTGCAACCAAACATAACCCTTTTGGGCACCGCTCGAAAAGCGGTGGGCATGCGAAGAAAACGCCTGCGCGAGCTTTGCCAGGCAATCCGTAGCCAGAAGCGTGTGTTCATCGCCATCGCGTACCGCCAGATCCGCGGCCAGCCCGTGCAGATAAACGGCCGCCTCTACAGCGCGCGGCACGTCGTCTAAATACTGCGCCAGCAGCCCTGCGATGAGCCCGGTAAGCAAATCGCCGCTGCCGCCCTTGGCCATGCCGGGGTTGCCGGTTGTATTGACGGCGACCCGGCCATCGGGATGCGCTATCAGCGTGAGTGCGCCCTTCAGCACGAGCGTCACGCCGAAGCGCTGGGCGAAAATGCGTGCCGTTTCGAGGCGATTGGCCTGGACTTCGGCAACGGTGGCTCCAACCAGCCGCGCCATTTCGCCCGGGTGGGGCGTGAGCACGACGGTACGCCCGCCTTTGCGCGACAACTTGGCCAGCAACGCCTGCTTGCGGGCAAGAATGTTCAAGGCATCGGCGTCAATCACAGCCGGAATCTGGGTGCAAGACAAAAATTCAGTAGTGAATTGGACTGTGCCACGGCTTTGCCCGATGCCGGGGCCGATGGCGAGCACAGTTATTCCCGCGGTCAGCGCAGCAATCTTTTTGGGAGCAAAATTGTTCGCAGAGATCTCGCCGGCCGCCGAAGCGGCGAGCGGCCATGTCATCAGCTCAGGCGCAAATTGCGCGACGATGGGCAGCGCAGGCGCGGGAACCGCAGCGGTCACCAGACCTGCTCCCGAACGCAAGGCTGCCAGAGACGTCATGGCGGGCGCGCCGGCTTTGCCACCGGCAGTGCCGAAGGTTCCGCCCACTACCAGCACGTGCCCGAAGTTCCCCTTGTTCGCGGCAGCCGCGCGCGGAGCTTGCGCAAGCTCGAGCGAGGAGCCGGCCCAATCAATTCCGAGAGTCGACACGATCGCCGCATCCGGCGAGCCGATGGGGGCGACGACGATGGGCTGATCCCAGCGGCGGGTCAGTTGCCCGAAGACATGCGCCGGCTTGGGCGCAGTGAAAGTGACGACAGCATCGGCAGGAAAGACCGGCCCGTCCACTGTGGCGCTGGTTTCGTCGGCCGGCCAACCGGAAGGCAGATCGACCGCCAGAACGGGCGCACGGCTCGGACGCAACCACTCGAGCGCCGCTACCGCCAGCCCTTTCATCGGCGGTTTGAATCCTGTGCCCAGCACCGCATCCACAATCAGATCGGTATCGAGCGCGTCGTTGTGCCGAACGAGATCCGCAGGCGCAGCGATGACGTGAGCGCGGCCCTGCATGGGGCTCGTCAGCTCGCGCCAGGCGTGCGCCGCGTCGCCCTTCAGTTCTTCAGGCGCGCCCAGAAGCAGGGTGGTCACATCGAGGCCGGCTTCGACGAGCAGGCGCGCGGTCATCATGCCGTCGCCGCCGTTGTTGCCGCGGCCGCACAGCACTGTGACGCGCCGCTCATGCGGGAAGTATTGCTGAGCGAAGGTTGCCACGGCAGAAGAGGCCGCGCGCATCAACAGAATCGACGGAACGCCAAACCGCTCCGTGGTGGCGCGGTCGCAGGCCTGCATCTCGGCTGCGGAGAGGACGTGCATCGCCTACATGGTACAAGACGGGCGAGGGGTCAGGGATCAGGTTTCAGTCAACAATGGACAGAGAGAGAGGCATCGCGCGCGCGCCGGAAAGCGTGAGCCAATTCCGGCTTACCGCACCAACCGCGCCTGCAGAATGGAGTGGGAGCTGTAACGGGTGAGGGTGCAGATGCCGGTCTTTTCGCAGCGGAAATGAATGGCGGAAGGAAAGATCTGCCACTCCGATGACAGTGCTCCGCCGGCTCCCATCTGAAACTCGTGGCCACTGTTAGTGTCTACGGTTCCGCGCCCGGGATTATCGCCAACGATCACGTCGTCTCCCTCAATGGCTGCAGACAAATGCTGGAAATGGACGGCTGACAAGCGCCAGCCGGAGGCGAAACGGGAACTCCGGGAGCCGGTTGCGGAACCTCTTGCAATTCCTTCTCTCGCCTCCTTTTCCTGTTCGGCCGAGGTGGGGAAGTTGGTGGCGAAATCCCAAGCGGCAATGCGCTGGTACGCCTTGAGCGGACAGGGCAACGGGCCCGACGTGTTGATCTCAGCAATCTGGCCATCTGAGCCTGCCATGTCGCGGATCGTGTCTCCCGCTGCCGTGGTCTTTGGCATCAGTACCTGCGTTGCATCGGGGCGAGAGCCAGGCTGCGTGGGACCAGGGAAGTCGATCTCCTTGTCGCAGGCGACCACACCTGAGGCGTCGAGCAGGCGGATCACAACAGAAAGAGGATGTGACGGGTTTTCGGCGAGGGCCTGAAAGCCGCCGGCATCTTGCTGGTCGACCGGATCGAGATAAAGATCGTACGCGGCCTTGTCTTGCCAGCGAACGATAAGGCGGCCGCTCAGACCAGCCTGATCAAATCGGCGATTTCCCAGATCGATGTAGAGAGCCGTGGGCTTCTGTTTGCCGAGCGTGGGGAGGCTGGGAAGAGCGAAAAAAGCGAGCACCAAAAGCGCTATGGCCGCCAGGGCGATGGCGCCGATCGTCACAATGCGCAGCAAGGGGGGCGGAGCTGGCTTTGCGGACTGCTGGCCTGGCTGGGCCTCGGCTGCCGCCACCGCACTGCGGAAAGCGTAAAGCTCGTCGTTTCGGGCCTTGTCCGCCTGGGCATTGGAGACGATCCTGTAGCTGCTGACAGGCGCACCTGCTTGCGAGCCGCCGGATGCGCCCATATTGGGATCGAGTTGAACTGCTCCGCTCGCCAAGCAAGTCCCCAATTCCGCGGTTTATATCAAGGTCAGTGTGCTTCTGCCAATACGCATCTTTCAGGGCCGCCGTACCTGACAGTTGATTCCCCCGAAGCTCCGCTCCGGCTCTGCAGCTGGAGAGCAAGCCCGGGCAATCTTAGCCATTGAATCATGCGTCGCACGGTACTGCAATAACCACTCTGTGTCATTTGGTAACCAGGTTACTCGCGCGGGATGGAGCCCCATCGCCCTGAGCCAGACACGCATCGAGTCGGCAAAGTTTTTATAAGCTAATTATTTTCATACGCTTAGCTTCAGAATCAGCCTTAAAGGAAATACCAACCTGCGCGGCGCCGAGTCAACAACAGCCAAGCGCTCAGGCAAAAAAGCTCCGGCAGAAAGCAAGGCCGGGCGATCGAGCCGTCTGCCCATCTCGCAACACCGGTACAGAGGAAGCGCCGAGGGGCGCGGAAAAACAACCTCCGGGGAAACTGGAGAAGCCTCCGAGAAATCAATGGCCGAAAAATCAGCGGCCCATAAAGGTTTCAACGAGCAGCCAGCCGTTCAGGCCGGCGATCAGCACGGCGGTGGACCATGCCAGCGCCTGCAGGCCGCGGCCGTTCACAAATTCGCCCATCTTCTTGCGGTCGCCCGTAAACATCACCAGCGGAACTACGGCAAAGGCCAACTGGAACGACAGGATCACCTGGCTCAGAATGAGCAGCTTCTCCGTTCCCTGCTCACCCATCAAGGCGACCACGATAACGGTCGGAATGATGGCCAGCGAGCGGGTGATGAGCCGGCGCAGCCACGGCGACACGCGAATGTGTACGAATCCCTCCATCACAACCTGCCCGGCCAGTGTGCCGGTGATGGAAGAGTTCTGGCCGCTGGCCAGCAGCGCAATTGCGAACAGCGTGCTCGCGCCGGCCGCGCCCACCATCGGGCTGAGCAGTTTGTACGCGTCCTGGATGGCGGCCACGTCATAGTGCCCGCTGCGATGGAAGACCGCCGCAGCCACAATCAGAATTGCCGCGTTCACAAACAGCGCAATCATCAGCGCAACGCCGGAATCCATGTTGGCCATGTGAATGGCTTCGCGCTTGCCCTCGGAGGTGCGCTGGTAGTTGCGGCTCTGCACGATCGAAGAGTGCAGGTAAAGATTGTGCGGCATCACCGTCGCGCCCAGGATCCCGATGGCAATGTACAGCATGGCGCCGTTGGTCACGATGGAGGGCGAAGGCACGACGAGATTGCGCAATATCGGCAGATAATCCGGCCGCGAAAGAAACATCTGCATGCCGAAGAGCACGATGATGGTGCCGATGAGCGTGATGACCAGCGCTTCAACGTAGCGGAATCCCCATCGCTGCAGGAAGAGGATCACGAGGACGTCGGCGCCCGTAATGAGCACGCCATAAAACAGCGGAATGTGGAAGAGCAGTTGCAGCGCGATCGCCGAGCCGATCACCTCGGCCAGGTCGCATGCCGCAATGCTCACTTCGGCCAGGACCCAAAGCGCAAAGCTCGTCCTGCGGCCGTAGCTCTCATTGCAAAGCTGCGCCAGGTCGCGCTCTGTGGCCACGCCGAGCTTGAGCGACAGGCTCTGCAGCAGAATCGCCATCAGGTTCGAGAGCATGATGACGAACAGCAGCGTGTAACCGAAACGCGAGCCGCCGGCGATGTCGGTGGCCCAGTTGCCAGGATCCATGTAGCCGACCGAGATCAGAAATCCCGGACCCGCAAACGCCAGCAGCCGCCGCCAGTAAAGCGGCGAGCGCGACACGCGCACGCTCGAATGCACCTCGGGTAGCGAGGGCTCGGTGAGCACGGTTCGAGTTACGACGTTTGTGGACATGAATCGGTGGAATTGAGAGACCGCAAGTTTCCCTCAACTCCAGTATGCCACAGGTTGTTAATTATGGTTAATAAAGAATTTTATGTTACATTACAGTAAACATTTGGCATGGGTTTACAGGGTTCGGCGGGCAAGATCAGGCGTTTTTCCCTGGTCCCTATTCCCTGCTCCCTGTTCCCTGCTTTTCCGGCCTCAGCCATACTGCCTCGGCAGCCGGCCGTCCCAGGATCGAGTTCCCCGTAGGTAGCTCAATCAAAACGGTTTGATCGTAGTTCTGGCTCATCACGCGCAGGCTCTTGCCTGGTCCCACACCGGCGCCGTGCAGGAACCCCAGCAGCTTCGGGTCGCGCTCCTGCAGGCTGCTGACGACGTAGCGTTTGCCTTCTGCCGCCTCACTCAGTCGGGTTTCTCCCCGCTTCTTCCGCTCGGAGGGATTCACGGGCAGCACGGAATTGCCATGCGGGCATGCGCCGCCTTCGCCCAGTTTCTCGCGCAGCTTGGCTTCGAACGCCGGTGAAACCGCATGCTCCAGCCGCTCCGCCTCTTCATGGATCTCGTGCCACTCCATGCCGAAGACCTCGCTCAGCATGCGCTCGATGAGGTGGTGGCGCAGAGCTGTGTGGTATGCCGTCTCGCGCCCGGCGGCCGTCAGGCGCACGATGCCGTCCTCGCCCACTTTCACTAGCCGGTCGCGCTTCAGCCGCTTCAGCGCCATGGTCACCGCCGGCGCCGACACCTCAAGCCAGTGCGCCAGCATGGCGGGAATCACCTGACGTCCTTCGGCTTCCGCCTCAAGAACGGCCTTGAGGTAATTTTCTTTCGAGACGTTGATCGAGTCTTTCATTCTTGTGCTCAGATCAGTCTAATTCTTGTCAGGGCGGAAGGATCGGAGGAATCACTGACGCTGAAGGCGGGACCGAGTAGCCAGGATTAACGATCAGAGATTTGCGCGGGAATGCATGTGGGTTCACTGCACAGGAGTTTTCAGGGGCCGGCTAATCTGCCGGCGTCAATCGCGCGCTGCGCCCGGAATCTGGAACTCCACGCCTGCGGCGGTGTTGAAGCGCTCGGTCGCGGCTACATCAACCTCGTCCAGCGGAATCTGTTCGTAGTGGCGAGGGTCAAGATCGGTGAGGACCTTTCCGGACATGATGTAGTTCTGCATTTTCAGCGGAGCGCGGTCGCTTTTAAAAATCACGGTGAGAGCGGGCTCGTCTGCGGGCGCGGCAGCGACGGATTGTCCTGCGTACTCGGGTCGCTTACCTGGCGCGCTCCGGGGCGGAATTTCATCGGCGACGCTTTGCTGTAGGGGCATATCCGGCGCGCCATAACCCTGCTCGGGGCACCGTGCTACGTAGTCGGGATACGGAGCGGCGTAATCGGGGTATGGCGCCTCGTCATTCGGAGCGACGCCGCCCTGGTCATTCGCAGAGTCGTCGGAATCCCCCCAAGCGTAGAACCCGGGATCGATGACAAATGGGTATCCGTATCCGGGCCATGCCGGATAGTTGTAGATATACCAATTTGCGAACGAACGTCTTCGCGCGTCGAAACGATCGCGATCCGGTCTGCGGTCCCAGGCGCGCGATGGGCCGGCCGCACCGGAACGATACGGAGCGCGACGCGCCGAGAATCCATTTCCGTTGGCGGCGAATCGACGGCTTGCGTAGTTTGCGGTGCCAATGCCGCGAAATCCGGCGCTGCTCGGAGCGCCATTCCGAATCGGCGGCGCAGATCGGACAAAGCCGCCAGGCTGCGAGAAACCGGCATGGCTTGAAGACGCGGCGTGCCCTGAGAATCCTCGACCGCCGGAGGATCCAGCGTGAGCGCCGCCATGTTGTGCAAAGGCAGGCACGACAAGCGCGAGCAGGGCGATCGCGGCCCGGAGCATCATGCGATCATTCTACGCGCCACGTTCAAGCAGTGGATGGACGCGAACAACTATGACCCGGAGCACGGCAAGGATCTTCCCGCCAAACCTGAACCGGCAGCATACAGAAGCACCGCGAATTCAGAGCCACAAAGATCCCTGAGAGGAGGATGCGCCCACCAGCGTTGCATTCTCCACTCTTCTACCCACCGAATTCTTGATCAGGCTTTCCCACCCTTGCGCTGGAAAGAAGCGCTGGGGTGATTCGCCCCGTTTCGTGGCGGCGATTGGATGTCAGAGCGAAGGATGGGACCGCTGCCTACTGTGAATTGCCCAATGTGTTCTGCATGGGCGTGATCGTGCCGAACATGCCGTGTTGCTCACCATCGGAGCCGGCGGAGAAGTAAAGCGAGGTGGCCGGGCCGGAGCCGGTTGTGCTGTCGCTGCCAAAGGAGATGTCCCAAAGGCCGTCGATGCTAATGGGATTATTACTTGCGTCGCGGAGCAGATCGATGAAAATGCCGGTTACCGGGTCATAGACGGCGATGTTACCGGAGCCGAACTGGCCTACGAGCAGATCGTGGCTGTAGATGCCGAAGTCTCCCGGAGCCATCGCCATTCCCCAGGGACCGTTGAGCCACGAGCCGTGTTGGAGCCGGCGCAGAAGGAAGCCGAAGGGCGAGAAGACATCGACGTAACCTTTGCCGGCGCCGTCAACTTCGTCGTGCTTCTGATCATCCTGCTTGGCGAAGGCGACATAAAGCTCGCCACCGATGTTCTGGATGTTGAACGGAGCGTAGCCTCGCGGAAGGAACTCATCGCGAAAGAACCTATCGAAGAAGGGGACCTGGTTGAACGAGGAATCGTAGACCTGGATGCGGCCTTTGCGAAAGTCGGCGACATAGAGGAAGGTCAAGCTGCTGCCGAAGGGGTTGGGGAGGGTTGCGAGCGCCGCTCCTTTAAACACCGATGCGCTCTTGGTGTTGACCTTGATGACGGCGCTGGCGCCGGAGTTCCAGGCTGAGACGGTACCGTCTTCTGTAACAAACAGGAAGGGGGCCGGCTTTCCGTTGGCGAGAACAAATCCCGGCCCGCCGTTATAGACGGTGCCGGTGGGCGTGCCGGTGCTGCTGGTGTTGGGATCGCCGGTGGGGATGGTGACGACGAGACTCTTGGCGGCGCCGGTGCCATCATAAAGCGTCGCAAGGCCGGTGCCGTTGTCAGAGACCCACCACGGGCTGGTAGAGCTGCGGGAGAGTCCCCAGGGATTGACCAGGTTGGGATCGGTTGCGGTGTCGACTCCGGATTGGTCGGCAACCAGACCTGTGACTTTGTATTGTTGCGCGGCGGTGAACAGAGGGAACGCGCCAAGGCTGAGTGCGATGGCGGTGAGGCGGCAAATACGGGGCAGAGTTGTTTGCATGATGACCTCCTGGCGATTGCCTGTGAGTGGCTGCTCGTCGCCTCGGATGGTACCGAGCTACGCAGCTGGAGATGTCATGCGGCTGTCATTTGATTGTCAGCGATGCACAGGCAATTTCGGCTCGCTCCGTTTGCCCAGGGACGAAGAGCTGTCGCCGAGGAAAGCCTGGCGGCGAGCTCGCTCAGGATGACGGTTGGAAGAGTGCGCAACCCTTTCCACCCTTCCGGCAGGAAGCGCCGAAAGGATGGGGCAACGGCAGTGGCGTCGTCAGAGCGAGAGGCCGGCGGCTCGATAGATTTCGGCGATGTAGCGCATATAGCGCAGGCCCTCTTCGCCGGGCGTTTTAGGTTCAAGGCCGTTCTGCACGCAGTGCGAGAAGTGCTCGGCCTGGGCCTGGAACTGGTAAGGATCGCGGGCGGGGTTGGGCTCGTCGAGCCGCGTGCCGGAGTACTCGGCGCGGAGATGCAGGCCGTCGTAGTTGAACGCGGGTTCGGCCTCGATCCATCCCTTGGACCCGTGCACCTTGAAGGAGCCGTTCATCTGCGCTCCGTAGGTAGTGTTGCACGCGGCCACAATGCCGGAGGGGAAGCGCATGGTCCAGGAAATATTTTCTTCGACCGTGTTGAAACGGCCGTCGTGGTCAATGACGGAGGTGAACGCAGCGAAGTGCTCGGGCTCCTCGCCGGTGAGATACCGGGTGGCGTTGAGCGAGTAGATGCCGACGTCCACGAGCGGGCCGCCGCCTGACATCTTCTTGTCGAGGCGCCACTCGCCGGGATCGCTGTTGAAGCCGAAGGCACTTTCGATGGCCTGCACTTGGCCGAGGGCGCCGGAGCGAATGAGGCTGACCGCCTTTAGATTAGTGGTCTCGTAGTGGCAGCGGTAGGCAATCATGAGCTTGACGCCGGCGGATTTGCAGGCGGCGATCATCGATTCGCAGTCGGCGACGCTGGTGGCCATGGGCTTTTCGCAGAGAACATGCTTGCCCCCCTTGGCCGCGCGAATGGTGTACTCGGCGTGCATGGAGTTGGGCAGCGCCACGTAGACCGCGTCGACTTGCTTGTTCGACGCGATGGAGTCGAAGTTCTCGTAGCTGTAAACGGAGCTCTCGGGCACACCGTAGTCTGCGGCGATGCGCAGGGCCTTGTCGCGATGGCCGCTGACCAGCGCCGTCACTTTGGAGTTGGTGGTGGCGCGGATGCCGGGCATGAAGTGCGAGGCGATGCGCCCCAGGCCGATGATGGCGTAGCCGGTCTGGTGCTCGGCAGGCTGAGCAAAGAGGGGCGGGGCGAAGCGCGCGGCGAGTCCCAGCGCGCCCAGTTTGGCGAATTCTCTGCGGGTTATCGACATGGGGTCCACTATAAAGCAGAAGGCAGAGAGCAGAGAACAGAGATTAGAGAACAGAGATCTGGGGTCAGGGGTCAGGCCCACGCTCGCGGCAAGAACAGAAGCCTCGAGTGTCCACCTCACGGACGGAGACCTGTCCCTGGGGACCCCGGGGTGTGGCAGCCGGCTCAGAACGGGATTTAGAAAGAGACGGCAACGAAGCCAGTTGGGTGTACACTCTTGGCGGCCCCCAATCCAAAATCAAAATCCCCCGTTTCAGGAGAGAAAAAATGAGACACGCTGCTGCACTTTTGATCGCTGCGTTGCTCGGGGGAATGGCCTTTGGCCAGACCTCTGAGTCTGCCAGGAAAATCCCCATCACCACGTCTTCCATGGAAGCCCGAAACGCCTACCTCAAGGGTCAGGACCTCCTCGACAAACTTCGTACGAATGAGGCTCGGTCGCTGTTGGACCAGGCAATCAGTAAAGATCCCAACTTCGCCGCGGCCTACTTGCTGCGAGCGCAGACAGCGACCACGGCCAAGGAGTTCTTCTCCGATCTGAAATCTGCCGGGGCAGCATCCGGCAAGGTCTCGGAGGGTGAACGGTTGATGATCCGGGCATCCGAGGCCTTCGCCAGCAGTAAGTCGTTGGAGGGCGGTGAGGACCTGCAGAAACTAGTGGCCGCCTACCCCGGAGACGAACGCGCCCACGAGACGCTCGGCGGTTATTACCAAAACATGCAGCAATACGATAAAGCCATCGCGGAGCAGCAGAAGGCTGTTGAACTGAACCCGGATTTTGCACCGGCCTACAACCTGCTTGGCTACACCTTCCGGGATGCTCAGAAGAACAAGGAGGCAGAGGCCGCTTTCCGCAAATACATTCAGCTCATCTCAGATGAGCCCAATCCATATGATTCGCTGGCCGAGCTGTTGATGAAGATGGGCCGGTTCGACGAATCCATCGAGAATTACGGCAAGGCGCTCTCGCTCGATCCTCACTTTTCCAGCTCTTACCGCGGCATTGCGGCGGACCTTATGTACCAGGACAAGCATAAGGAGGCGCTGGAGGAGCTGCAGAAGGAATATGATCATGCGCTCGGCGACGGCGATCGCCAGGATGCGCTGTTGAACATGGCGTACTGCTACGTGGACGAGGGTAAGGTCCCCGAAGCGCTGGAGCAGATTTCCAAATTGTCGGCGATGTCCGAACGGCAAGGCGATAAGGCTGCGATGGCTGTGGATGAGGACACCCGTGGCTATCTGCTGTTCAATACGGGAAAAATTGATGAGGCCAGGGGGGCCTTTGCAAAATCTCTCGAACTGGCGAATCAATCGGCTGTTCCCGAAGCGACAAAGAAGTCCTTTGCATTGGGAATCGACGGGCGCATGGCATTAGTGGCCAGCGCCAAGGGGGACTTTGAGAATGCAAAAAAGCAAGCCGAGGCGGTGAGAACCGGGTTCGAGGCGATGGGTAATCCGACCCAGGTGCAGGCGGCTCATCAGATCATGGGGATCATTGCCCTCGATCAAAAACACTACGATGAGGCAATCTCACATCTGACCCACGCGAATCTGCAGTCGCCCTACGTCATGTTTCAGTTTGCCAAAGCGTATACCGGCAAGAAGGATGCGGAAAAAGCCGCCGACTACTATCACAAGGCGGCTGACGCCAACATTCTGCCAACGCTGGAATACGCGATGGTGAGAAAGCAGGCGAAAGAGGCTCTGGCAAAGTAAGCGGCAGACAATCGGGTCAACGAGGCATGACGAATCAACTCGGCTGAGAGCGATCCTACGTTTCGTTCGCCGCCGCGAACGAGACGTGGGGGCAACACGGGAAAATGAAAATGCAGATCCTTCGACTCCCGTGGTTCGCCGCGGCGGACGACCTTCGCTCAGGATGACAGCACTTCGATTTCAGCGAGTTCGAAGTGTTGTCACTTCACGCGGACTTTGGGCTCGACAGAGAGGCCGGGGCGAAGCTGGTGGTTCGGGTCCTCTTTGGCGAGGTTGGTGAAATCGACGCGCACGGGAACGCGCTGCACCACCTTGACGTAGTTGCCGGTGGCGTTTTCGGGTGGGAAGAGCGACAGGACGGAGCCCGTGGCGCCGCCGATCTGGGTGATGCGGCCGCTGTAGTCCTTGCCCGTGGAATCGATGTGAACCACGACCGCCTGGCCGGCCTGCATGCGGCGCAGTTGCGTCTCTTTGAAGTTTGCGGTGATCCACAGGTCCTGAAGAGAAACCAGCGTCATCAGGTTCTGGCCGGAGGAGACGTTCTGATCGATCTCCACGCTCTTCCGAGTGACAATGCCGTCGGCGGGCGCGACGATCTTTGTGTAGCCGAGGTTGAGCTTCGCCTGATCGAGCTGCGCCTGGGCCTGTTCGACCTGGGCCTCGGCCTGCTTGGCTTTGGCGTCCTGCGCGGCGATCTGCTGCGGAGCGGTCTGGGCATACTTCTGCATGGCTTGCGCGTGCGTTTCGCGCTCGCGGGCCACGCGGATGGCGTCTTCTGCGGCCTGCTCGCTGGCGCGCGAATCGGCGAGCGCGGCCTTTGAAGAGGCTGCAGCAGCCACGGCTGCGTCAAACTGCTGTTTGCTGATCACGTCCTTTTCGACCAGCGGCTTGTAGCGCTCGAGATCCGATTGCGCCTTGACGTTGTTGGCCTCGGCCTGCTCCACGCGCGCTTTGGCCGCATCCAGTTGCTCCTCGGCCTGCGCCACGGTAGCGCGCGCGCCCGTGACATCGGCATCGGCCGAGCGCAGGTTGCTGCCGGTGTTGATGGTGATGATGGGCACGTTCACCCTGGCAGCCGCCGCGTTGGCTTTGGCGCTGGCCAGCGCAGCCTCAGCATTCTCGACCGCGACCTGGTAGTCGCTGGGATCGAGATCGACAATCGGATCGCCGGCTTTGACCAGCTGGTTTTCGTCCACGTACACCTTGGCGACGTGACCGGCTATACGCGAGCTGACCTGGATGAGGTGGCCGTTCACCTGCGCGTCGTCAGTGTCTTCGCTGTAGGTGGAGTGCCACCAGACGCCGAGGCCGATGAGCACCACTGCGACGACAGCGGCAACAAGAATGCCCCTGCGGCGGGACCGCGGCGCTTCAATTTCGGTTTCGGAAACCGACTCGTTGGGTTCAGGTGGTGTGGTTGGATCTGCCACGTTCACTTCCCTCCTAGGTATTTCCTGTAGTTCAGCCCGTCTCCGAGCGCGCGGGCCAGGCTTAGTTTGGCAATGTTGTCGCGATAGAGGCTGGCCACGTATTGACTGTCGGCCTGGGCCACGGATTGCTGCGCCTGGCTCACCGCCAGGTTGTCGCTCACTCCGTTGGCGTAGCGCTCCTGCGCCTCTTTGAGCGCTTCGTTGGCAAGGTCACTGCTCGAGCGCGCCACTTCCACCTGCTTTTGCGCGGCGGCGATGTCGAGCAGAGCGTCGCGCACATCGGCTTCAATCTGCGCCTGCTTGTCGCTGAGCTGCGCCTGCGTTGTATCGAGCTGTGCCTGCGCCTGCTGGGCCAATCCGCGCAAAGCGAACTCGGCAAAAACGGGAACCGTCAACGATGCTGTCGCATCCACGGTGCCGTGCGAATGCGCCAGCGTGGGGCCGATGTCGCCGTAGTCAGCATTAGCTGCGACGGCAGGCAGGCGCGCGGCGGTGGCCGCCTTGCGCTGCTCGGCCGCGGCCGCGTTGACTTCAACGAGTGCCGCAAGATCCTTGCGATTCGCCTGGGCCTGTTTGATCAGCGCATCCGCGTCCAACTGGTCGAAGGGCGCGTAGGGAACGTCTTCGGTCAGGTTGTAGCTCTGCGCCAGCGGCAACCCGATGGTACGCGCTAGCGACAGCTTGTCTTTCTCGAGCGCGTTTTGCGCGACGATCAACTGCTGCTCCAGTGATTGGTAATCCACGCGCGCGCGAAGTTCGTCGAGCAGCGGGGCGGTGCCCGCCTGATGATTGTCGACGGCCTGGTCGAGCGAAATCTTCGACGTGGCCACCTGCGCCTGAACGCTGCTGAGCTCGGTTTGATCGGCCAGCACAAGCAGATAGGCGTTGCCCACGGTGAGCACGACGAGGTCACGCGCATCCCGCGCGGAGAGTTGCGAGGCAGCAAAGTTGTGGCGCGCCGCCAGGTAGTTGCGCAGCGAAGCCACATCGACCAGCGACCAGCTCAGCGAAGCGCGAAGGTCGGTGAATCCGAAGGGTCCGATAATGACCGGAAAACCGGAGATGCGCAGGCCCTCGGCGGGCAGATCGGTTTGCATCACCGTTTCTTTGGCGGCGAAGTCGACCGAAGGCAGCAGCGATTGCAGCTGGCTCAATCGCTGGGCGCGGGCTCCGGCAGTTTGCGTGTTGCTGAGAATGATGCCCAGGTTAGCCTGCAAACCGCGCTGGATTGCGTCGTCGAGCGAGAGATCGATTGCCTGCGCCGACGCAGTGCCCTGGGTGACGCTGCCTTGAAAGTTGCCGGCCGAGGGAGCGGTTGGCGCAGGCGGAGGTGGAATGACGGCCGTTTGCGCGGCGACGACGGCGGAAACCGAAAGCGCAAAGCCCAATAGAAAACCGGAAGCACAGAATCGATCTGTGCTTTTGCTGGAATGATTTGGCAATTTGAACCTAAAACTCAAGAACGGCGAACGCAGTCGCACCAAAATGGCTGTACGACAAATGGATGCACAGCAGGCGCCGCGCGGTTCTTTAATGTAGTGTATCGAACTGCCGCCGCTTGGGGCATCTCCTTCGTGCGCCTCGAATTAGATGAGCGACCAGGAAGCTAGTAGGTCCCGGGCTGGCGGTAGGGCGAACCCGCCGCGTAACGTCGCTCCTCGCCGCGAGGATCCTTCTCAATGTGCGGCGGATTGTCCCAGATCATCGTGTTGCGTCCATTCAGGTCGTAGGCCGGCCAGACGGGCAGACCGGGATGATTGGGATTCCCCGTGGCAGCGTAATGGATGAGCATGCCTGACATGGCGTCGGCCAGAGGCTGCGCGGCGGCAAGATCTTCAGGCGCGGTGCCGATCTGACCAGGCGCGGCGTCAAGGTTATCGAACATGAAAGGAATGTCGATGGTGTGCATGGCGCGAGCGCCGGGAGCGTTGCGGTGCCAATTCATTTGATAGACCCAGGTGAGCGGCTGGCTCTGCGGATTGCTCGCGCGGCGCTCAGCTTCCATCACCTGTCCGGGCCACGCGCGGAAGGCGGTGGCGGCTGCGACGACAATGTCGATGGGAGATTTGTCGGGATAGATCGTGCGGTATTTGGCGATGACCTCTTCCGCGGTGTACGGGCCGAGGTAGATGGCGACGGCGTTGTGCAGGGCAGTTGGTGCGTCTTCCCACGTGAGCGTGCCGCGCGAGGGAACGGCGGTTTCGTCGTGGGTGTTGCCGAGGATCATGGGCACATGCGCAGAGAGCGGCGGCGCATCGGGAGTGAACGGATCGCGCGGGAGCACGACATGGTCCACGACGGGCAGCCAGTCGGAACTTGTTGCGGCGGCGGCTGCCTGAATTTTTTCCCACGGCATGGTTTTCAGGTCGGCGAGATTCGCCTTCGTGATGCCGAGCTTGTCGAGCATCACTTCGGTGCGCTTGGAGGCGATCTCAATGGATGCGCCCATGACCTGCTGGCCGCTCATGGTCATGACGCGATGAAAGAGGCCGTGGCCTGCGGGCATGGCCATCAGCGTGGCGCATTTGGCGCCGCCGCCGGATTGGCCGAAGATCAGAACGCGAGAAGGGTCGCCGCCGAATTCGGCGATGTTGTTCCGCACCCATTTGAGCGCCAGAACCAGGTCGAGCATGCTCACGTTGCCGGAATCGGGATACTGTTTGGGATCGATTGCGGCGAGATAGAGAAAGCCAAAAGCATTGAGCCGGTGGTTGACGGTGACCACCACAACGTCGCCGCGGTGGCATAGCCGTTTGCCGTCATAGAGCGGGCTGTTCACCGATCCGTTGTTGTAGGCGCCGCCGTGGAAGTAGACGAGCACCGGGCGTTTGCGGCGGTCGCGTAGCCCGGGAGTGAAGACATTCAGGTGGAGGCAATCTTCGCTTTGGATGCCGGCTTCAGGCGCAACGCGCGGACGCGATCCGACCGGCGTCATTCCGGCCGCGCCGAGGCTCGGAGCGGAGGTAACGCCCTCGAGGCCGCGAAGCACGGTTAACTGCGGGGCGCGGGTGGTGAAGGTGTCGCACGCTTTCACATCGGTCCACGGGGTGGGTGGCAATGGGGCCTGGAAGCGCACCGGAGCAATGTCGGCGCCGTAGGGGACTGAACGAAAGACGTTGATGCCGTCCTCGACGGTGCCGCTGATCTTTCCGTATTCGGTTCTTGCGATCGAGGTTTCAGTCGGAGAAGACTGCGCGTCGGCGAACGCTAAGAAGCTTTTGTGCAGGGTGAGCGAGGCAGCGGCGATTCCGGAATAACGAAGAACAGTGCGGCGATTGATGGGTTGCAACGTGCGGCCTCCTGAGGTGCGAGGGGTGGGAAGCGTGGTCAGACCATTCTACTCTGGGTCGGGTTGGGGATTCGATGCTGGCGCAGTTGAAGCGAGGAGCCCGCCGGAAAAGACCGAATGCTCGGAGGCGCTGAGGAAAAAGGCCCTCAGCGGCTAAAGCCGGGTGCCTGTGATCCCCTGTTTGCGGCCCGAGTAAACTCGTGCCCTGATACAAGGGCAGGACAGGAGCGGCTTAAGGATCAGAAGGTTAGAGAATCTGGCAAAAGTTTTGTGCTAATTCTGTGCTACACCTGACCGCCGCAATCGTGCGAACGGAGTGCGGATTCCCTACAACTGAAACTTCCGCAATGCCGATGATACACCCGGTTCATGCCTTCTCTATCGCGCTGTCATCCTGAGCGTAGCGAAGGATCTGCGGTTGTTCTTCCCGTCACAGCCAATGCAATTACCATCGAATACGATGCCATAGATGCACGAGGGCAGGAATTTCACGTACATGATGGACAGCCGCAGCCACACTCTCTACACCGGCGTCACAGGCGACCTTCACAGACGTGTGTTCCAGCACAAATGGAAAGAGCATGAAGGCTTCACGGCAAAGTACAA
>Ga0116217_10000266_pt1 | contig 58962 bp, 58 predicted proteins | sample Sb_taG_6_FD_89697 | JGI IMG/M metagenome (GOLD analysis project Ga0116217, IMG submission 89697) | Peat soil microbial communities from Weissenstadt, Germany - Sb_50d_4_PS metaG | ecosystem: Environmental > Terrestrial > Soil > Wetlands > Peat | place: Germany: Weissenstadt | collected 2010-09-21
CGCGAGCTTCCTGGCAGAGAGGATGGCAGCGGCGATGAGCAGCACGCGCTTGCGGCCCTCGTCCATCAGCGGAGTCTAGCATGTGTCGCCGTATGTTCGCCACGCCTCAGTGTCAGGTGTCGAGCATGTCCCACTCGTCGCCGAGCACCCAACGGATTGCCGATAGCTTGCCGCTCACAAAGCCCCAATCCCAATCAGTCTTCATGTTGTCCATAAGGCTCTTCTTGCCAAACCGCCTCTCGGCGTCGCGCTGCGCCCTCATCGCCCCCTTTATTATGTCCTTTGGGGTCCCACGCCAGCGCGGGTCTTTGGGTGGAAGGCTGCGTCCGTACCAGACTCGCGTGAAGAACTCATTCTCTGCGGCCAGTATCTGCCGCACGCTTCTGATCGGCACGTCGGTGAGGTTGTGCTTCCGCTGCAGCACTATCTTGCGGCTGAGCATTCGAACCAACTGAGGCTTCTCCCAGCACCTGATCCTGAATGGTGGGTTGTTGTTCCTGCGGTACGTCTCTAGGTAATCCTTGGCTGGGTTGCTTAGGAAGTTGGACACCATGAACAGGGCGACTTCGGGCCGTTCGGCCTCAGCCCAGGCCAGGAGGTTCTGCAGCTCCTTGGGAGGCACGCCCTTTTTGAAGTGCTTGCAGTCGACGAACCACTTCTCAAAATATCTGCTGCCGTCCGGTTCGGAGCGCGGATGGTCGCAGACGATATCGCGCCCCTTGTCCGCTGGGCTGGTCTTGAGCCCCGTGCCCTTTCGCCAGTCGACATTGGCGAAGCCAGATGCATGGAGCAGATCGAAGCAGAACTCCTCGAACTTTGAGCTCGACAGCCGGTCAAAACTCATCACCATTTTATTGCGCCTCAACGCTAGCAAGATTCTAAAGCCGTCTGTCCAGGGGTCCACTTCCGCGCACGGCGTTTAACATGCTCCTGCATTCCGGCAGGCGTTCTGCTACGGTGGGGATATATGGCTTCAAGGGATGCTGGCTCATTGTGCGTCTTGCCCGCGTTGTGGCGCATGGATCATAATCCAGCGTGACACGGGCCACGAATCGCTTGCTGGGCACGGCTTTCAGACGATCTCGATAGCAATTCGTAGTAGCGGGTAGGGAGCGCAGGTGGGCACAAAATTGGGCACAGTCCAGAGCAAAAAATGGGCCCGATTCTGCACCGCCACACGGGAACCTGCTCTGCCACTCACTCGTCGCTTCCGCCGTCCCTCATAATTTTTGCTGCGCGCGGATTGCTTCCGGCAGGTACCGTGAATCCTTGGAGCAAAGTCTGGAAGTCGCTGTGCTTGCCCGGCGGAGTCATGCTGCTGCTGGCCGCTGCCCTGCTGCACGGCGGATTTCTGGATGTATCTGCGCCGGCCATCGATTTCTACTACTACGCCGTGTTTGCCGTCGGCGCGCTGCTTGCCTGGCGCTTTCGTTCCAGCCGGGTTCTGCTTGCTCTCGCCACGCTTCTTCTCGCGCACCGTGCGCTAGAATTCTTTTCAAACGGCCGGATCGCGGTCAGCGGGCCGGGGCGCATCGCATTGGAAGCCAGCGCGTTCCTGCTGCCGCTCAACTTCGCCGCAGCTTCCTTCTTGCGCGAACGCGGTCTGGCATTTCCTGCGATTGCGTCACGGCTGGGGTTATTGTTCCTGGAGTCGGTATTCGTGGCCGTCATCTGCCGCCCGGAAGAAACTGCAGCACCATGGTTCTTCCACACTGGGATCCAACCCTTCCTCTTTACGCGAATCCCGCCGCTGGCACTGCTGGCTTTCGTCGCCGCATTCGCAATTCTTCTGGTGCGCTTTTTTCTCTATCGCAAACCGGTGGAAAGCGGGCTGCTCTGGTCACTCGCCGCAACATTCCTGGGATTGCAGGCAGGCGGCGTGGGCCGGCTCGGCAGCGCGTACTTTGCCACAGCCGGATTCGTGCTGGCCGCGTCTCTGATCGAAAACTCCTACGTCCTAGCATATCAAGATGAACTGACAAAGCTGCCGGGACGCCGGGCTTTCAACGAAGCGATACAGGCTATGGAAGCGCCCTACGCCATCACCGTTGTCGACATCGATCACTTCAAGAAATTCAACGACACTTACGGACACGACACCGGAGACCAAGTCCTGCGCATGGTCGCCGCCCGCTTGGCCGCTGTGACCGGACGTGGAGAGCCATACCGCGTCGGCGGCGAGGAGTTCACAATTCTTTTTCGGGGAACGGCGATGAAAGAGGCCGCCGAGCATCTGGAACTGCTCCGCGCCGCCATCGAGCAATCGACGTTTCGCGTGCGCAGCGCTCTTGAGAGGCGCAGCGTTCCTCGCGATTCTGATCGCAGATCTCCCGCGCGGCGATCCGATGTAAGACGCGCCCGGGAAATTCTGGCAGAGGTTGCCACGGAAAAGATGTCGGTCACTGTGAGCATTGGGGTAGCAGAGCCCAGCGCCAGAATACGGAACATCGAGCAAGTAATCCAGGCAGCCGACAAAGCCTTGTACCGGGCCAAACAAGCCGGACGCAATCGCGTCGAGATGGCCAGCGCTCACCGCCGGCGCGCCGCGCGTCTGAAACGCGGCATAGCGTGATCTGTGAACACGTAGCGGCGGACGCCCGCCCTCCATCAAGAATTCCCTACGAACTCCCGATCAACACCCCAGTGACAAAAACCAGCGCCCCACCCAGCGCCACCTGCATCGCTGCAGAAAATGTGGGCGTGTCCATGTAGCGGTGACGAATCCAGGTGATCACGCCAAGTTCCACCAACACCACAATCACAGCCACGACCAGCGCCAGGTTGAAATTGGCAATCATGAACGGCAAAGTATGGCCGATCCCTCCCAGCGCCGTCATGGCCCCGCAGATCACTCCTCGCACCCAGGGATGGCCGCGGCCGGTCAGACTGCCATCATCGGAGAGAGCCTCCGCAAAACCCATGCTGATGCCGGCGCCGACTGATGCCGCCAGCCCGACCAGAAAAGCGTCCCAGCTTTTGTGCGTGGCGAAGGCGGCGGCGAACACCGGCGCCAGGGTCGAAACCGATCCATCCATTAACCCGGCCAGGCCGGGCTGCACGATTTGCAAAACGAAAAGCCGCCGACGCGCCCGTTCTTCATCCTGCTTTACCTCGGGACGCAGTTCCTCCGCGCGCAGTTCTTGCGCCCGGTCCTCGTGCGAGCGTTCTTCCTGCGCCAGGTCGTCGAGCAATTGCCGGATGCTGGCGTCTTGCGCTCGCGCGGATGCTTTCTCGTAAAAGCGGCGAGTCTCGACCTCCATCGCACTGGCGGTCTTATGGACAACATCGAGACCCAGCGGGCGCACAAGCCACACCGGCTTCCGTTGCAGAAATCCCCTGACGTCCTGGCGGCGGATCAGGGGAATGTGCTCACCGAACTTCTGCCGATAGAGCTCAATCAGCCGCCGCCGATGGCCCGACTCCTCTGCCCGCATACCGTCGAACACCGTCGCCGAAGCCGGAAAGTCCTGTTTCAATCCTTCCGCGAAATCGGCATACACGCGTTCGTCTTCTTCTTCGAGAGAGATCGCGAGGGCAAGGATCTCGCGTTCGGTGAGCGTATCGAAGTTCTTCATGCGGGCTAGTGTAGCCCAAGCTGTAATGTGTTTGGAAAAGCAACGCCCGGCCGGGCGTCTGGGGCTATGTGGTTTGTGGGGAATTGAAGATGGACGCGGGCGGAGCGCCCGCGCCACATGTCACATCAATACGCTACGAACGGGCCCAGGATGCCCCCGGCTGTCGTGGTATCGATGGCCGTAAAAACCGTCCTGTTGTAGAAGAACGAGAAACCGAAGTCAAAGGTGCAATCGCCTGTCGGCGGGTTGGTGTTCTGGCAGGTCGCCGGTGAACTTCCCGCCTGCTCCGGACCGGCGAGATTGCTGAACGCCGCATCGCCCGCGTCGGCGCTGAGACCGATTGCATTGTCCACGTTGACGCTAATAGAACTCAAGCCGCTGACACCGGTATTAGTGACCGGGTAAGTCTGGAGGCTGGTGGGACAGAAGAAGCTCGTGTTGTTCGTGCACATTGGCAGATTAGGCCAATTCGGAAAGAAGAGGCCATTGGAGCCGCTGTCGATAAAACTTGCAACCAGGGTTTGACCTTGAAAGTCGGTCGTGAACTCATCGCTCGTATTCAGCGTAAGGACGGTGGCCGTGTTGAGACCATTGTTGGATTCCGTGCCGATGCCAAAGATCAGTGAACCGGTAGCAGTTGCCGCAGCACTGTTGACTGCTTGCATCTGAATGGCCACGCCATTGCTGTCCGTAGAGGGAACAAACCCAAACACCGGATTTTCCACCTGCTGTTCAGGCGAGTCCCCGCACAGGGAACCGCAGGTGACAAACACCGGCTGGCAACCTGCAGACGAGGTGCACGAAGCGTAGTACAGAGGCGCCGGTGGCGAAGCATTTCCTCCATTCGGATCGCAGCCTTCGCCGCAATCGAACGGTTCAGGGCCTACGCCGAGAATGCCGTTCGCGAGCAAGCCAGCCTGGTTGTCCTCGTCCGCACCTGCTCCATTGGTTGTGCAAAGCGCCGGAATGGAAAATCCGCTCGGGTCGGCGACGATCTGGGTCGGCGCTCCGCTTGCTACTTCGCCGGCAATGCGAATGTCGGCTTGGGCGACCGTGCCCCAAAGATAGGAGCCATCCAGGAACTGGACACATTCATTGATTGGACTGCCGTCGGTGAAAGTTTCAACCGGCAGCGCGCCGGCAATATTTGGAATCGCAGAAGCCAGGACCCTCAGTCCGACTGAACCGGTATCGACCAGCACATCGTCCACAGTCTGGCAGTTCGCAGGATTGGATCCCGGAACGCAAACAGCCACGCTGGTAAAGACGCCGTTCGCGTAAATTGTGCCCGCAACTGGGCCTCCGTTCACGTTAAGCGCGGCGACATTCGGCCCCGCACCGGAGGGAAGCACTGTAATCTCCATGAAGTTGCTTGCGCTACCCGATGTCGCGGTGATCTTCACAGTTGTGTTGCCAGTTACGCTGCTAGGCGCCGTATAGGTAACCGTAGTGCCTGTCGTGCTGCTCAGCGAACCAACCGTGGGAGGCGTCCAGGTTACATTCGTCGTGCCGGTGTTCGCCGGACTCGCAGTGATCGACAGCGTTCCAGCCTGATTGAGCGTCTGTGGGGCAGCGGGCGATAAGGAAACGGTCGGGCCTAGTATAGTGATTTGCAACGACGCACTGGCACTGGAAGTGGCCTTGGAGGTAGCCGTTACGGTCACGGTCGTGGTCTGCGGCACGCTGGCAGGGGCTTTGTACGTCACGGAGGTGGTGGTCACATTGGTCAACGATCCCGTGCCTGACGGGGACAAAGACCAGGTCACACCTGAATTGGTGGAATCGTTCGCGACGGCGGCCGTGATATTGACGCTTCCGCCGCCATTGATGGTCTGGGCCGTGCTCGGCGACAGCGAAACGGTGACGGGCAGACCTTGCGGAGTGCTGCTTCCTCCGCCGCAAGCCGCCAGGAAAATCAAACTGCCCACAATCAAGAGAATAGAAAAGCTGCGCACGGCTGCCTCCTCGGATATCGATCAATTAGCGAATGTCGCTCGCGCTTACACCTTGCGGCAAGAGCCCTGGGTCGTAAGCTTTGCCGGAAAACGACCGCATGTGGCCTGTGCTCTGCACAATTAACCCAGGTTGTTGGATGTTCAGCGGTCTGCGGCCTGGGCCGGCGGCATGGTGGGCCTTAACACCGTCCGAATATTGCTGGAAGTAAGTCCCGAGAAGCTGGTGCATGTCAGGAATGAACGGACCGTGCCAGGTGATAGCGAAGACTCGTCCCGCGGGGGAAACGTACTCCCTTATCGTCGTGCCATTGGGGTGAGCGATTTCTTCCATTGTGTAAGTGTCAGTCCGGGTGGTCGTCAGGGTCGCCTTCATCTGCGCCCGGTCGACCTCTATCGACGACTCATCTCCGCCCAGCGCGGCAAAAGCCGGGAAGCTCAGCCCGATGATGATAAGAGCTACACCCAACCAGCGCGCTCCGCTAGACGATACACTCCTGCCGCCATAATTAGAGATTTTCATAGGACCATCCTAATTCTCTTTGTCACAGTCAAGACCAGGGAAGTATGCACTGGCAATTAACCCCGAAGGTTCCATTTAGTTGCGGTTGGTAGATAGGATTGTCGCAGGTCAGTCGGGGTTGCTAAGTTTTCTGGGGATGGGGCGGCTGGTAACCAATTACTCGGGCGGGCTTCCACACTTCTAACTCACGGCTTGTTACTTGGCACTGCCGACCAGTTTTTCCACATCCGCCATCTCTTTCGGCACGCCGGAAGAGAGGATTTCCGGGCCGTTCTCCGTGACTAGGACCGTGTCTTCCACGCGGAAGTGCATCTGCTTATCGGGAAATTCGACGATCGGTTCCACGGTAACTACTTGCCCGGCTTTGATCGGTCCCTTGGGAAACATTACGTCATGGGTGGCGAGGCCGACAAAATGTCCAGGGAAGCCGCGCCACTGTTTGCCCTCGCCCGCTTTTTCGAAGACCGCTTTGCCCGCATCGGAGGCCTGCTCGTAGGTATTGCCCGGCTTCAGCATTGCGATGACAGCCTTCTGAGATTCAAGATCGACGGCATACCATTTGGCCTGGTCGGGCGTGAACTTTCCGCTGACCTTGAAAGTCCGAGTAATGTCCATGGTCATGTGGTCGAGGTCGGCGGCGAAATCGAAGACCACGAGTTCATTGGGCTGGACCTGACGGCGGTCGTTGAAGTAGTGCCAGGTATTAATATTCTCTGCCGAACTGACAATCGCCGGATACGCCCAACCATCGGCGCCACCATTACGAAACACGTAATCCGCGCGGGCTTCGATTTGATATTCAAAGATCGGCGGATGAGCGTGCGCGATGGCCTCTTTGATTCCTTCGGCGCTGAGGCTGCCGTTGCGGCGCAACACCGCGATTTCCTGCGGCGTCTTAATGTTTCGCATCTCGTCGATGAACTCGGTCGCGTCTTTCTGGTGAGCTGCCGGATAACGCTGGGCCAGCTTCATGAAAACCGCCCGGTCGCCTGGCGTAGGATCGCCATAAGACGCGTTGTAGTTCGCCCCGTAGTCGCGTCCAACTTCGAAGCGGGCTCCGTCGGCCTTGTCGGGATAACTCAGTCGCAGCCACAGATCAGTTTCTTTGCCGAGCAGGAATGCCAGAATGCTGTCGAGGTTGGTGACATCAATCACGCTTTTGAAGCCGGCCTTCTCCTGTTGCTCCGGCGTTAGCGAGAGCAGATTCGCGCCATAGACCTGCTTCATCCGCGCGGCTTGCTGAGGTTCGAAGAGGAAAGTCCGGTCGCCGCTGACGTCCATCACCAGCACCGCGCCGGGGTCCTGCAATCCCGTGTAATAGAAGAAATCGTTGTCCTCGCGATAGTGGTTGGCCTCGGGCAACTCGAGCCGGGCAAACAGGATCAGGACTCCGGTCTTGAGTTGCTTGGCGAGTTCCTGGCGCCGGCGAGCAAATTCCTGCGGGCCTCCGAGATCGTTAACCGCAACCGGATCGGTGTACTGAGCGAGGGCAGGCACGGCAAGAAACATTGCAGATACGCACACAGCGAGCAGCACGATGGCAGCAAGAGTCTTCACAAATTCCTCCTGGAAAACCGCGAGTGTAGCGCGTTGAGAGGCGATTGACAAATACTGATTGTCGTCGAGCCAGCATTCTTTGCGCAGCCTCAACTGCCTTCCGCGAGGGCATCCCAACACGCGCCGACGTGACCCATGTCACGGCGAAAAGGGACAACACATATCAGAATGAGCATGTCTTGTATCGCACAGGAAAGGGATGCAGCCATGGCCTATTCATACATTGTTCTGGGAGCTGGACGGCAGGGAATTGCGGCAGCCTATGATCTGGTGCTTTTCGGAGAAGCCTCGCGGGTGACCTTGGCGGATTGTGACGCGGAACTGGCCCGGAGCGCAGCCGATCATGTCAACACGCTGCTTCGCCGGCGAGTGGCCGACGCGCTCGTACTTGATGTTCGCGACGATGGCGCGGTGCGCCAAGCGCTGCACGGGTACAACGTCGCCCTGAGCGCCGTGCCGTACTTCTACAATCTTGGCCTGACACGGGCGTCAATTGAAAGCGGCGTATCGTTCTGCGACCTGGGCGGGAATACGGACATCGTCCGGCAACAGCATGCGCTGGATCGGGAAGCAGTGCGAGCGGGCGTCAGCTTAGTGCCTGATTGCGGCATGGGCCCGGGCATGGGCAACACTCTGGCCGTCTTTGCCATGGGGCTGGTGGGAGAACCCGAGCACGTTTACATGTACGACGGTGGTTTGCCGCGACACCCTAAGGCGCCCTGGAACTACGCCCTGACGTTCAATATTGAAGGGCTAACCAACGAATATTTCGGCGGCATGATAATTTTGCGCAACGGCGAGTTGTTCCACGCGCCGTGCTTCACCGAGCTGCAGATCGTGGACGTCCCGCCCATCGGCAAGTTGGAGGCATTCCTGATTGCCGGAGGCGTTTCCACCGCGCCCTGGACCTTCCGCGGCAAACTGCAGACTTACCAGCTTAAGGTCTTGCGGTATCCCGGCACCTTTGCCCAGTTGAAAGCTTTTTCCGATCTCGGGTTGTTCGACCTGAAGCCGGTCTCGGTGGATGGAAACGAAGTTGTGCCGCGCAAGCTCTTCCACACTTTGTTTGAGCCGCAGGTGCGCGTGGATGAAGTCGAAGACGTGTGCATCATTCGCGTGCAGGCGGTGGGGCGTAAAGAGGGACGACGGACCGAAGCGACTGTGGAAGTGATCGATTACTACGATCCGGCAACTCACTTTACCGCCATGCAACGGATGACGGGATGGCACATGTCCATCGTTGCGGCGATGATGGCGAAGGGGGAAATTGCGGCCGGATCACTTCCCCTGGAACTTGCCGTACCCGGTGAACCCTTCGTCCGCGAGGCTCGAAAGCGTGGATTCAAGATCAGCGAACGCATCATCACTTCGAGCGAGGTGGAGCAACTGCAAGCTGAAATGGTGTAGTTCGCCCGCCAATCACAGCGTGTGCAGATAGGCCAGCAGGTCGTCAATCTGCTGCTGGCTGAGCACCTGGCTGTACGACGGCATTTTGTTGCGGCCCATCTTAATAATGTCGGTCACGCGCTCGTCATTGGCCGGCATTCCACTCATCGGAAGGTACTGCTTGCGGAAGATGTGTTTCATGCTGGGCCCCTGGCGTCCGCGCGAGGAGTAGGGTGCGTGGCAGCGGTCGCAATAATTGTCATAGATGCGCCGGCCAGCGGCCTGCTGCGGATTCAGTCCCAGCTCGGCGTCGCTCTTGCGACGTTCGATATCGCAGCCAGCCAGGGCGAAGAGAAGGCTCAACACACAGAGAAGAAATTCCAGATTGATGATTTCAGATTTCAGAATTAGACGCCGTAACATTCAGCCCTCAACTCGATATAGGAACGCAGAAGTACAATAATAGAGCAAACCACGATGCCAGTTACGGTGAAGCGCGTATATGAGAAGCCGGCGCGCGCCGATGGAGCGCGGGTGCTGGTGGATCGTTTGTGGCCGCGTGGCCTAACCAAAGCCAAGGCCGCGGTGGATGCCTGGCTGCGCGACCTGGCGCCCTCCGACGCGCTGCGGAAGTGGTTCCACGCGCGCCCCACGGAGTGGGTTAGTTTTCGCAAGCGTTATCTGAAAGAGCTGGCGAAACCGGAAGCGCATGACGCGCTCGAAAAACTGTATCGGCTGGCGCACAGGCGAAAAAAGGTCACCCTGCTCTTCGCCTCCAGAAACGAGACCCACAACAACGCCGTCGTGCTCAAAGATCTTCTGAACGGGATGCGAAAGCCGCCGACCGGCACAGGCCCGGCGGGAGCGCGAGCCGCCAGATCCCGACAAGCGAAAAGAATGCCGAAACGATAGTGGTCGTTAATCCTGCTCCCTGACTCCCGGCTGCTCTTCTAGTTTAGAATCGGCGACATGCGTCCGGTCTTCGACTGGAATATCGGCTCCCGATCCTTGTTGTTGGGAAAACGCACACTGATCATGGGCGTCCTCAATGTGACGCCGGACTCATTTTCCGATGGAGGCCTGTACGCCGATCGCGACCGCGCTGTCGAACGCGCGCTGCAGTTGCTGGACGACGGAGCGGACATCATTGACGTCGGTGGCGAGTCCACCCGCCCCGGAGCCAAGGTGCTGAGTACCGCCAACGCCGATGAGGCGCCAAAGCCGGAAAAGCCCGCGGTCACCGAGAAGGAAGAGCTGGAGCGCGTGATTCCGGTGATCACTCTCCTGAAGCAGAAGCGCCCCGGGACGGTGATTTCACTCGACACTTACAAAGCCAATGTGGCGCAAGCAGCCGTCGAGGCCGGCGCGGAGATCGTGAACGACATCAGCGGATTTCTTTGGGACCCAAAGATGAAGAAGGCACTGGCCGCGCTGAAGTGTGGGGCTGTGCTGATGCACATGCGCGGACGCCCGGAGGAGTGGCGGACGTTGCCGTCGGTTTCGGATGTGGTGATGCTGGTCAAGCGCGAGTTGTACGACCGGGCCGATGCTGCGTTGATGGCCGGGGTCAAGCGGGAACGGCTGGTGCTCGATCCGGGTTTTGGTTTCGGCAAGAACTTCGAAGAGAATTATCCGCTGCTCAAGCGCTTCGACGAGCTGCATCAGTTGCGTTATCCCCTGCTGGCGGGCGTTTCACGAAAGTCTTTTGTTGGGCGAGCGCTGAAGCGTCAGGGAAAAGATGCGCCGGTCGAAGATCGGCTGATTGGCACCGTCGCTGCCGAAACCGCGGTCATTCTGAAAGGTGCACACATCGTGCGTACCCACGACGTGCGGGCGTGCGCCGACGCGGTCCGCATCGCGGACATCGTGGTCAGCTAGCGAAGAAACCGCAGCGCAACCGCACTGCGCAATTTCACCACTGCTATAATGAGAGATTGTGCTCCGACGCGGGAAACGTTTAGTTCGCTCCACCACCGTGCTCTCGGTCCGCCGCAACGGCAACGTGGTCATGGCCGGTGACGGGCAGGTCACTCTGGGTGAGGCGATAATCAAGCACTCGGCCAAGAAGATCCGCCGTTTGTACCAGGACAAGATCCTTGCCGGATTCGCCGGGTCAACCGCCGATGCATTTTCCCTGTTCAGCCGTTTCGAGGCGAAGTTGGAGCAGTACCACGGCAACCTTGGCCGGGCCGCCGTCGAATTGGCCAAAGATTGGCGCACCGACAAGTTTTTGCGTCACCTTGAGGCGCTGCTGCTGGTCTCCGACAAGGAACAGACTTTTCTGCTCAGCGGCCAGGGCGACGTGATCGAACCCGATGGCGGCATTGCCGCGATCGGCAGCGGTGGACCGTATGCGCAATCAGCCGCGCAAGCATTGGCGGATCACACGCAACTCTCGGCCCGTCAGATTGCTGAAGAAGCCTTGAAGATTGCCGGCAAAATGTGCATTTATACAAATGACAAGGTAACGATAGAGGAACTTTAAACTCGTCGTTAGCTGTTCGTCATTGGTCGTTGGCTCAACCATCTCCACAGCTTCGCCGACGACGAACGACGAAGGACCAACGACTATGGCTATTTATTTACCTGGAACTGTCGAAGAAGAGCAACTTTCTCTGGACGAGCTCACGCCGCGTGAGATCGTAGCGGAGCTGGACAAGCACGTGGTCGGACAAAAAGCCGCCAAGCGCGCCGTCGCCATCGCCTTGCGCAATCGCATGCGGCGGCAGAAACTGCAGCCGGAGTTGGCGGAAGAAGTCATTCCCAAGAACATCATCATGATCGGACCGACCGGGGTGGGAAAGACTGAGATCGCCCGGCGCCTGGCCAAGCTCGCCAATTCCCCGTTCCTCAAAGTGGAGGCGTCCAAGTTTACCGAAGTCGGATACGTGGGCCGCGATGTTGAATCCATGGTGCGTGACCTGGTTGAGATCGCGATTGAGATGGTGCGCGAAGAAAAGTTGGAGGATGTCTCTGACAAAGCCGAACTCAACGCCGAAGAGCGGCTGCTGGATATTTTGCTGCCGCCGTCCCCGGCTCCGCGCCCAGAGTCTCCGCAGGCCGGCTTTGTTCTGGAAGGAACAACTTCCGGCGTCGACTCACTGTCTCGCACCCGCGAGAAGCTGCGCCAGCAACTTCGCGAAGGCAAGCTCGACGATCGTCTGGTGGAAATCGATGTGCGCGAGCGCAATTTTCCGTCATTCGAAATCATTTCCAACCAGGGCGTCGAGGAGATGGATGTCAACATCAAGGACATGTTGCCCAACATCTTCGGCCAGCGCACCAAGAAGCGGAAGATGAAAGTCAACGAGGCCTTCGAGTATTTGATTCAGGAAGAAGAGCAGCGCCTGATCGACATGGACCAGGTCACGCGCGTCGCCATCGATCGAGTTGAAGATTCGGGCATTATCTTCCTCGATGAGATTGACAAGATCGCCGGCCGCGAAAGCGGCCACGGGCCGGACGTTTCGCGCGAAGGCGTACAGCGCGACATTCTGCCTATCGTGGAGGGAACGACCGTCAACACCCGCTACGGCATGGTCCGCACCGACCACATTCTGTTTGTTGCCGCCGGTGCATTCCATGTCTCCAAGCCCAGCGACCTGATTCCTGAACTGCAAGGCCGGTTCCCGATCCGCGTGGAACTGCAGTCGCTCACCATGGAAGACTTCATCCGCATTCTGACCGAGCCGAAATCTTCGCTGGTGAAGCAATACACGGCGCTGCTTGAGACCGAAGGCGTGAAGCTCGAGTTCACGCGTGAGGCGCTGGAGGAAATTGCGCGTTTTGCATTCCGCGTGAATGAAGCTACGGAAAACATCGGCGCGCGACGCCTGCACACCATCATGGAACGCGTACTCGACGACATCAGCTTCGATGCCCCCGACAAGAAAGGCGAGCACTTCAAGGTGGACGCCCCCTACGTACGCCAGATGCTGGCCGATATCGTGAAGGACCAAGATCTGTCGAGATATATTCTGTAGCCGCGTTCCTGTTCGATGGACGACGCCTGTCCTCCATTATCCAAGAAGACACTCCACCGTGTTACGCTGACAGTTTCTCGATGAAACTGGCGCGAACCCACTTGTGGCTCATTCTTGTGCTCCTCGGTTCAGTGAGTTGCGGGGTTCCCGGCATTCCCAAACCGCCATCGCTAGATTTGCCCAAGCCAGTTACGGATCTGCGCGCGGTGCGCAAGGGCGATCAGGTTTATCTGAAATGGACAGCACCGAGTGAAACCACCGACAATCTTCCGGTCCGCTATGTGGGCACGGTGCTCTGTCGAGACCCCGGGAAGTTATGGGCGGGGTGCGCCGGCGGAACGTTGCAGACACCTCCTGAACCGCAATCCACGCCGAACAAGGCGCAGCGAACTTTCACCGACGCGCTGCCAGCGACGTTGCTTGGGAGCGATCCGAACGGGCAGATATTTTACGCGATCACTCTCATGAACCAGCACTTCCGCGACGCCGGGCTATCGAATGTTGTGTCGGTGCCGGCGATCGCCTCTCCGCCCGTTCCCGAGGATGTCTACGCGCAAGTTCGTCCGGAGGAAGTTTCGCTCGTCTGGGTCGAGGTGCCGCACGGCATCGAGACTCCCCAGTTGCATCACATTTACCGTGTTTACCGGCGTGAACAGGACTCAACCGCAGACACGATGGTCGGCGAGTTGCCGCTCGGTTCAGCTCCGACTACAGAGCTGATCGACCGCGACTTTGAATGGGAGAAAACGTACTTCTACCGGGTGACTGTGGTGACGATCATCCACGCGGAAGGCAAGGATGAGGTTCAATTCGAGGGCGAAGACACTCAGCCGCTGAGAGTCGTTGTTCACGATACTTTCCCGCCAGCTGTGCCAACTGGACTGCAGGCCGTTTACTCCGGCCCAGGGCAACAGCCGTTCGTTGACTTGAGCTGGGCGCCGGACACCGACGCCGATCTGGCGGGCTACAACGTTTATCGCCACGAGACCGGAGGGGCAGAGCAGAGAATCAATTCAGAAATTGTGAAGACGCCCGCGTTTCGTGATACGAACGTAGCTTCCGGACACACCTATTTCTATTCGGTTTCCGCGGTGGATGTAAGGAAGAACGAGAGCTCGCATTCGAGCGAAACCAGTGAGGCCGTCCCTTAACCCTCGCACACGCTACTTTCTGAGGCGCACCTGAACTTTGGCGCCTTCGGGCAGGTCGCCGTCAATCAGTTCGATTTTGCCGCCACGGACGATCCCATTGAATTCCTGGACCGTGCTTAAGGACGAAGGTGTGGGTCCAGGTGCCCGCCCCCTGCCCGAGCCCTTGTCCATAGCTGCATTGGCTAGTTGGTCAGCCTCGCGGTTGTGTCCGCGAAGCACAAGCCCAATGGAAAACCAATCGAGTTGCGCGATCAACTCTTTGGCGCGCGCGTGGAGGTCCTGCAGCGTCGCGTTCTTGACCTTGTAAATTCCTTTGATCTGCCGCACCAGCAGTTCCGAATCGCTGATCACGCTGAGCGCCTTGTGACCATTGTCGACTGCGTGCTCCAGCGCCGCGATCAGGCCCTGATACTCGGCGAAGTTGTTGGTCTGCTGGCCGAGGTACTTGCTCAATTGAGCAACGTCCCGCCCAGTTTCGTCCTGAATGACGACGCCGTAGCCGGCCGGACCGGGATTGCCGCGCGCGCCTCCGTCAATGTGAGCGACCAGACAATGTGCGGGCTTGGTTTGCCGCGCAGGAAACAACTCATCCGTACGATCGCTGCGAGAATGCGCAGACATGAGGAGAGTTTACACCCCGTTAGATTTGTCATCCTGAGCGAGCGTCTTTTTGCGCAGCGAAGGATCTGGGCGAGCCGCGCGAACTGTCGCGCTCTTTGCGACAGATAATCGTGCGTTTGGCTCGCTTCCTTATCCCGCCTCCCGCGATCTTGGCCTTCACGGTTTCAGGTAGTGATCAAACCACTCGTCCAGCCGCTGCATCACGTCACGCTGATGGTCGGGCTGGTTGAAGACATGCCCTTCGCCCGGATAGATGACGAGTTGCGTTTCCACTCCCTCGGTTTTCAGCGCATGCCAGAATTCGCGCGACTGCGGCGCGGGACACTCGCCGTCGCGCTCGCCGACCAGCACCAGCGTTGGCGTCTTTACGTTCTTGATGAAAGTGATCGGCGAACTTTTCGCATAGACCGCGGGATCGTCATACACCGACGCACCGAAGTAGGGAATCATCCATTCGTCAATATCATTCTCGCCGTAATAACTCTGCCAGTTGGCGATGCCTGCCCCGGCCACAGCGGCACGAAAACGATGAGTCTGAGTCACTGCCCACATGGTCATATAGCCGCCATAGCTCCAACCGGTGATGCCCACGCGATCCTTGTCAACCGGCGCAGTTTTGATGACCTCATCCACGCCCGCCAGAATGTCCTGCAGGTCGCCGTACCCAAAATCTCTCACGTTGCCCTCGGTAAACTTCTCGCCCTGGCCGAAACTGCCGCGCGGATTGGGATACAACACAAAATATCCGCGAGCCGACAGCTCGTAGGTTTCAAAAAACGAGCTTGGCCAACCGGTGTGGGCCACGCCGGCAGGACCGCCGTGCACCACCACCACCATCGGGTAACGGCGGCTGGAATCATAATTCTTGGGATACAAGAGCCAGCCCTGAATGTGCAGGCCGCCGCTCGTCCAGTGCAGGCTCTTCAAATCTCCCCAGTCCTGATGAGCGGACTGATTGGTGTGAGTAATCTGCTTCCAGTCGCCGACCGGCCCCGCCCAGATTTCCGGCGGACTGGTGGTTGAGTGCCGGACCGTGGCAGAAGTCTGATGGTCGGCCGCAACGGAGATGCTGGTCCCACCCCAGAATCCTTCAGTCATAACGCCCGATCCGGTCCACAGCAAGCTGACCTTGCGCGCAGACAGGTCGAGCGTCGAAGCGGCTGCTTGCCCGTCAACGTTCTCCGTGAACAAGATCTTCTGCGGCGTTTGCCAGTAAAGGCCGGCGGGCGATGCCGCGATTCCTGGGGTCATGTCCTGCACATCGCCGCCTTTTGCCGGAATGACAAAAATATCGCCGCCGATGAATCCCTGGTCGCTCATCAGTCCTTCGATGAAAGCGATTCCCGCGCCATCCGGCGACCAGCGGGGCGTCGCGATCTGCAATCGGGGCTTGTAGAACTGCTTGAGTTCACCGGTCTCCCGGCTCAGCGTGTAGAGTTGCGCGACGTACCAGTTGGCGTCTCCTGCGCCGTGAGCGGCAATCAGAGCGAAAGTCTTTCCATCCGGGGACCAGTCGTACTCGTACACGTACATATCCGGCGGCGAAAGCTGGCGGACCTTGCCCGAGGCAACATCGATGACGGTCAGCCGCTGCTCATAAACCTTGCTTTCGATGACGCCAATCTCCGGAGCCATGGCATTCAGCGGATTCGCAGCAGTGGCATTTTCGGTAAACAAGAAAGCGATCGAGCTTCCATCGGGAGACCACGCCGGACTAGCGAGAGCGCCGGTCAGGCTGGTCAGCCTTCTGGGTGCTCCATCCGGCACGTCGGCGATGTAAAGTTCGGAACGGCCATCGCCTGCGGCGTCAGAGAGAAAAACCAGGCGCCGACTGTCGGGCGACCAGGCAATATTGTCTTCGCTCGCAGCCATGCCGTTTCCAGCAGAGACGCGATGCGGCTTGCCGTTAGTAGATTTCAGATCCTGAATGTAGATCGCCGTGCCCGTCACTTCGCCTGCATCGTTGAGCAAGTCTTCCACCCAGGCCACGCGCGTCGCATTGGGAGAAATTTGCACCTGCTCGAAGTTGCGCACGGGAGCGGGTTGCGCTTGCAGGTACGCTGGCCCGGTTGCACAAAATGCAGCCAGCACAATTCGCAATAAGAATGCACTGTTCATAAATCTCATGGGGATTTCCTGGGTATCATCTTCCGGTCGCCAGGCGCGTGGCCAAACGTGGTGGCAAATGCGCGGCCAGAATGCGGTCCTGCGCGGCCTTGAGATTGTAGGGCACTCGGCAGAAGGTGAGGATGCGAGTCTCGGAATCGAGCACCGCGAACCCGGCGCGCCAGTCGCCATCGCGCGGCTGGCCCACGGAGCCCGGGTTCACCAGGTAGCGCAATCCTTTCTTTAATGGATACTGGACGACATCGCTCCGGCCCACGCTGGGGTATTCGGGGCGGAAGCCATCGAGGTAGGTATCGTTGGCCACAAAACTTCCCTGCAGGTGGGTGTGACCGAAGAAGGTCAGGGGCACTGAAGTCAGGACGAGCGGTTCAACTGCATCCTGGACCGTCACCAGGTATTCGTCTTCATCCACTGGCGACCCGTGTACAAACTGCGCATCGGCCAGGCCTTCGATCTGAATCGGTCCTTGCGGCAAAGCGCGCAGCCATTGCAGGTTTTCCGGTGTCAGCTGATCGCGGGTCCATTCCGTGGCCAGGGCGGCAATCGGGTTGAAATCGCGAAGGTCCATCAGGCCGCACACCGCCTTGTCATGGTTGCCTCGGACAAAGAATTTTCCGAGAGCGCGCGATCGCTCGATGACTTCGTTGGGGCTGGCGCAGTAGCCCACGCTGTCACCAAGATTGACAACGGCGTCATAAGCTGGGGCTGCCGCCAGGCAGGCCTCCAAAGCTTCAAGGTTACTGTGAATATCGCTTAGAAGAAGAACACGCACACGTCACCCGGCAAAATGGGGATTATAGACCTCAGGACGTGTGTAAGCACGGTCGTCGCCGGGAGAACAAAGATGTTCGCCTCAGAAATTGACCGGTTCATCACGCATTGATCACCGGGCATCTCGCCCAATGGCCCGGCGCGACTGTCACCAACGGCGGCAGGCTGCGCGCACACTCAGCCACGCGAAAGTCGCACCGCGGCTCAAACGGACACCCGGAGGGAACAGCGTGCAGTGACGGCACGGTGCCCTCAATCGTTCGCAGCGGCTGACTGCGATCTGTCTTGAGCGTCGGCAGGGCCTCCAGCAGTCCGCGCGTATAGGGGTGGGCCGGACTATGAAAAATGTTCCGCTTCGATCCCAGTTCGATCAAGCTGCCGACGTACATGACGGCTACGCGATCGGCCACCTGCGAGACCACCGCCAGATCGTGCGAGATGAAGAGCATGGCCAGCCCAAACCTTTCCCGAAGCTGGCTGAGAAGTTCGAGCATCTGCGCCTGGACGGTGACGTCGAGCGCGGTGGTCGGTTCGTCTGCAATCAAAAGTTGCGGACGATTCACAATGGCCATGGCAATCATGACGCGCTGACGCATTCCACCGGAAAGTTGGTGAGGATAATCGCGGGCGCGGCGGGCAGCGTCGGGAATCGCGACATCCTGCATCGCCTCGACCGCCCGCTCCCAGGCTTCATTTTTCTTCGTGGGCGCATGCGCCGTGATGGCTTCGGCGATCTGATCGCCCACGCGCATGACCGGATTCAGTGCGGTCATCGGCTCCTGAAAGATCATGCTGATATGCGAGCCACGCAACGCGCGCAGGTCTTCATCGGGAAGCTCTAGGAGATTCCGAGGTTGGCCGCCATCGTCGGCAAATAGGATCTCACCAGCAGCCCTGGCCTGCGGCGGTAGCAGGCGCATAAGCGCGAGCGAAGTGAGCGACTTGCCCGACCCGGATTCGCCCACCAGTCCGAGAACTTCACGCGGAGAGATGGTAAAGGTGAGATCGCGGACGGCAGTCAGCGATCGTGTCGCGGAGGCGCTGCCGGCCTGCACGGCGCCGGGAGATTCGGCGCTTCGGATAGGAAATTCGACTGTGAGATGCCGCACGTCCAGCAGCGGAGGCACGAGCTTATGTTATCAGCGGCAGAAGGCGGCCCGCATCGGCCCGCACTATTGCCCTAGAATCAGCGGCAGACCATTCTTGCTGTTGCCGATCACCACCACTTTGGAATTCGGGCTCTTGGCCAGGTTCTCCGTCGCTTCAATCCCCTTCCATTCCAGCAACTGCGGGCTGATTCCCTGGGCCACGATCTGTTGAAAGTCCCGGATACCCCCGGCTTCAATGCGCTTGCGCTGCGCTTCCTGCGTTTCCTTCTGCAGCTTGAAGTTCATGGCGAGAGATTCCTGTTCCGCCTGCTGCTTGGCTTCAATCGAAGCTTTTAGCGTGGCGGGCAGTTGGATGTCCCGCAGCAAAATGCTTTCGACGAGGAATCCCCGGGCTGCAAACGTGCCGGCCAGCTGGTCATAAATTTGCTTGGCCACCATTTCGCGTTCTCCGGTGTACAGCGCATTGGCGGTATGCGACGCCGTGGCTTCGCGGATCGCAGCCCGCAAATTGGGTTCGATCAGCACCGTCTCATAGCTGGGGCCAATCTTCTGATACACATCCGCGGCCTTCGCCGGGTCAAGGTGATAGATCAGCGAAGTGTCAAGATTCATAACCAAACCTTCGCTGGAGGGCACGCTGGCCGACTCCTTGATCTCCTGGGTACGAATCGACATTTCGTTGTTGGTCTTGAATGGGTTGATCAGATGCATGCCTTCCGGCAGCACTTCCCCGGTCACCCGGCCGAACAGGGTCAGCACGCCGACGTGGCCAGATTCCACACGAGTAAACGAGGCGAACAGCAGGATCACGAACACAAAGAAAGCGATGGCCAGACCGATCACGCGGAGTACCGGACTCGAATTGACGCTGATGACTCTACCGCCTGGATTGAACGTCGACATAAGCACCCCCGCGGCCATTGTAGTGACCGGGCTGCACCCTGCGAAGTGATTAGAGAAGTGACTAGACAGAGACATCACATAATGTGCTGGGTGGGTCCACATGTGAAAAGTCCTGCACATTGACACAACGCCATGAGCCGGTGTATTTTCGCTTGCACGCGACTACTACCGCGCCCAGCTGCGTGTGCGAATGCCTCCCCATTCCAAGCGCAACAGTTTCCGGGCGCGAATCTCCCAGCGTAAGGACGATTCCGATGAAAAGAACAGCTCTTTGCGGTGTCCACAGGTTCCTTGCCCCGGCACTTTTACTCGCACTCACAATTTCCCTGACCCTGGTTACACCGGCACATGCGCAGTTCACTCTTACGCAGATCAGCACGGACACCTTCAATGATCCCGACGCCCAGCACGCGACCGAGGTTGAGCCGGACGCGTTCGGTTTCGGCAACACGATCGTAAGCGCCTTCCAGGTGGGACGCATCTACGGCGGCGGTGGCTCGGACGTAGGTTTTGCCACATCCACTGACGGCGGCAAAACCTGGACCAGCGGCTATCTTCCCGGCCTGACCGTCAACTTTATGGGCGGTAGTTTTTCCGCCGCCAGCGACGCGGCAGTCGCCTACGACGCGGCCCACGGCCAATGGCTCATTTCGACGCTTCCCATCGGCAATAACGACCTCGTGGCGGTGAACCGCTCCCAAGACGGCATCAACTGGGGAACATCCATTCTGGTGACCAGCACGGTCAACTCCGACAAGAACTGGATTACCTGTGACAGCACGCCCACCAGCCCGTTTTACGGGCATTGTTACGTGGAGTGGGACAGCCCGGCCGATGGTGATCTTGTTGTGATGAGCACATCGACCGACGGCGGATTGACCTGGGGAGCACCGATGCGTCCCGCCGGCACTCTCTTTGGAATCGGAGGCCAGCCGCTGGTGCAGCCCAATGGCACGGTCGTGGTGCCGATTGTGAACTTAAACACGGGCGGGATGTCGGCGTTCTCTTCGACCAATGGCGGCTCCAGTTGGGGCAAGGCTGTAACCATCTCCAACGTCGTGGAGCACGGCGAGGCCGGCGGCATACGCAGCGCCGGGTTGCCATCGGCTGGAGTCGATGGCGCGGGCAACATTTACGTGGTGTGGTCCGACTGCCGCTTCCGCAAAAGTTGCGCAGCCAATGACCTGGTGATGAGCACCTCCAGCAACGGAACCACGTGGACGGCGCCGGCCCGCATTCCCATGGTCCCGACCACGAGTCCGGTGGACATCTTTATTCCCGGGCTGGGCGTTGATCCCGCCACTTCCGGCAGCTCTGCGCACCTGGCACTGACCACCTACGCGTATTCCAACACCAATTGCAGCTTCGCAAGCTGCCGACTCTACGCTGCCTTCACGACATCACAGGACGGCGGAAAGACCTGGACGGCAGCCAAAGTGTTGGCCGGACCAATGGACCTGTCCTGGCTGCCCAACACATTCTCGGGATACATGGTTGCGGATTACCTCGGGACCTCATACGTGAACGGGAATGCCTACGGCGTGATTGCCGTCGCGAAGGCGCCTTCGGGAAGCGTGTTCAATCAGGCGATGTACACGACGACTACGCCGTTGCTGCCGTCTCCGAACGAACCTACGTTCAGCTCTGCCGGCGAAAAGCCCGTGCCCGGTGTGAAATCCGACATGCCGAAGCGCAAGTTCTACGATCTGGACGGCGAGTACCCAATTCCGCTCTCCAAGAAAGCCGCCAAGGACCTGCGGAAGTCGGCGAAGAAGTAATGGCGCGGTACCAACCTGATCACTGAAAGGACCTTTTGATGAGCACTCGCTACTTTGTTTCGTTCGCCTTAGTGTTGTGTCTGCTATTGTCGGTGACTGCCTTCGCGCAGACCCCGGTGAATCTGGTTGAGCTCAGCTCTGATCCTTTCACCAATACCAGCAGCCAACATGCCACGGAGGTCGAACCGGACACCTACGCTTTCGGTTCGACTATCGTGACTGCGTTCCAAACGGGCCGCATCTCCGACGGTGGCTCGACCGACATCGGCTTTGCCACCTCCACCAACGGCGGTTCGACTTGGACGCATAGCTGGCTTCCTGGAATTACGACGTTCTACAAAGGCGGAACCTACCAAGCCGCCAGCGACGCCTCGGTCGCATACGATGCCGCCCACGGAAAGTGGCTGATCAGTTCCATCGCTCTTATCAATGCGACCGGCGTGGCGGTCCTGGCCAGCAGCTCCAGCGACGGCCTTACCTGGAACAATCCGGTCGTGGTCAATAACAAATCTTCTTTTGCGGACAAAGACTGGATCACTTGCGACAGCAATAGCAGCAGCGCTTTCTATGGACACTGCTACGTAGAGTGGGAGGATGCCGGGATCGGTGACCAGGTTGAAATGAGCACTTCCACCGATGGCGGCCAAACCTGGAGCGCGGCATTCATAGTCAGGAATGCCATTGGCCTCGGCGGGCAGCCAGTCGTGCAGACAAACGGCACCGCCGTCGTGCCCTTCCTTTCTTTCTCAGGTAACGGCGGAATCGGAGTGTTCACATCCACGAACGGTGGCACCAGCTGGGGCAGCCTGGGAACGGTTTCCAGCGTGACCAGCCATCAGGTAGCCGGAAACTTGCGGGCGGTGTACGAACTGCCAACCGCTGAGGTCGATGGAGCGGGCACGATCTACGTGGCCTGGTTTGACTGCCGTTTCCGCACCGGTTGCTCTTCGAACGACATTATGTTCAGTTCCTCAAGCAACGGTACCACTTGGTCCACAGTGAGCCGCGTCCCGATCGACCCAGTCACGAGTACCGTGGACCACTTCATTCCTGGCTTGGGAGTCGATCCGGCGACCTCCGGCGCCAATGCTCATCTGGGCCTGCTCTATTATTACTATCCTGTGGCGAACTGCAGTCAGTCGACTTGCAAGCTCAGCGTCGGGTTTATTTCCTCCACGGACGCAGGCAGCACGTGGACAGCAGGCCAGACTCTAATCACCGGGATGAACAACAGCTGGCTTCCCAGCACGACCCTCGGCCAAATGGTCGGCGATTATATGGCGACCGCTTACGTTGATGGCAAGGCGTTTGGCATTTTCGCCGGAGCTCGTGCGCCCACTGCCGGAAAGTTCTTCGAGGTAATGGCGACAACCAAGGTAGGCTTCCTCGAAGAGGGCATCGGCCCATTGCTGAGCTCCGCGGGTGAGAAGCCTGTTCCCAATGCCAAATCCGATCACGGTCCGTACACACATTGGGACAGCGAGGGCAGAGTCCCGCGGCCGGTCGCTGATCCGGATTGAGCGTCAGGGTCTCGCCCACTTAGGTGACAACAGCCGCGAAGCGGCGCAAGAATGAAGCCCACGGCGCAAGCCGTGGGTTTAAGTGCCGATGTGATGTTGCCCCAGCGGGGCGAAAGACCGGTTGTGGCGCACAGCAGCTACGGCGTCAACTTAAATATCGTCCCGCAGCCCGAAAAGCCGCAGCTGAGATCACCGCCCTGGCTGGTGGTGCCATAGAGGTTTCCGGCTGAATCCCGGATCAAACCACCCATCGGGTTCCCTCCATCCGGCGTGTAGTTGAAGCTGTGAAGCACGGTGAGTTTTCCGGTCGTATCTATTTCGTAAATCGATCCGTAGCCGAGAGTCCCACCGTAGAACGTTGTGCCGTAGATATTGCCTGCGGGATCGAGAACGACAGGCGACACTGGATTCACGCCATCCGGGTTTCCCGCAAAGCTGTGCAGCAAACTGAACTTGCCAGCCCGATTGATTTTGAACACGGTTCCGAATCCACCAGCCGTGCCGCCATACTTGGTTGTGCCGAAGCCGTTCCCGGCAGAGTCTACGACTAATCCTGCGTAGGGATTCTCCCCGTCAGGCGTTCCGGCGAAGCTGTGGAGCAAGCTAAGATTGCTTGCGTTGTCCACCTTGAAAACCGTTCCATAACCGCCAGCCGTGCCACCGTAGACTGTGGTGCCGTAAAGATTGCCAGCCCTGTCTCTGATCAGACCGGCCTCAGGATCTTCGCCGTCGGGAGTCCCAGAAAAACTGTGCAGCAGTGTCAAATTGTTGTTCCTATCCAGCTTGAAAACGGTTCCATAGCCGCCAGCGGCGCCGCCAAAGCGTGTCGTGCCATAGATATTTCCCTGTCGATCGCCAACAAGAGACCCGTAAGGATCTGCGCCATCCGGGTTGGAAGCAAAGCTGTGCAGAAGAGTCAGCGTCCCATTGCTGCTCAGCTTGAACAGCGTTCCAAAACCGCCCTGTGTGCCGCCGTAGAGAGTCGCGCCATAAAAATTGCCGGCCGCATCGCTCGCGATTCCTGCGTACGGATCCTCTGCATCCGGTGTCCCGGCAAAGCTGTACAGCACAGTCTCATTGCCGCTGGTATCCAACTTGAAGACGGTCCCATAGCCGCCAGCCGTTCCGCCATATTGCGTAGTGCCGTAGAGATTGCCGGCGGAATCTCCGATCAATCCTGCATCGGGTTGCCAGCCCTGGTCGGTGCTCGTGAAGGTGTAGAGCACAGTAAAGGTTTGCGCGCTCGCCGGCTGGACAGCCAAGCCTTCCAACATGAAAGCGACCGCGTATACCAGCGCACGGACCGTGCTCCGCTTCATCTTCGAAACTCTCGCCTCGCTTTGCATCGCACGCTGCATGGAATCCTCCGCTGAACTCCCGACGCGCCGTCACATCAGGGGGAACATTGTAGCCCAGTTTCCTGGAGATGAGTCGTCAAATCCTTGTCCCTTGCGGTTTTTCGGCAGATTTCCACACCGGCGTTGTCGTGCGCGAGGCCGGCTTGGAGTTCCTCTGGTCCGGTAAATCAGCAGTATTTTTGTTCTCGGAAAGAACATGCAGAATCTGCCTGCACAAAATTTCGTCACCTGCTTGTGGAGTCGCCGCACTTGGCTGCATTCAAAGCAGATATGCGCTCGCATTTTTCGTTGACTGGGAAACCGCGCACCCGTATAAACACACTCGTTCTTTGACACGTTCTCAAGTTTTCCCGGTTGGTGCGGCGTCCGGGGCTCGAGCGAAGTCACCTTCACATCTCCGGATGCGGAAGGAGGGCTAGCGAGGGTCTATAGCTAGGCGCTGGTCGAGGCGAACAAGAACATCACGTCAAAGGCAGGATAGAGTCCCGAGGCGTTGAACTGGTTTATCCGGTTGGCGGTAAGCCCGGAACCCGAGCGACAATCGCAACTGACGCGAGCCGCAAGGCAAGCGACGACCGCAGGTTGGCAAGGGTCTAAAGCGAGCTACTGGCCGAGACGAATAAGCTCAACACCACCTCGGGACTCTTAGTTTTTGCACGAAGTGAAGGACGGGCGTCCCCGTGATCCTGCCCTGAGCGAAGTCGAAGGGTCCAAGCCGAGTGCAGCTCGGCAGTTCAGGCGGGTTGAACCAAGCGGGACGCTCCGATCGCGTCAGCCAGAGCAAGGCATTGATCCTTATCGGGAATTGGTGCTTGCGCTCGCGCCGGATATTCGTCGTACGTCCTCTGGTCGAGCATTCTTCCGTTCTTGGCTTTTCTGACGCCTCCCCACTGCTTGAAGAAGAAGGGCACTCTCTGCTCCCGGCACTGGTCGCGAATTGAGATCACCCAGTCCTTGCGCATGGGACGAGCGCCCGGCCCGCTCTCTCCGCCGACGATGACCCAACTGATGCCGGACAGGTCTAACTGACCGAGGTCTTCGAGAAGAGGCTCAATCGAGAGGAAACGCACCTTCGCGGGAGCGCCGCGAAGATCGTCGATCCTGGGCAGACCATATTTGCGATCTTCCACGCTGACACCCCACCAGATATGCTCTTGCTTCGCTGCGAAATCGAGCGGTCTGGTGAGCATGTCGCGCAGACGTTCGGAACGCTTTGTCAGCACCTGATAGGTGTGCCAGTTTGCAACCGTCATCACCCGTGACACCAGCTCGACATACTCGTCGGGAACGCCATCCTGAAAAAGATCGCTCATGGAATTCACAAACACGAGCTTCGGCGAGCGCCAGGTAAAAGGCTCCGTCAGCTTCTCCGGTACAAGCCTCAGATCGAAACCCTGCTCGTAAGGATGTCCCTTCACACCGCGAAAGCGCTCTGCGAATGTCTCAGCGTAGCAGTGCTTGCATCCGGGACTGATCTTCGTGCAGCCGCGCACTGGGTTCCAGGTGGCATCGGTCCATTCGATTTGGGAGTTGAGGGACACTAAACCTCTCCGGCGGTTGCGTACTTCTTAAATATATCTGCCACGATGTTCCCTGCCACTCCCACCTGTGACGCAAAGAACAGGTAGTAAACAGTGGCACCTATGCTGTTCCTCATCGGCAATGGGGTTGGTACGTGTTTGAACCCAGCCACGTCGATCAAGCGTTTCTGGAACGCCACCGCAATTGATTCGTTTGACTCCTTCTCCGGAAAACCAAATAAGTTGCCCGTCGTCGAATAGGCCACCTGTTCCCAAGATCGATCACCCCAAAATTCATTGAATCGAGCAATCTGCGCGGGTGCCACTTTGTCAGGATTCTTCCAGAGCACATTGCGATTCATGCCCATGACCGGGAAATTCAGGAACATATCAATCGTGCCCAACTGGCCTGCATCAAACACAACCTGCCACTTGAGGTTCAGTCCATAAGGGTCCAACAGGCAAAGCGCCCGACGGTAGCTCTCGAACTTCAATGTTGGGAATATCTCGTCGAGCAGCACGAGATTGCAGTCGCCCGAGTAAATGTGCACGTCTCGTCGCGTCCCAACGGACTTTCGCAGGTAATCCGCCTTCGCAGCATCCATGTCAATAAAGTGGTACTCGCGGAACGGGGGTTGCACGTTGAGTGCATTGATCGGGCTTCCTGGAACAAACTGCCCAGTGCTCTTTGCAATATGGGTCCCCGCCCCGGAAAATGCGTCGATGTAAATGTGAGGTAATTTCTTTGAGTTCAGGATCCTTGAGTAGGCGGATGCATAGTCGCGAACAATTTCTAGCTTTATCTCGGACCAGTAGCCAATTTCGTCAAATTCGAGAAAGGCTTCGCTCATAATTCGCCATTTATTCGCCTGTAAGACTCTCCCGAGAATGCCACACCTGGAGCGGTTTGCCAATAGGTGCCGAAACCCTACAGCGGTATATTCCCATGCTTCTTCGGCGGATTTTTGTCGCGCTTGGTTTCGAGCATCTCCAGCGCCTGGATCAGCTTCTTCCGCGTGTCGCGCGGCTGGATCACGGCATCCACGTATCCCCGATCAGCCGCGACGTAGGGATTGGCAAAGCGCTCGCGGAATTCTTCAATCTTCTTTTGCCGCATCTCTTCGCGGTTGATGGCCCGCTCCAAGTCCCGCTTGTAAACAATGTCAACCGCGCCCTCCGGTCCCATGACGGCAATTTCCGCCGTGGGCCAGGCGTAGTTTACGTCGGTGCGGATATGCTTGGACGCCATCACGCAATACGCTCCGCCGTAGGCCTTACGCGTGATGACGGTAATCTTGGGCACGGTGGCTTCGGCAAACGCGAACAGCAGCTTGGCGCCGTGCTTGATGATTCCGCCGTATTCCTGATTTGTGCCGGGCAGAAATCCGGGAACATCTTCGAAGGTCACCAGCGGGATATTGAAGCAGTCGCAGAAGCGTACGAAGCGCGCGCCTTTAATCGACGCGTTAATATCGAGCGTGCCTGCCAGGAATGCCGGCTGGTTGGCTACGATCCCTACCGGGCGTCCGTTCAGCCGCGCGAAGCCGACCACAATATTTTTCGCGTAATGTTCCTGCACTTCGAAAAAGTAGCCGTCATCGATGACGCCGTGAATCACGTCTTTGATGTCGTAGGGCAGGTTCGACTGGTCGGGAACAATCTTGTCGAGTGCAGGTTCAGCCCGGTCGATGGGATCGGTGCAAGCCTTGCGCGGCGGGTCGTCAAGATTATTCGACGGCACAAAGCTGAGCAATTCCCGCACCATCGACAGGCATTCCGCATCATCGTGGGCCAGGAAGTGTGCCACGCCCGAAGTCTCGTTGTGCGTGGCCGCGCCGCCGAGCTGATCTTTGGTGACTTCCTCGTGTGTGACGGTCTTGATCACGTCCGGCCCGGTGATGAACATGTACGAAGTCTTGTCCACCATCAGAATGAAGTCGGTGATTGCGGGCGAGTAGACGGCGCCGCCGGCGCACGGCCCCATAATTGCAGAAATTTGCGGAACGACACCGCTGTACAGAGTGTTGCGCAGAAAAATGTCGGCGTAGCCGGCCAGCGACATGACGCCTTCCTGAATGCGCGCGCCACCGGAGTCATTCAGTCCAATCAGCGGGGCTCCCATTTTGGCGGCGAGATCCATGATTTTGACGATCTTTCCAGCGTTGGATTCCGAGAGCGACCCACCAAAGACGGTGAAATCCTGCGCAAAGACGAAGACCAGGCGCCCTTCGATACGGCCGTATCCGGTGATGAAGCCGTCGCCATAGTGTTTCTGTTCGGCCATGCCGAAGTCGGTGCAGCGGTGCGTGACCAGCTTGTCGGTTTCTTCGAAGGTGTCTTCGTCGAGCAAAAACTCGATGCGTTCCCGCGCCGACATCTTGCCTTCTTTATGCTGCCGTTCGCGGCGCTGCGCGCCGCCACCCTCTTCGGCAAGGTGGTCGCGCTTTTTCAGTTCAGCCAGCTTTTGCTCGAGGTTCATGGCCGGAATTATAGCGGGTTGGGCGGAACGGCTGCGGTGAGCGGATCTGTGGTTCTGAAAACGCGACGGGCGAGAGCCTGCACTGAGCGAAGTCGAAGGGACGCTCGTCCTCTATTAAATCTTTCTGCTGCTACTCCATGCTTGAGCCCATGGGCTCATAGCGGTACTTCCGCCCGTCCCAGAAGATCGCCGAGGTCATGGCGTTGCCACCGGTCTCGTTGACATAAATCCCCATGCGTGACTTCTTCTTGGTGGAGAGCCTTTTAACCATGACCTCTTTGAAAGGAATGTTCACCAGCATGAACTTTGCCTTCGGGGTTGCGGCGTGCCAGGCTTCGGGCCCGCTTCCGTGGATCACCAGAATGGAGTATCCGCGCCGCGCGGGGTCGTCCGCGACAAAGGCCGTGGTCACCTTCGGATTGCCATAGCCGAAGAAGCTGTTGTAGGGATCGAGGACGACGTAATCGTTGTCGCCTTGATCCATCAGCGGACTCGTACAACGAGCCGGAATGACGAGATCTTCGACCCCGTCGCCGTCCAGGTCCGCCTTGAGCGGCGGGAGTCCGACTAGAGAGCAATTGGCGCCAAATTCTTTCTGGACGAAATCGTTGTCGACAGCGGGTTCAGTCGACGGTTGCTCGGCAAAAGCGACGGTCAACAGCAGGCTGACCGCGAAAAGGGGAAAAGCGGCTCGAAAATACGACATAGCCATACTCTAGACCGGCGCGACGGCGGTTCCTAGAGAAAGAACAGGTTCGCTTAGCACGAAAGTCACTAGGGGCGGCGAAGTCAGGACTTCCCGATCAGGACGTGCGGATTTGAGGTCGCCGCTCCGACGCCGGGATAGATTTCATCGTTGATCCAGTAGGACGCCAGCAAGGCTGCCAGCAGAACGCCGGCAAGCCAGAGCCACCAACGGCGACGGCGCCAGACAGCTCGAACGCTTGAATGCTGCAGGGGAAGGTCGACCAGGTAGGCCGCGCAATAGCAGATGTTTGCCAGCCCCGCGAGAACCAGGAGCGCAAGCATCAACGGCAGATGGAGTGCGGGACGAAAGTGCGACCAGCCGAGCAGGAACCAGCCGACCGTTACGGCAGTAAGAACCAGGTTGTACGTCACGCGGCGTGGCTCCCAGAATCGGATCGCATCATTCAGATAGCTTCGGGTTCCGTTCGATTTTTCCACGGGCGCCTACGTCTCTCCGCAGCAGAATAGCACGGGGTCGCGGCAACTTAAATCAAGAACGGCGACGGCCTATTTCGAGGCGCGCTGCTTCTGAAAGTGCTGCCAGCCCTGCGGACGAAGTTCGGATCGCATGCCCTGGTTGTTGACCAGCACGATGTGTTTGTCCGGCGTGATGCGGCCAATCTGCGTGACCGGCACACCTGCGATGCAGGTCGAAACACGCTTGGCGCCAGGTTCAGTGAAGAGAAGTTCGTAGTCATCGCCGCCATGCAGGGCGAACTTCAGATCGACCTCGTGACCAGGCTTGCCGATGACCGACCGCGGAATCGCATCGCTCAGAATTTCCGCCCCAACTCCGCTCTCCTCACAAATGTGTGCGAGATCGGTGGACAAGCCGTCGCTGATGTCGATCATCGATGAAGCCAGCTTTTTCCTCCGCAGAAATTGGCCAACTTCAAGCCGTGGAAGCGGACGAAAGTGTTGGGGAAAATCCGCGGGACGAAGCTTGTGCCCAGAGAACAGCAAATCCAGCGCCGCCGCGGAACCACCCAAGGCGCCGGTTACGTAAATCCGGTCTCCGGGACGCGCGCCGGAACGCCGCAGGGCCGCACCTTTCGGTACTGAACCAACGACCACAATGTCAGCCAGCACTCCGCCGGGAGACTCAGCCGTATCGCCGCCCGCGAGGCTGGTGCCGAACGTACCCGCAAGGCGAAGCAAGCCTTTGAGAAAGCGATCCACCCAGCTTTGCGGCAGACCGCGCGGCACGGCCAGCGACAGAAACACGGCAATCGGCTCGCCTCCCATAGCAGCAATGTCGCTGAGGCCGCGCACCAGGCAACGGTGGCCGACCACTTCTGGCGAATGCCATTCCCGCCGAAAATGCACGCCTTCCAGGCTGAAGTCGGTTGTGACCAGGGCTTCATGCCCCGGAGGAATGCGAAGAATGGCGCAGTCGTCTCCGATGCCGGCCACAATGCCGCGGCCTGGGCGCGCCTGTCCGCGGATACCTGCAATGATCGACTTTTCGCTAAGAGGCAAGCGGATTCAATATATAGGATTGGCGTACAGCCAACATGGAGGGGGCGCAACGGGCCCCGCTGTAGGGTAATCAGTTACCCGGCCAGGGTACGATGCTGCGTGCCCAGCCTTCCGTAACCAAAGGCATGTGCCTTGGCTCATTGACACAGCCAACCCACTTTGGTACCGTTACACAACGTTTCTAATACCTTTGGCCGGGCTAAGTGCTGCGTATGGCTTCGATTGCAGACACTGGCTGTTCTGGCCTGACCCTGGTTCCGGTAGGAACTGAGCGACGTAACTGGCCTCCATCCCGGGAGGGGACGTTCGCGAGGGCAGGATTTAGTGCAGTATCAAAGGCGGCGAACCTGCCGCAACGGCTGGGTCCTGATCAACATCGAAAGGAACGATTGCGCAAACGTTTCTACATTCTTTTCGTGGCGCGCGGTGAAGACGGACAACTCCGCAAGATCCCCATTCCCGTCCACTATCTGTACGTGCTGGTGGTAGGGGCCGCGATCGGCGGCCTGAGCCTGACCGGCATTGCCAGTTCCTACCTCCGCATGCTGCTGAAGGTTTCGCATTTCAACGAACTGCGTGCGCAAAAGGAAGACCTCAAAGACCGCTACGCCCGGCTGGAACAGGTCACCAAGGAAAAGGACATTCAGGTGGCGTCGCTGGGTTCGCTGGCCAATGAAGTTTCGTCACTTTACGGACTGAAAACCGACCCCATTCTAACGCCCGCGAACGACACCATGCAGGACGACCAGGTCACCTCTTCGCTTGACCGGCTCTACACGCTGCGATATACGGCTTTGAGCGGCGCCGCGACGACCGGTATTTCTCTTGGCCTGACGCGCGACGTTACACCTGCCGATTGGTTACGGGCGAACTCTGCTCCCAGCCTTTGGCCGGTGGAGGGTCCAGTTACAGGTTCATTTGGCGAACGCACCGATCCCTTCAACGGTGAAGGCGCCTTCCATAGCGGAGTGGACATCTCAGCTTCTTACGGACAACCGGTGATCGCGCCTGCCGATGGCATCGTCATCTTTGCGGATTTCATGGGCGGCTACGGCAAGGCGATCATCATCGATCACGGCCACGGCATCACCACTCGTTACGGGCATCTCGCCAACTTCTCGGTTGCCTCCGGACAATACGTGCACCGTGGCGACACCATCGGGGCGGTGGGCTTGAGCGGCCGCAGCACTGGGCCACACCTGCACTATGAGGTCCGCATCAACGACACTCCCGTCAATCCTCACAAGTATCTGCGCTTGACCCTGGCCCACACCGGCGGATTTGCCGCGGGAAGCTAGAAGAGCTTTCAGCTTTCAGCTCTCAGCCAAGAAAGACTCGTGCCCTGTGATCTGTCCGCTGTGGTTTTGCTGAAAGCCGAAAGCAGAGAGCCGACAGCTTTACTGCCTCAACCCCATCCAACGCTCCGACAGCACAATCGAGTTTCCCGGATTTTGGGGATCGTAGCGCACCGAGGTCGGGAGGCCGAGACGGCAGGAATGCAGGTTGATGAAATGCCGGAGGTAGGTTACGTCCTGCGAAGCTTCATACGACACTCCAGCCACGTCATACTGAAAAACCAGCAAAGTTGAAGACCGGTTTCCATCGCGGGGCACCTCGTTGACCTCAATCACGGTGCCATCCGTGATGCGGCCCACGCGGTCGAGCCAGGCGCGCCGCTCGCGCTCCAGGTCGTCGCTGGTCTTCGGTTTGCGCCGAAGAAACAAATACGCCACCAGGAGCACGATTAGGCTCCCGAGCACCAAGGCATACAAGGTAAATGGATTCATGACCTGCAGGAAGAACCTGACGAATGGAGCAAAACTTCCACTCCTCAGAATAAGGCCTGCGGTCGATTCGTGGAAGAGGGCCAGGGTTACGAAAGAGAAGCCTCGTTAAGAATTCCGTATAAGTTTCACAGCGGTCGTAGAGCAGGCCGTAGCTCAGTTTGTCTTGTCATCCCGAGCCGCCTTCTTTTGGCGAGCGAGGCATCTGGGCGCGCCGTGCGAATGCTTCGCGTTCTTTGCGAAGCGCCAAAATCGCACGTCTTGGCGCGCATCCATATTGGCAAACTGAGCCACTACCGTAGAGCACAGCAGGTTGTCAACATCTCGGTCCTACCCATTCGCCGCCGAGGTGTGATCGTGCACGATTTTCCAGCCGTCCGGAAACTTGCGGAAGATCAAGGTGAACAGGCCATGCGGCGTCTTGCCATCCGGCATGGTCAGATGCCACGCGCCACGCACGAAGGCGGCATCCGATCCGAGCGCCTGAATGTCGAGGTCGGAGAAATCCAGCTTGCCCATTTCGCGTCCTTCAGCCTGATAACGTTTGCGATAGCGATCCAGCGTGGGCTGCCAGCCCGAGGTCATCTGCGCATCCGAGAAGAAAGTTAACTCCGGCGAATTCCAGTAGCCGCGCATGAAACCCTCGAGATCATGTCGATTCCAGGCTTCGACTTGGAAGCGGAGAACGTTTTCCACGGCGGAGGAAACGTCACCGTTAGTCTCTGCGACAGCACATGGCAAAAGAAGAATGACAATTGCTGCGATGGAGACATGCTTGATCCTGGCCATGGAGATTCCTCCAGGTGGATTAGTTTCGCACAACGAGAAGAGAAAATAGAGCCAGCAGGCAGAAGCCAGTTGTTCCCCTCGAATGAGGGTCGCGAGGATTAGCCTTTACGCGCGGCTTTTCTTCGCCGCAGCGACTGCCATCACGCCGGCTTTTTCCCAGGGCCGCTTCGGACGCTCGGTGACCGGCTTATCGCGGTTCTCAATGCGATCGTACTGATACGACTCGCTGACCGTACCCAGCGACTCGTTGTACAAACTCGGCAGGCCGAGTCCTTCTTTGAGTTCCTCAGTGAATTGCTGCAGGGCTTTCAGGTGGTCCGCCGTGGCCGGCACCTCGGTCTTGGCGGTCTTGAGAAACTGCTGGTACCCACGGTTGACCAGCTTGGAAATCTCGCTGCCAATCAAATAGCCAGGATAGGCGAACAGTTTCACGCCATCGCCGCCGTTCTTCTGAATGGCTGCGGAACAGTTGTATTTCTTCAGGAAGACGCGCCCCTGCGTGCCCGGCGCTTCGATCAGGTCGAAACCATGATCGCGCAGCCAGTTCAAAGCATCCTCATAAGTCCGGTGTTCTACGTTCGTTGGCATTTCGTCCTTTGCTCTTGCTCTGTTTAGATGCGGGATGGTGCGAAACGTCTACATCTTCTGTGGAACCAACCAAGCTCTCTTATAATCTAAGGAATAGCGATTCGTGACCGCTCTTGCTCGCGCAGCACATTACGTTGGTCACGAGTGATCCAACCAGTTGTATGCAACGTGCGCTCTCAAAAGTCGGGGAAACGTCTACTCCATCAGCACATGCGAGTAATCTCGTCCACTCCAATCTGGGTCAACTCAGTTTGGACCGAATCGGCAACACTCCTTTGCTGCGGCTCGCACGCGTCTCCGCTGACTTGCTGCCCGGCGTCGAACTGCTCGGCAAAGCCGAGTGGCTCAATCCCGGAGGCTCGGTCAAAGACCGCGCCGCCGCCAACATCGTCGCCCAGGCCCGCGCCAGTGGCAAGTTAACATCCGGTAAAATTCTGCTGGATTCGACCAGCGGAAATACCGGCATTGCCTATGCCATGATCGGCGCCGCGCAGGGCTTTCCCGTGACCCTGTGCATGCCCGAGAACGTTTCGGTCGAGCGCAAACGCATCCTGCACGCCTACGGCGCAAATATTATTTACACCGACCCGGCGGACGGTTCCGATGGCGCCATCCGCATGGCGCGCGAACTCGCCGCCAAGCACCCGGATGTGTATTTCTACGCCGACCAGTATTCCAACGACGCCAACTGGCAGGCTCACTACCATGGCACAGCCAACGAGATCTGGCAACAAACGAATGGACGTATTACGCATTTCGTTTCCATGTTGGGAACCAGCGGAACCTTCGTCGGCACTACTCGGCGTTTGAAGGAACTCAATCCCCGCATCCGCTGCATCTCGCTGCAACCCGATTCAGCTTTCCACGGGATTGAAGGCGCCAAGCACATGGCCAGCGCCATCGTGCCACAAATTTATGACGCCTCGCTCGCCGACGCCAATCTGGAAATCGCCACCGAGGATGCCTACGCCATGGCCAAGCGGTTGGCCCGCGAAGAAGGCCTGCTGGTAGGTGTCTCGGCGGCGGCGGCCGTCGCCGGCTGCATGCAACTGGCGGGGCGAGTCCGAAAGAACGAGAACGCAGTGTTTGTGACTATTCTGTGCGACTCTGGCGACAAGTATTTGAGCGAGAGATTCTGGGAAGAGGGGTAAACCTCTTTACCACAGAGTCACCGAGACACGGAGAAGAACCAGAACAAGGTTGCTCCCTGGCTCCGTGTCTCCGTGGTGGGAGTTTCATGTTGAAGATCAGCAAAACTGAATTTGACAAGCTGCGGCAGCACGGCGAGGAGACCTATCCTCACGAATGCTGCGGCGTGTTGCTCGGCCAGATGGATGATAGACAACGCGTAGTCACGGCGATCGCTCGTTGCGGCAACACGCGCCAGGACTCGCCGCACAACCGTTACCACATCGACCCTCGCGAGCTGGTTCGCATCCAGCGCGAAAGCCGCGATCGCGGCGAGGACATTGTCGGTTTTTACCACTCCCATCCCGACCACCCGGCGCGCTGGTCGCCGACCGATCTTGCCGAGGCCCACTGGATTGGCTGCTCCTACGTGATTACCAGCGTGGAAAAAGGCAAAGCGTCGATCACCAACTCATTCGAACTGACCGGCAGCGATGAGAGTGACAAGCGCCTGGTGGACGAGGAGGTCAGAGTCGAGACCTAGCGCTCGATCCGCCATTTTGGAACCCATCACTCACTTCCTGACCGGCGCCTGCATGGGACGAGCCGGACTGAATCGCAAGACGGCGCTGGCCACGGCCGCCACTACCCTCGCCGCCGAGGCCGCCGATCTCGATGTATTTGGCCGCGTGCACGGCCCGGTCTTCGGCTTCGCGCACCATCGCGGTTTCACGCATTCGTTCCTAGGCGCGCCGCTCGTGGCCGGCCTGGTTGTCGGTTTCCTGTACCTGATCTGGCGTTTACGCGGCCGCAAGCTCAAAAATCCAAGCCTGCCGCCGCGGTGGGGGTTGCTCTTCGGTTTCGCTTGCGTGGCCGCATGGAGCCACATTCTGCTCGACTTCACCAACAACTACGGCGTGCGTCCCTTCTGGCCATTTTCCGAGAAGTGGTATTCCTGGGACACCATGTTCATCGCTGATCCCATCATGTTCGCTCTCTTGCTGGGAGGGCTATTGCTACCCGTGTTCTTCAATCTGATCAACGAAGAAATCGGCCCGCGGCGCAAGGGGCCATACGGAAGAGTCGGTGCGACTCTGGCCCTGATCGGCGTGGTCGCATTGTGGGGCCTGCGGGACTACGAGCACCGGCACGCGGTCCATGCTCTCGAAGCGCGCACCTACCAGGATGCCGATCCCATCCGCGTGTCTGCCTTCCCACTTTGGTGGAATCCCTTTCTTTGGAGCGGCGTGGTCGAGACACCGAATTTCTTCGCGACCATGAGAGTGGACGCGCTAGCTCCCGAGGTCGACCCCGACGGCGAGATGCAAATTCTCTACAAACCACAGGAGACTCCTGTGACCATTGCGGCCAAGAAGTCCTACCTCGGACGCGTGTATCTCGACTGGGCGGAATATCCGATCACCGAGACCGAACCGCTCAACTTCGGGCAAGACGGATATATCGTTCGCTTCAAAGACCTGCGCTTTGCCGATTCTGGCAGAAGAGGCAGAAGCGTTCTGTCGGCGAATGTCGTGTTAGACCGCAACTTGAATGTAGTGGAAGAGCATTTCGGGATGGGAGGCGGCCGCGCGTCGCCGCCGCCGGACTAGTCGGTCTGACTGTCATCCTGAGTGAGCGCTTTTTGCGAAACGAAGGATCTGGGCGAGCCGCGCGAACTGTCGCGTTTAGCGACAGAATAATCGCGCGTTTGGCTCGCTTCCTTATCAATTGATCGACCTTCCCAGCTTGACGTGACCACGTCCCGCAAGCCACAATCAATTTCTACGAGGTGGAATCATGCTAGCTTATCTTTTTGTCGTGATGGCGATCATCGTGCGGTTCATTCCTCATCCCTGGATGTTCACCCCGGTTACGGGATCGTTGCTGTTCTTCGGCTCCCGCGGGTCGCGCCGCCAGCTCTGGATACCGTTCCTGTTGCTCGCAGTTTCGGACGTGGCCCTCACCAAGCTGGTTTACCACTACGTCTTTTCCTGGGACCAGCTCGTGATCTTCGCCTGGTACGCCGGAGTCTTGTGGCTGGGCACCAGGCTCTCGGGAGAGAAAATTCTGCCCGTCGTCGGCGCCGCGCTGGCCAGTTCGGTTTCGTTTTTTCTGGTGACCAACTTCACTTCCTGGGTGATCGGCACTCTGCCCTATCCCAGAAACTTGAGTGGCATCTTGATGTCCTACGAACTGGGCCTGCCATTTTTCCGTCATGCGCTGGAAGGCGATCTGCTGTTCACGCTGGCGATGTTCGCCACACCGTGGGCTTTGCGGGCGTTAGGGAATGCTTTTAACAAGCAAGGCGATCACACTGCGGCCGCATAGCCTTCGAATGAAGCGCAACCAGAACCTCTGTGTTCCTCTGTTCCCTCTGTGTTAAGCGGTTTGTGATTTTTGTCGCTTCCATCGCATGAACCACGCCACAACTGCTGCCGCGGCCACCAGCATCACCAAATAAAGATGTTGGCGGAATAGCATTCCGATCACACGAACCGCGTCTGGGCCAAACTTCAGCGTGAGCAGGGCGAGCACCAGGAACCGCACCATCCGTCCGGAGAAGATGGCCAATAAAAACCGAATAAAACCCATCTCTGAAACTGCTGCGGCCAGGGCAAACAATTTGAATGGCGTGGGCGGTGGCAGCATCGCCGGAAACATCAGGCTCCAGAACGGATGTTTGTCAAACGCCGAGTGAATTTTTTCGAAGCGCTGCGGCGAAATTCGTTTGCGCAGTATTTCCTCGCCGCCTTTGTATCCGATGACGTAAATCACGATACTGCCCAGCGCCGATCCCGCCGACGCCATGACCGCATAGAGCAAAAAACGAGCGCGGTTCTGGTAGACGAACCCCGCGACGACCGCGTCAATCGGAAGACCGATGAAAGCGCCGTCGAGGGCGGCCACCACCAGCACACCCCATGCACCGAGCGGTTTCAGCAATGCCCAGAGAAAGGCAGTGTAGCGGTAGAAGATGTGTTTGAGCGTCTTCAAAATGGAGAAATAGAAGTGTAAGCGAAAGCAGGTCTGCAGGACTACGCGTGCGTTGTGTTCCCGCTTAGCAACTGCAAGGCGTGAGGCATGAGATCGATCACTGACTCCAGCGACTCGACCGCGCCGATCGGGCTTCCCGGCAGATTCAGAATGACCGACTGCTCCTTTACCCCGCACAACCCGCGGCTGAGTGCGGCGAATGGAGTCTTCCTGGTTCCTTCGAAGCGCATCCGTTCCGCGACTCCTTCAACCAGACGGTCGCAAATGGCCTGGGTGGCTTCCGGCGTAACATCGCGGGGCGCAATGCCAGTCCCTCCCGTGGTCACAACCAGGCGGGCTTCGCCAACCCAGTAAAGAATTGCCTTCTGAATCGCAGGTTGCTCGTCGGGAACGATCTCGGTACCTACGATGGAAAAGCTCTTCTTGCGAAGCAATTCGGCGACTGCGGGACCGGAGAGATCAGCGCGATCACCGCGCGCGCACGAATCACTCACCGTGATCACGGCCGCGGTCAGCGCCTCAGGAGTCGAGGAGGACATCTTCTTCTTCCTCCCCAGCTTTGCCGGCATCCCGTGCCGCTTCATCCAGCAGGCGCAAACCCTCCATGAGCAGCCCCTGCGTGTTCAGCGTAGTGGTTTGCTCTGTGGTCTTGCCCTCGAAGTTGACCTGAAAGTTGCCATCGGTCCAGCGCAAAACTTTGAACACCGCTTTGTCGCCGGTCAGCGAACCATAGGCCGCATGGGTTACCTGGCCTTCCTGGAAGTACATTTCGCATTTTTCGTCTTTATTGGTCAGGGTGAGCGCGCAGCTCTTGCGGCCCATTTCGAGCGACTGAACCAGGTCGATCACATTCATCTGCAGCAAGCTGCCGCGCAGGACGCCGTCGGAAGCTGCGGCTTTGGCCATCTTTTCGAGTGCGATCTTGTCAATGACACGCTTGATGCGCTGCGTGGCCTCGCGAAGGAAGAACGGTTTCTCGACGAAATCATCGACGGAATGGTCCTGCGTGCTCAGCTTTTCCGTGATGTCGGCTTTGGTGGCCAGCAGAATAACGGCAGCACCCGCCGTCCGCGGACGGCTGCGCAGCTTCTCCACGAGCTGGCGGCCGTCCATCCCCGGCATGCGGTAATCGCTGACCAATAGGTCGGGAGGATCTTCCACCGCTTTCAGCAAGGCTTCGGCCGCGTCGGTGGCAGCGGTCACGTTGGCCAGCGGCGTCAACGCGTTGCGCAGCATCCCCACGATCATGGGATTGTCGTCCACCAACAAAAGCTTGATTTTGTTTGCCATGGACTACTTATGCTTGCGAGCGCGAATGTAGTCGCCGCTCTTTCCGCCCGTCTTGCGTTCCAGCACGATCTCCCGAATTTCAATGCCCTTGTCCAGGGCCTTGCACATATCGTACACGGTGAGCGCGGCGATGCTGGCCGCGGTTAAGGCTTCCATCTCCACGCCAGTCGCGGACGTAGTAGCAATTTGTGCGGTGATCGCGACGCCATTCTCGCACAGCCGCATGGTCACATCAACGTGGGAGAGAGGCAACGGATGGCACATGGGAATCAATTCGGCTGTCCGCTTCGCCGCCATGATTCCTGCCAAACGTGCGACCTCGAGCGGGTCGCCCTTAGGATTCTTCGGCAAAGCTTTTAGCACTTCCGGCTTCAAGACGACGAACGCGCTGGCTTCAGCCTCCCGCCTGGTTGAAGACTTGGCCGACACATCTACCATTTTGGCGCGCCCGGCGCGGTCGTAGTGAGAGAGCTTGCGCGGCATCGTGAAGCTCTATCTTACATGCTTGCTTGACTTCGGAAGGTTAGAAGCATAGTCTCCGGCTGCTCCCCAAAGTGTAGTTTTGCATTCCTTGACGGACCCACATGCCGTCAAGCACGAAGTTTTCTTACCTGTGAACCAAGGAGGTCGTACATGAACAAACTGAAGGGTTTGTGTATGGGGATTTTGGCATTCGCAGTATCGGGCGTAGCAGCGCAAGCGCAGTCAGCGGCAATGATGTCGCCGCCGAAGGTGCTCACCATCACGCGGGAGTTCGTCAAACCGGGTAAGGCCGGAGCGTTGCACGACAAAGCCGAGAGTGCATTCCTTCAGGCGATGGCCCACGCCAAGTGGCCGACCCATTATCTGGGAATGAATTCTCTCTCCGGCAAGGCGCGCGCCCTGTTCTTTAATGGCTACGATTCTTTCGAAGCCTGGGAAAAGGATGCGCAGGCCGTCGAGAAAAACGCAGCGCTGTCAGCTGCTCTGGAACATGCCTACGTGGCTGATGGAGACTTGTTGGATTCGATGGATGCAGGAGTGTTCGTTTACAACGAGGAATACAGCCTGCGCCCGCAGCCGGCAAGTGCGCAAACGCGATACTTCGAAATTTCTTTGTACCGCGTGAAGCCGGGACATCACAAGGAATGGGACGATGGCGTCAAGATGGTCCTGGCGGCGTATCAGAAAGCCAACCTGGGCACTCACTGGGCATGCTATGAGAACGCCTACGGCAGAGAGGATGGAACCTTTCTCTTCATCACTGCCCGGAAGTCCGCCAGCGAAATCGACCAGGACTTCGCCCATAACAAAGACTTCATGGCCGCCATGGGTGAGGAGGGCATGAAGAAGCTGGAGGAACTTTCCGCAGCGTCGGTTGAGACCAGCGAGCCCAACCTGTTCATGCTGAATCCGCATATGAGCTATGTGTCGGATGAGTGGATGAAAGCTGATCCGGATTTCTGGAAACCCAAGCCGGCTGCGGCAGCCGCGGCGGCGAAGAAGCCGGCAGAAAAGAAGAGTACCGGCCAGTAAGGCGTTCGACAGAAAAGCCTAAGCACGGACACTTCGCGAGTGCTCGCGGAGTGTCCTTTTCTTTTGTGCGCGAATCAGCGCATCAGCACCGGGACCCACTCGCCGGCTACGATACCCTCGCGATCTGGTGAGATTACGACGTAACAATTCGCCCGTGCAGTAGCTGCGATGTCTCCCGAACCCTGCCAGCGAACCAGTTCCACTTCCGCCTGCTCGAATTCTCCGCTGAGCACTGCCGGCAGAAAGCGTTTGAGCCCGGTTTTCGTCTTGATCTCGGACTTCAATTTGGCGTGCAGGAACACGAGGTTCCGTGGCGTCATGCCGGCTAATGCTTCCAATATCGGCCGGGCAAAGAGTTCAAACGTGACCATGGTCGAGACAGGATTTCCTGGTAAACCGAGGAAATACGTCTGCTCCGCAGCCTTCTCGTCCGCGCCACGCGGAATCCGCCCAAACACAACCGGTCTTCCCGGTTGAATCTGTGCTCCAGTAAAGAAAAACTCGGCCTGAAACTCGGCCAAGGCCTGTTCCACCAGATCGTACTTGCCCATCGAAACCCCGCCGGTCAGCAGCAACAGATCGGCCTCGAGACCGTCGCCAATCAGTTCGTCCAGCCGCTCGGGGTCATCCGGAGCAATGGGCAGCAGGACCGGCTCGCCCCCGGCAGCCTGAATCTGCGCTGCTAACGAATAACTATTCGAATTGCGAATCTGGGTTGGCGCGGGCAGGACGTCGATGTCTACAACTTCGTCGCCGGTCGAGAGCACGGCGACTCGCGGCCTGGAGTAAACCAGCAGATGCGATTTTCCAGCCGACGCGGCCACTGCAATCGCAGCGTGGTCGAGCCGCATGCCGGGAGCAAGCAGGCGTTCGCCGCGCTTGGCCTCGGAGCCCACGGCAACAATATTTTCTCCGGCTTGAACTGCTCTCGTGATTTCGACCTGGCTTCCCGTCCGGGCGGTGAATTCCACCATGACCACTGCATCCGCGCCCGGCGGCCCAGGGGCGCCGGTCATGATGGCCACAGCCTGACCGGTCTCGACTCGCAGGCCCGTGTCCGGCGCACCGGCCTTGCTTTCTCCCACGACCTGAAGCCTGGCAGGAAGCTGTGCCAGGTCCGCAGCGCGAACGGCGTAACCATCGCGAGTGGCGCGTGGAAATGGTGGGAAATTGCGGTCCGCGAGCACCGGCTCCGCCAGAACTTGGCCAGCGCCGTCGAGCAGTTCGACCAATTCCTTTCCCCGAGGGCGCAAACGGGAGGCATGTTCTTCGACCAGATGGCGTGCATCTTCGAAGCTCAGAATGGCGCTGGCTGCGGGCGTGGATGGCATCGTGGAGATGATACGAGGAGACGACGCGAAAATCTAACGGCCGGAGGCGAAAATGAAGATTTCAGATTGAGGACTGGAACGCTATCGCCCGTCTGCGATCTGAAATCTGCAATCTGGGATCTACAATCTGAAATCCGCCAGCGCTTTCCGCAGCTGTTCTGGATTGGTTGCATATCCCAGTGCGACTTTCGGATCCACCACTTTGGTCCTCACCAGTTTCTCGATTTCCGAGTCCAGATCGCGCATGCCTTCAGCCGCGCCGTTTTTCATGATCTGCAAAAGGATTTCACGCAAAAAACCGTTGCTGTTGCCGTCGAAAATCCCCGGACGAACCTTGAGAACCTCAACTGCCGCTGCCCGCCCACGGCCGTCGCATCGAGGAATAAGCCTTTGTGAAACCACAACGCGGATGGTCTTGGCCAACCGGCCGCGCACCACTTCGTGCTCCGCAGCCGAAAAATAACCTACGATGCGCTCCAGGGTCTTGCCGGCGTCCGGGGTGTTGAGACTGGAAAATACCAGGTGCCCGGTCTCAGCCGCGTCCAGCACCATCTCAACCGTCTCCCTGTCGTGCAGTTCGCTCACCAGGATCACGTTTGGCGCCTGCCGCATGGCAGCTTTCAAGGCTAGGGCAATGCTGTGGGTATCACTGTGCAGTTCCCGCTGGTGCACCGTCGCCCGCTTATGATTGTGCAGAAATTCAATTGGGTCTTCGATGGTGATGATATGGCAAAGCCGCTCCTGGTTGATGCGGTCCAACAGAGACGCCAGCGTCGACGATTTTCCCGACCCGCGCGGCCCCGTAACCAATACGATCCCTTCGTGAAGAGCGGCAACTTCAGCCAGTTGCGGCGGAAGCCCAAGCGAGGCCAGCTCAGGAACCGTAGTCGGAATCACCCGCATCACCACCGCACAACTTCCGCGTTGAATGAAAACGTTGACGCGAAAGCGGGCCAAGCCAGCCAGTCCGAAAGACACGTCGCAGGACCCCTGCTCGCGCAGGATGTTGATGGCCTGCTTGTTCTCCCCAATAAGATCGGCGGCGATGTGCCGCGTGTCGTCGGCGGTAAGCGCGCGAAAACCTTCAGCCTCGACTGTGATCAACTGGCCATGGACCTCTACCTGCGGCAACCGGCCGGGGGAGAAAATCAGGTCGCTGACCCGGTCATGCGCCCGCAGCATCGCGGCCAGCAGGGCATGAGTGTCGCCCATGCCCGAACCGTTGCGACGGTCGGTCGGAACAGCAGCGGTAGCAGTGCCTGTGGCAGTCACTTTATAAAGTGGAGACAGTTCGAGCGCCGGAAACACGGGAGCGCACCCAAACTTACTCTAGCGAAATTGGCATCGAGGTTCTACGAAGAACGTCTAGTTCATAGACCTTCGTAATGAGCATCCGCTGGGACTCTTGAGAAGCATCTGCTTTGCCTGGCGCTGGCTCTGCCTGTGACAAAAAAGGCGGCTGCTGGAGCCGCCCCTTCGATCCCCATTTAAAAGCTGCCTTAACTATTTGGATGGTTTCTTCTTGGTGCCGTAGGTGGTCTCGATTTTGGTCCCGAGCCCCTCCAGCATGGCCTTTGCCTCTTCCGCATGTGGCCCTGTTGGCGCCAATTCGAGGTATTTCTGGAAAGCCTCGGCCGTGCCCGGCGGCGCCACCATCTTGTCGCCCTGCAGGGTGGCCATTCCGATCAGATTCGTGCCCTTCCAGTAGTACGCGTCCGCCCGGTTCGGATCAGCCGCAATTGCCTTATCGAACGCTGCGATTGCAGCATTCCGCATCTCGGAATCATTCTTGGTATTGGCATTGGTCAACGTACCGCCCAGGTTGAAGTAGTACATGCCCGCGCCCGTTGGGTCGAGCTGTGCCGCCTGGGTATAGGATTTGATCGCGTCGGCGGTCTTACCAGCCGTCGCCTGGGCCTTGCCGAGATTGTTGTAGTACTGGGCGAGGACCTTGGTGGCATCCGGAGTCTTGTTCTTGGGGTCCGCATCCATGTTTTTCTGCTTCAGATCCACGGCCTTCTCGTAATCCGAGACGGCATCGTCGTAGTCCTTGGTCTTGACCGCGGCGTCCGTTTGCTTGTCACCCGCCTTGAAAGTGTAGTCGCCGAGTTTGGCCCATAGCAGATCGCGGTTGGGATCGACTTGCGTGGCATCGGTAATGGTTTTGACCGCAGTGTCAAAATCGCCCGCGTCTGCTGCCGCTTTGGCCGCAGCCAGCCTGTCATTCAAGCTCTTAATCGTCTCGTTTTCCTTGAGCGTCTTTTCCCGCTGCTCTTGTTGCTGTTTGGCCTGCTCGGCTGACATACCCTGCGCCTGAGCGGCATTGGCCATCTCTTTTTTCAAGTCGAAATCCTGGCTCACTTCGTCCAATTCGACATTGACTCCGTTGACATGAAACAGTTCCTTGCCATCCTTGCTGAGGGAGACCTTGTACCTTCCCGGCGCGATCCCCAAAGAGAAGTACCCGCCCTTGCCGTCGGTCTTAAGGTCGTACTTACGGCCATTCTCCATGTTCAGCCACTCCACAGTAGCGCCGACAATGGGTTTGCCATCCGTGTCGGTGCAGAGACCCTTGACCGTGCCGGTCGCCTGAGCCAGGGCTGTGGGCAAGCACGACAAAACTAATATCCCTATGAGGGCCGATACCACGAAACGTCGCTTCATCATTCGCCTCCGGCAGAGACAATTTGCTGATGCCATCGCTCTGCCCAATTGACCGTCAGTAAAAATTCTTCGGCTACAGCTTCGCGACCTCTTCCACGTACGCGATCGGGTCCGCCGCGTCTGCCTCTCGAAACGCCCGCAGGCGGAGCACGCAGCTGTCGCACACGCCGCAAGCGCGGTCTTCCCGGCTGTAACAAGACCACGTTAAATCGAAGGGCGCGCCCAATTCAAGGCCAAGCGTCACAATCTCGGCCTTACGCATTGCGATCAGCGGTGTGAGCACCTCGATTTTACCTTCCCTGGTTCCTGTTTTGACGACATCATTGAAAGCCTGATAATACGCCGGCCGGCAATCCGGATACCCCGAACTGTCCGGTTCAACCGCACCGATGTAAACCTTTTCCGCCCCCAATACCTCCGCCCAACTCACCGCAACGGCGAGAAAATGCGCGTTGCGAAATGGCACATACGTTACGGGCACGCCCTGCCCGATCGCATGAGACTCCGGCACAGCGATCTTTTCGTCCGTCAACGCCGATCCGCCGATGGCCCGCAAAGCCTCATTGCGGACCAGTAGTCGCTGATGAATTTCGAGACGATCGCAGATTTCGGAAAATGCCAGACGCTCGCGTGCTTCTGTTCGTTGCCCATAACTGACATGCGCCGCCGCAACCTCGCAATCCCGCGCCGCCAGCGCCGCGCACACACACGAATCCATCCCACCACTGAGCAGCACAACGGCGCAAGGCTTCATGGCAATTGGCACTTAGCAGTTAGCATTTGGCACGCAGCTCTAGTGGCCAAATGCCAAGTGCTAATTGCTAAGAGCTTCTTTATACTCCCTTCATTGCCGGGTCCCAGATGAACTTGTGGATCTGCAGCCCCAGGCGTGCGGGAACGTTGTCTGCCAGCATCCATTCGGCGAGTTCGCGAGGATCGAGCAAACAATGTGACGCGTCTCTACCGCCACCTGCGTCCTTGCTGAACGCGGGCGAGAACAAAACGGCATTCACCCGACCCGCCAGGCGATGTTGCGCCACGAAATCCCTTGCGAACTCATAGTCAGTACGATCACTCAACACAAACTTGACTTCATCGCCGGAATCGAGCGCTTCCAGATTTTCCAGGTGAAATGTGTCCCCTTCGCCTGAATTAGGACACTTTACGTCCACAATTTTGACTACACCTTTGGGAACCCGTTCCAGAGGACGCTCGCCGCTGGTTTCGAGCAGCACCGTATAGCCATCGTCTAACAAATGTTGCATGAGCGGTACGGCCTCCCGTTCTTGCAGCAGCGGCTCTCCGCCGGTGATTTCAACCAAGCCGCCGCCGGGACTCAGGTGCTCCACCTCCTCCAGCACTTCCTCCATCGTCATGCGATGGCCGCCTGTAAACGTGTACTCGCTGTCGCACCACGAACAGCGCAGATTGCAGCCGGTCAGGCGCACGAATATGCACGAAAGCCCCGCATAGGTGGATTCACCCTGGATCGACTTGTAAATCTCGGTGATCTGCATAGCCCGTAGCGCCGGCGTCTCGCCGACCCGATTGCGAACGGCGACGCCCGCTGGACATCCAAACGGACGGCGCCGTTACGACTCCGAATACGTCGCGGTCGTCGTGTCGGTTTCAAACACGGTCACATTCTTCACGCACACGCGGCCACTGGTCACGCGTTGCAATCGCGCGTTGCTTTCGTCGTAAAAATACTTGGCCAGGTTTTCCGCCGAAGGATTCAACACCGTAAACGGCTCCAGTTCGTTGATCATCTGGTGATCGAGCCGGTCGATGACATGCTTCATGGCATCACGCAGTTCTTTGAAGTCGAGCAGCAGGCCGGCCTTGTCCAATTCCTTACCCGCCAGCGTCACCCGCACCTTGTAATTGTGTCCGTGCGGGTTCTCACACTTGCCCTTGTAATTGCGCAGGTAGTGCCCTGCAGCAAAGGAGTCTTCTACGGTGACTTCAAACATGCATCCCCTCTCGGCCGCCCGCCGGCGTACGCCGCGCCAAGCCGCATTTTTATTGTACGACGGAGTGACCCGCTGCGGGCTTCTTGAATGTGCTAGTATGCGCAGGACTTTGCGGCGCTCACTTACCACGTGGACTTTTTCAGCCACTTTCGCCGGCTTACTCCTGTCCAGGCCAACACCTTCATAGCCTGCTTCCTGGGCTGGGCGCTGGATGCATTTGACTTCTTCATCCTCATCTTCTGTGTCAGCGCCATCGCCGGTCAATTTCAGGTAAAGGTCTCGGCCATCGCAGAAGCAATTTTCCTCACCCTGGCGATGCGGCCGGTTGGCGCATTTCTTTTCGGGCTGATGGCGGATCGCTTCGGCCGCCGTCCCACTTTGATGGTCGATATCATCGCCTATTCAGTCTTCGAGCTGGCCTCGGCATTTGCGCCTTCACTGAAGTTTTTTCTGATCATGCGCGCCTGCTTTGGAATTGCTATGGGCGGAGAATGGGGAGTGGGCGCCGCGCTGGCGTTTGAAACCCTGCCCAAACAAGGCCGCGGCTTTTTCTCCGGATTGTTGCAGGAAGGCTATGTGGTCGGCTACCTGATCGCCGCTTTAGTTTACGGAACGTTGTTCCCGATTTTTGGCTGGCGCGGCATGTTTGTCATCGGTGCTCTGCCGGCATTCCTGGTCATTTACATCCGCACGAAAGTGGATGAATCCCCCGCCTGGCTGCAGGGCCGCGTCGCCAGAAAAGCTGAGCGCCATCTCGGGAAGGACATTCGAAAATATCTAGGCAGCTTTCTGTTTCTAGTCGTCTTGATGTTCGCCTTCAATTCCTTCAGTCATGGCACGCAGGATCTTTACCCTACGTTTCTGCAAAAGAACCATCAACTGGCACCGCACACTGTTGGCTTGATCGCCATCATCTATAACATTGGCGGGCTTCTTGGCGGAATTCTGTTTGGAACCTGGTCGGAACGTATCGGTCGCCGACGTGCCATCGCTTTGGCCGCAGTGCTGGCGCTCCCTGCCATACCGCTGTGGGCCTATTCCCACACGACTCCGCTGCTGGCCCTGGGCGGCTTTCTGATGCAATTCATGGTGCAGGGAGCGTGGGGAGTGGTTCCAGCGCATTTGAACGAGCTTTCGCCCCCCGCCGTGCGAGGAACCTTTCCAGGGCTTGCGTATCAGTTAGGCAACCTGCTCGCTTCGCGCAACGCGGTCATCCAGGCCAAGCTGGTCGAACAACATTACAACGGCAGTTACGCTCCCGTGATGGCCTGGACGGTGCTCATCATCGCCACCCTGGTTGCCGTGGTCACGTGGAGTGGAAGCGAACGCCGCGGGGCGGATTTGTCGAATACGAGTTAGCCCGCCCCGAAAAATTCTTCCACCCGCCTCATATCTGTCGTCTTCTTGTAATTTGGCAGGCTCTCCACAAATACCCGGCCATACTGTTTCTTCAAAATCCGGTTATCCAGTAGAACCAGCAATCCTCGGTCGTGCAAAGACCGAATCAACCGCCCGAAACCCTGTTTCAGCGTGATCACCGCGGCCGGCACCTGGTACTGAAAAAATGCGTTGCCGCCCTCCGCGTCGATCGACTTCACCCGCGCCGCCACCACCGGATCGCTCGGCACGGCAAACGGCAGTCGGTCAATAATCACGCAACTGAGCTGTTCTCCCTGCACATCCACGCCCTGCCAAAATGACGACGTAGCAAACAACACCGCATTGGTGGTCAAGCGAAACTCCTCGAGCAGCGCGCTCTTGGGCGCATCGCCTTGCAGCAGCATCGGATATTCGATTTCGCCCAGCAACCGCTGATAAACATCATTCATTTGCGCGTAGCTTGTAAACAGGACAAATGCCCGTCCGCGCGTGATCTCCAGCAGCCCGCGAATGCGGTCCGCAGCTTTCTCCGCAAACTGCGGCGTGCGTGGGTCAGGCAGGTCGGGAGGCACATAGAACAGCGCCTGGTTCTCGTAGTCGAAGTGGGACGGCAGCACCACTTCGCGCGTATGATCCAGTCCGAGCCGCCGCCGCATATACTCGAACCCTCCGCCTACAGCCAGAGTCGCTGACGTCAGCACGGCACATTCCAGCTTGTCGAACAGACACGCCTTGAGAATGGGCGCTACGTCAATCGGTGTCGCTTGCAAAAAAACGTTCGCCCTGTCCCGCGCGCCGCGCCTGCGCTCGATCCAGAAGACCGTGTTCCGATCCTCCGACTCCATCAGGAAGGCAAACTGCACTTGCAACTCCTGCGCTCGGCGCCCAAAATTGAGCACTTCCTCCGGCTTTGAAGAAAGATTCTCCAGTTCTGAAGCCAGCCGGGTGAGCGATTGCTGCAAGCCCAGAAACTCGTCGCCGTTTTCCTCCAGGAATTCCCGTCGGTTTTCAAAGGCAAAGCGGCCTTCACCCTGCGGCAACAACGCGAAGAAAAACATCGCCCGGTCGCGCAAACTCTTAACCGCACCTGCGAGCGACGCAGAGAGCAGATGATTGCGCTGCAGCGAAGCTTCCACGTCACGGCACAATTCTTCTACTCGCGAGTTGCTAATCGAGACTCCGAAATAGCTGCCGGCCACATCTTCCAGTTCATGCGCTTCGTCAAAAATCACGGCGCCGACCTCGGGCAGAATTCCGGCGTCGGGCGCATCCTCGGCCTGCTGTTTGATCGCTAGATCGGCGAAGAAAAGATGATGGTTAACGATGATAATGTCGCTCTCCATCGCCCGCCGGTGCATCTCGGTGATGAAGCATCTGTCCCACGAGCTGCACTTCTGGCCCAGGCAGGTGTCAGAGCGCGCGTCCAGCTTGTGCCACAGCGCGCTGGCTTCGGGCAGGGAGGCCAGTTCAGCCCGGTCTCCGGTCTGGGTCGTTTTCTCCCATGCGGCGACGGCCCGGTAGTGCTCAATTTCATCGAGACCGCTCAGCACCGGCTGATCGGTCAGATCGTACAGTTTCTTGCGGCACAGATAGTTGTTGCGTCCCTTCATGTAGCAGACGTTCAGCTTCGCTTCTCCGTTCGGAAAAAGCGCCTGCTCCAGAAATGGGATATCTTTGTGGAAGAGTTGCTCCTGCAGGTTTTTTGTTCCGGTCGAAATAATCACTCGTTTTCCGGAGCGCATCACGGGAAGCAGATACGCCAGCGTCTTACCGGTACCCGTGCCGGCCTCGACAATCAGATGCCGCTTTTCTGCGAGCGCCTGCTCGACCGCCTGGGCCATCTGCAGCTGTCCGCGGCGAAATTCGTACGCAGGATGCGTGCGCGAGAGCACGCCGCCGGGCCCGAAGAAGTTGTAGAGAGCAACCTCGGACTTTTTGGCAGGAACAGCGGGCTGGGAAGTCGAGGCCACAGAGTCTCTATAATAAGCTCCTCGAACCACGCAGGCCCAGACGTCATCGTCTGGGCGGGCGAGGAAACCTCGCCGGAAGCGCCGAGTTGCGCTCAGTCGGGCAGGTGAGGACACCTGCCGCTACGTGTTCCGTGCAGCGACATTGACCGAAATTCCTGACAAATCGCGCTCGTCCCCTACCCTCGCCATCGTGGGCCGCCCCAACGTAGGCAAATCTACGCTGTTTAACCGTCTGATCGGTTCGCGGCGCGCCATTGTGGGCGACGAGCCCGGCATTACCCGCGACCGTCTTTACGGAGAAGCCGAGTGGCGCGGACGCTGGCTGCGAGTCGTGGACACTGGCGGAATCATTCCTGAAGATAAGGATTTCATTCCCTCCGAAATCCTTCGCCAAGCCAAGGTCGCCCTAGATGAAGCCAGCGCCATCGTGATGGTGGTCGACGGGCGCAGTGAGATTGCCGCTCCAGACTTCGAACTGGCCCGCTTGCTCAACCGGTGCGGAAAGCCGCTGTTCTTGGCCGTCAACAAAATTGACACCGACAAACAGCAGCCGCTTGCAGACGATTTTCATCGCCTGGGGATTCGCAGGCTGTTTCCAGTCGCCGCAGAAAATGGCCGCGGTCTGGACGAACTGCTGGATGCGATTCTGGAGGTGCTTCCGGCGGGAGAAACAAGCACAGAGGGCACAGAGAACACCGAAGAAAGGGAAGAACATGCGCCGGCGGAGACCAGAGTCGCCATCATCGGCCATCCCAACGTGGGCAAGTCGACGCTGCTGAACCGGCTGACCGGAACTTCACGCGCCATAGTTTCACCCGTTCCCGGAACTACGCGCGATGCCGTCGATGAAGTCGTCGAGCGCGATGGCCGCCGTTTTCGCTTCATTGACACTGCCGGAATCCGCCGCAAGGGCAAGACCCACTTGATGGCCGAAAAGTTGTCTGTGGTCATGGCGCGCAAGCATCTCGAGGCAGCGGACGTCGCTCTGCTGGTCATTGACGCCACCGAAGGCGTGAGCGCCCTGGATGCGGCCATTGCCGGCTATGCGCACGAGAGTGGCCGCTCGGTCATCATCCTGGTCAATAAGTGGGACCTGGTTGTCAGCGGCCAGCAAAAAGCGGGGAGGCAAACCAAGGCTGCGAGGATGCAGGAGAGCAAAAGGCCCGCCGACCGCGCTGCTTACGAGCAAAGATTGCGCTACGCGCTCAAGTTTCTGAACTATGCTCCGGTTCTGTTCGTCTCCGCCGAGAAGGGCACGGGTGTCGAAAAGATTTTGCCGACGCTGGAGATTGTTGCAGCCGAACGACGCAAGCGCATCTCCACGGCTGAAATGAACCGCTTCCTGGAGCATGTGGATTTCGAGCGCGCTTCTGTTCCCATGCGGCAGCGAGTAAAGATTTATTACTTGACGCAGGCCGAAGTTGCTCCGCCCACCTTCATTCTCTTTACCGACCGCAAGGTGAAACTGCATTTCTCCTACCAGCGGTTTCTGGAGAACCAGATTCGTCACGCCTTCGGCTTTGTTGGCACGCCGATCTGGATCAAGAACCGGGCAAGCGACTAGCGCGGGTTTATTGGTCTTTCGTCAGCAATCCGACACGCTGCACGCCCGCCTCGTGCGCAATATCGATCACCTCGGCCACATACTGGAAATCAATATCATCATCACCGCGGACGAATGCCACACGTTCCGCCCGCAATTTGTAGATGTCTTGCAACCGGGTCTGCAGTTCGTCCCACTTCACAGTTTCCTGATTGATTTTTAGAAGCGGAGGCTGGTCCGGCGCGCTCCAAGCCACTTGGATGACAATGGTTCGCGCCGCCTCCGGGGGCTGTTGCTGCTGCGTCGACTGCGGAATCTGCGCCTCCAGCCCTTTTTCCTTCGACATCGACACCACAACCATGAACACAATGATCAGCACCAGCAGCACATCAATCAGCGGGGTGACGTTGATCTGCGGATGAGACGGACCACCGCTTGCCATCGAGAACGCCATGGAAATTGCTCCTCTCGGGCACGCGTGTCTGAGAAGATTGGACACCTGCGGTCGGGAAAATGTTCCTGTGCACAATCCCCGGCCATCCGTGAGAAGATCGAAATCTGCCACATCGCAAGCGCATGACCGATCGACACACACTGGCCTTCTTCTTGTTGGTCTTGTTTCTCGCCGAAATCACTCCCGCCTGTGCCCAGGACAACTACGAAATTCAGGTGTATGGAGCGGAGACGGTAGCGCCCGGCAACACAATGGTCGAATTGCATTCCAATTTCACCACTGAGGGCAGCAAGACAGTTGTTGATGGTGTGCTGCCCACCAATCACGCTGAGCACGAAACCGTCGAGATTACGCAGGGCTTCACCGACTGGTTCGAAACCGGCTTCTATATCTTCACCAGCATTCAGTCCGATGGCGGCTGGCAATGGGTGGGTAACCATATCCGCCCGCGCTTCCGCATTCCGGAGGCCTGGAATTGGCCCGTCGGCGTCAGCCTGTCAAACGAAATCGGCTATCAGCGCCGCGACTTTTCAGTGGATACCTGGACCTGGGAAATCCGGCCAATTGTAGATAAGAAGATGGGTCTGTGGTATTGGAGCTTTAACCCAACGCTCGACCGCTCCTGGCATGGCCTAAGCGTCAACCAGGGCGTGGTGTTTTCGCCAAATGCGAAGTTCAGCTACGACTTCACCAAACACATCGCGGGAGGCCTGGAATATTACGGGTCAATGGGACCAATCACTGGGTTTCTTCCCCTGCGCCAGCAACAGCAGCAATTTTTCCCGACGATTGACGTCGACTTCGGTCCGGACTGGGAATTTAACTTCGGCGTGGGCATCGGCGCGACCACTTCCACCGATCATCTGATCATCAAGTGCATTATCGGGCGCCGGTTTTCGTGGTCACATCATAAGTGACGTGTTGCATCTGCCTTCATACTTCTGGCTTCTGCCTTACTCGTACCTCAGCGCTTCCACCGGATCGAGCTGCGAGGCCCGTAGCGCGGGCACCAAGCCGCTGATCACGCCGACGACCAGCAGCACCAGCGCCGAAAGCGTCAGGGTCATCAGAGAAATTCGCAAGTGGATGTCGGCCTTGCCGGAATCGTCTTCAAAAAGAGGTCCCATCAGAGGCAACGTCCCCACTGCTGCAGCAATACCGTATGACAGCAGGACACCGATGGCGCCGCCGATCAGCATGATCAGAAGAGTTTCAGCCAGGAATTGGAACTTAATGTGCCGCTTCCTGGCACCCAGGGCACGACGGAGCCCGATTTCGCGGATGCGTTCATCCACCGACACCAGCATGATGTTCATAACGCCGACGCCGCCAATACCCAGCGTGAGCGTGCCAATAAATGTGAGCAGCACCTGCAACCCGATCGTCAGGCCGTCAATCACAGGGCGAAACTCATCGCGCCCAAACATCTGAATTGCCTTTTTGTCCGTCGGCGAAAACTGTTGGCGGGTCGCAATCGCGGCCAGCACCTGGGCCATCGCCGGCTTTTCAAACTGCGGCGCGATTGGCTCGAACACCATGACGGCGGCGTAGCGCGTGTTCCACAAGTCTCCCGCCGCGGTATACGGGATCCACACCGACTCATCGTCGCTGCTGAAATAGTTGCTCAGCTGGATCTTGCGCGCCATTACTCCGATCACGGTGAAGCGTACGCCGCCGATCAGCACCGTCTCGCCCACCGCCGGGCGCCCGCTGAACAGTTGCTCGCGGATTCGTCCACCGAGAAAAGCCACTCGCCGCCGTTCCAGAAAATCACTGGCATTGATCCAGCGCCCTTCCGCCGCCACCTCATTCCTCATTTCCCCGTACTCCGCGCAGACGCCGCGGATGGCGGCGGTGCCCGCCATGCGATCCCCGTAGGCGATGCCCGGGCGCCGCACGGTTTCAAGGCAGACGTGCTTCACCAGCGGCGCTGTTTCTTTCACCATGTCGAGATCGGCCTGTTCGAAGACAACTTTCTTACCGGCACGCTGTCCGCCGGGCTGCTCGCTGGTCTGCTGCGGCCAGCAGACGACTACGCTCTTGCCGAAGGCATCGAAACCACCGACCAGAATCTGCCGGAAGCTGCTGCCATAGGCGATCAGCAAGGTGACCGTGGCGATGCCCCACACGATGCCGAGCATGGTCAGCAAGCTGCGGGTGTAGTTGCGCCGCAGGGCGATCCAGGCTTCGCGGATGATTTCGGTCAGCATGCAATTTCCAACAAGGAAGCTCGCTTCGCGCTTTATTGCAACCTCGCACGCGAGCTTGCGCGCGGTAGCTCGCCCAGATCCTTCGCCAGGCAAAGAGCGGCCTCACTCAGGATGACAAACTTCTATACTTTATCCTCCTGCCTCGAAGCGCAGCGCCTCAATCGGGTCGATGGACGCGGCCTTGCGCGCGGGAAACAGCGAGGCCACGATGGCCGTCGTCCCAAGCAAACCGGTCGCCAGCAAGCCCGAGGTCCATGTCGGCAGCAGGCCGGCGAAGAAATCCGGCATGGGAAGCAGATTCACCAGGAAGCACAGCCCATAAGCAAATCCCATCCCAATCCCGCCACTCAGAAAAGCAATGATGAGCGCCTCGAAAAAGAACTGCTTCAAAATCGTGTTCGCCGGCGCGCCAATCGCTTTGCGTACGCCGATCTCGCGAGTACGCTCGCGCACCGCGACCATCATCACGTTCATCACGCCGATCCCGCCGAGAAAGAGCGTCACGATCCCCACCGCTCCCAGAAAATATTTCATTCCGTCAGTCATCTGCCGGAAAGCCTTGGCCTCTTCCACCGTATCCCAGATGGGACAAGCTTCTTTATCGTTAGGATCGAACCGGTGCATGCGCCCAAGCGCAGCGCGCACTTCGTGTTTGCACGCCTCATGTTGCTCCACCGATTTCGGAGTCACGATCAACTGATCGAAAGTGGTGGGCGTGCCCGGAGGCTTGTCCGGAAAGTCGCGCCGCATGGCGGAGAATGGAATGAAAATTTTGTTTACATCCCAACCGTCGTAGCTCGAGTCCTGCTTTTTCTGCGCCATCACGCCGATGACCACGTAAGGAAAGGCATTCAAGTAAATGTTTTCTCCGACCGCATTGCGGCCGGGGAAAAGCTGCTTGGCGGCGTCACTGCCGAGGAAGGCCACGCGGCGGCCTTCGCGCTGATCGTCCCAGTTATAGAACCTTCCCTGGCCAACGTTCAGGCTGCGGATGTAGCCGAACTGCGGCAGGGAGCCGGTCACCAGAAACGCGGCGTTGTTGTAGTTGCTGTGAATCTGAACATCGTCCTGCTCGAGCTCCGGGATCTCATATTCGCAATCGGGCGATTCCGCCTGCACCACCGGCACGTCGGGATCTTCCCAGTGGACTGATCGACCGGCGCGGGTTCCGCCGGCCTGCAGGCTGGTGCGGCCATGGAAGACGATCATGACGTCCTTGCCCAGGGTCTCGGCCACTTTGGCTTGGCCCACGCGCAAGCCTTCGCCAGCGCCGACCATGAGCACGATCGAAACAATCCCCCAGGCAATGCCAAACATAGTGAGGAACGTGCGCAGCTTGTGCGACCAGAGGGTGCGGAAGACATCGCCAATGAGATCGCGCAGAACCATCTTCTTCTCTGATTGGACGGCTGGGCTGCCGGTTCGTGAGCCGGGACAGACTGGGCCGTCTCTAAGTTTAGGTACGTGTTTTCAGGGCGTTTCGTTCCGTAGGCCCAGATGCAAAGTCCACCACGGAGGCACCAGGGCCACGGAGTTGTTATTGTTTACCGATGATTAAATCCCAAGCTTCGCGGAACTGTTCAAAGCGGCCGCAGCCGCGTTTCGTCGTGCCTTCCGGATAGACACGGATTTGCATGTGGTGGGCGATGGCGCCGACCGGGATGATGTACCAGGCGTCATGCGCGACCACGTAGGCGGCGAAGAAGTCGATGTCATCCGCCGTGTATGGGATGTGGCGTTGGCCGCGTCCTCCGAAGCCGACGTGGATCGTGTACCCGCGGCGGCTGTGGGTGAAGGCGGATTTCACCTGAACGCGCACGGTGCGCTCGCCGGTCACCACCACAAAATCGAACGGCAGACTGTCGCCGTAGGGCTTGCAGACGCCGAGTCCCAGGCTGGCGGCCTTGAGGACAAAGACCAGTTCCCCGAGTTCACCCTTTTGTTTGGTGTAACGCCCCTCGCCGCACGCCTTGGCGCGCAGCACGGTGCAGGTGTCAGAAAATTTGCACTCGCCCATCACATCTGTCCGTTTGGTTGAAATAGAAATGCGCCGGTGGATGCCGGCGCACGTGAAAAAGCAAAAGGCACGGCAGAAGCCGCGCCTTGATTTCTTTCTATCTACTTTCAGACTAGCAAATTTCAAGGGAAAGTGTGACACGGTTTTGGGAAATATTTCATGAACGGAATGAGCGAGTTAGGGGAAATCGAGGTGGTTGGGGGGCTTGACAAGAATTTTGGAAAACGTGGGCGGAAGGGGTTTGAGGGTGGAAATCCCGGTTTTGGGAAGGGCGGTTTGCGAGGCGGGCGGCGGCGAAACCAACGCTCCGCGGGTTCGCGACTGGGCGACACGGTGGTGTCGGGCGGGGCCAGGGTTAAGAGGTAGCGGGATTATTACTTCGCTCAACTTGGAGGTAGAATCCAATGAGCCTCCGGCCACGGCTGCGCGTCAGACTCTTAGAGATTCTAACGGGGACAATTGAATCCTTTTCCGCTGGCTTTTAGCCGAGGGCGGGAAGGTGTGCAGGCTGGCTACCCAGCGCAATCCTGACGGGCATAATCCGCGATATTGGAGGAGACACCCGGAAGCGCTATCCAGCAAGCAGCATGCTATGGATACGCGAAATATTCAGAGCACAGTTAAGCAACCGATTCGTCAACGGCTGTTGGCGTTTGTGGAACAACCACTATTCACTCTTTCAGTTGGCATCATTGGAGGAATAGTGGGATTGTTTCTATACAGTCCGGTACTCGCGGTATGCGGGGTATGTGTAATTCTCGCTTTTCATCGGGCGAAGGTTGTAAATGGAGAATCGTTTTGGAAGGTTCAGATTCCATCTTATGTAGTGTTGTGCAGCGTGGTCATCGTCAGTCTTTACGGTTTGCATTTAGTGATACAGAAGAAGCTCGCAGAAGCACCTCCCACACAACATGTACCGACGGCATCTGAAATTGCCGACGAACTCGAAAAGAGACGCCTGCAAAATAGCCCAACCGCCGCATCTACGGTGCTCCCACCTGCTCCGACTGTTTCAAAAGCGGTAGGTGATCCATTCGAGTTGGAGATTGAAAATTCAGGGTTACTTGCTGACAGTAGAGATTGGGTAAACGGCTTTTGGATGCGATATAGATATGCGGGTGGCGAAGTTCTGGTACCAGCTAACCTTACGGCGTTTCTTCGTATCGTAAACAAGCAAGCGATCCTGAATCACGTCGCGTCATACACAATGGAAATGCAGCTAGATGGCCAGAAGTGGGCTACTCTCATTAACCTCGAAACGGTTGGGGCTGATATTTACAATGCTTATCCGCAGGGTCTCCACTTCTCCCTCGATGCAGCATTTACAGAGTGTTTGCGAACTGCAATTCGCGAGGATTTTAGTCAATGGGGGCTGGACAACGAGTTAGAAAAATCTAACGCCGCTATAGCCCCGCGTGACATGGTTAGAGGTTGGGCAATGTTTGAGTATCCACCAGAATTAGAACATGTTACTGGTCGGGAATTGCTCAAACTCACCGTCGTTGATGTGTCGGGAGCATCTTCTTACTTAATTCATAACAGGCAGAGCGAACACCAAAATAGAAATGCATTGGGAAACTACCTCAATCTTGCACATGACAAGACAACTGTAGATTTATCCTCGTTGCCAAGGAGTCATTTACCAAACTTGCCACGGATCATGCAGCCCTAGTTAGTTCTTTGTACTCTAGATTGCGTGAGTCGATCAGTCTTACGTTCTCCCGGATATACTTCGCCAGTGTGCCGCTCTTAGCGTCCTCAGCATGGGAGACCGAGATCCTTCGGCCCGCGAAGAAAGGCGCGGGCTCTCAGGATGACAGCGCCGCTGTACGCGTGAGGACGCCCGTCCCCACACGACCGGTGCCGACCCGTCGCAACGTGGACCGTGGCGAGGGCAACCGCTTCCTAGCCGGTGTAGACCGTGCCTTCCTCGACAAAGCAGAGCGGGTTCTGCCAAGGGTCCTCGACATAGATAGAAGGAGCGCTCGCCCCAGGGACGGACCACAATGCCGCCGCCGGGTGCGTCATGGACGTCCTCACGCGAGAGACACTTTAGGGCCTTGGCCCGCTCGTAGACCGCTTCCAGATCGTTTACCGTGAAGTAAAGCGCTTTGGCCGCAGGGTGCGGCGCATGCGACGAGGAAACGTCGAGCACTTGCAGGGTCACGGGCCCGCAATTGAAGTAGCAGCGCGAACCCGCCTGCTTGCGTCCTTCGACGCCGAGCAGTTTGGTATAGAACGAAATGGCCGAGTTGAGATCGCCGACTTCGATGTTGAGCCGGAAGAATTGCGGAACGTCGTTGGCTGCGGTGCGCTTTGGGTTTGCTTTCTTCGGTGGTTTGGCTGGCATAGTAGTTTCTCCTCAGTGCTTGCTGTTTTTTGAAAAGTGGGCGAGCCAGTCGCGGACCAGCTCGAGCCGTTTGCGCTGGATGCTGTAGATGCGCATGCGGCCCTGCTTCTGGTGAGTGAGCAGGCCGGCCCGCTCGAGGACGCGCAGGTGCCGGGTGGTGGTTTGCCAGGCGTGCTCAAAGATGGCCGCGATTTCACCGGCCGTCATCGAGCCGCCGTTGAAGTAAATGGTAAGCAGCACGCGCCGCCGGGCGGCGTGGGCCAAGGCGGCGAAGACCGATTCATACACATCAACGCGCGGCTTCGGGTCCTGGCGTGGCATCTGACATTATTAAGCCAGTTGGCTTAGTATCTGTCAAGAGATATTTAGCGTAGCGGCTTAGTATTTCTCTGAGTAGATTCAAAAGCAGATTCCTCACCGCTAAAGCGGATTCGGAATGACAA
>Ga0116217_10000268_pt1 | contig 58772 bp, 42 predicted proteins | sample Sb_taG_6_FD_89697 | JGI IMG/M metagenome (GOLD analysis project Ga0116217, IMG submission 89697) | Peat soil microbial communities from Weissenstadt, Germany - Sb_50d_4_PS metaG | ecosystem: Environmental > Terrestrial > Soil > Wetlands > Peat | place: Germany: Weissenstadt | collected 2010-09-21
ACCCGGTTGCAACTCCGATTGTGGCGCGGATGGACGAACTGTTCGCCGTCGACGCGGAAGCTCGCCGCAGAACAATTGGTTTCACTGGCCGTCATGCTATGCGTCAGGAAAGAGCCAAACCTCTGCTGGATGAGATCCGTAGCAAGATCCAGGCAGCACAGTCGATTGCATTGCCCTCCAGTGCACTCAGCAAAGCCTGCCAATACGCGGTCACCCTGTGGAGGAAACTTACAAGATTCCTGGAATATCCGGAACTTGAGCTGAGCAATAACCTTGCGGAGAACTCAATGCGTCCGGTAGCTCTTGGTCGAAAGAATTGGTTGCACATCGGCAGTCCACAGGCGGGACCTAAGGTTGCAGCGATCCTTTCGGTCGTGGGAAGCTGCCGCAGGTTGAAAATCTCCGTCCGCAACTATCTGGCAGCGATCCTTCCCGGCCTCGACGATCTTCCGATCAAGCGCCTCCCCTCACTTACTCCTTCTATTTGGGTCAACTCCGATCGAGAAAACGATTTTCCCAAAGAATTACATATTTCTCAGTTGCCAAGTTGAGGATTGTTGATTTCTGAGCTCGCTCATCACCGCGCAATCAGCGGAGGGGCGGCTCGCCTCACCCTGCCACAAGCGAAAAGCGCCCGGTACCCTAACGATGCTTTAGACCGTGCGCGAGCCGGCGAATAGGGGTATCATGCCATCCTGCATTATCTGGGGCTTTGCCTGATCGAATCTCGTGGGGTCGTTCGATGCGATTGCGGCCGGTATCGGTATTGCTTCTCTCTGTTCTTGTTGTCGCAGCCTCCCCGCCAAACAAGCTGAACGCTCAAACAACAACCTCTGGTGGGTTGACCGGTGTCGTAACCGATCCGAGTCATGCTGTCGTTCCCGATACGCGTATCGAGATCAAGAACGATGCCCAGGGGAGCATCCAATCAACGAAAACCGATCGAGAAGGAGTGTACCGGTTCTTCTTTCTGGCGCCTGACACCTACACGCTGACTGTGGCCCATGAAGGTTTTCGAAAAGAGAGTCGAGTGGTCAATGTTCTGCTGGGGCCTCCGGTCACGGTGAACGTCACGCTTGAGCTTGCGGCAGAACGTACGACCGTGAATGTTACCGGAGAGGCGCCTCTGATCCAGTCGGAACATGGTGACGTATCCACCACCATGAATCAACAGCAAGTAGCGGAAATTCCAAACCCCGGGGGCGACATTACCTATGTTGCGCAAATCGCGCCCGGTGCGATCATGAATACCGACCAGGCGGGTCTGGCTAATTTCTCGATCTTGGGAATGCCGGGCACTTCAAATCTTTTCTTTTTGGATGGGATGAGCGAAAACGACAATGGCCTGAACCTCAATCTGGCTGGTTCTCTCAACATGCTCTTGGGCCAGAACCAGATTCAAGAGGCCACCGTCGTGAGCACCGGCTACTCCGGACAGTTCGGTGGCGCTGCCGGTGCAAGCATAAATTTCATCACAAAATCGGGAAGCAACCGGTTTCACGGCAACGCGCAGTACTACTGGAACGGCCGGGCATTCAACGCAAACAACTGGTTCAACAACGCAAACGGCCAAGGGCGCCCGTTTGATATTGCCAATCAATGGGCAGGCTCTTTGGGAGGCCCTATTCAAAAGGACAAGCTGTTCTTTTTCTTCGATAGCGAAGGAGCCCGGCTGCTGCTGTCCCAGAGCTTCACCGTGGTCATTCCGAGTACCGAGTTTGAAACCTTTACCATCAAGAATATCGACAAGAGGTTCGGCAAATCTTCTGCTTCCGATGCGTTCTACAACAAAATCTTTGCTCTCTACAACGCCGCCCAAGGAGCGAATTCCGCGACTCCCGGTCGCAGTTCTACCGATCCGGTCGGCTGCGCTGGGTTTACGGGTCTGGGCACGGATCCGGGCACAAACATGCCTGTCCCATGCGCCCGATACTTTTTCACTACCCGTGGTCAGCCGACGAGCGATACGCTCACCTCTGGTCGCGTCGACTGGAACGCTAGCGGCAATGACCGCGCCTTTCTTCGGGTGCAGTACGATTTCGGGCACAACGCGGTCGTGGTTGACCCCATCAGCCCGGTATTCGATGCTTTTGGACACCAACCATGGTGGCAAGGGCAACTCATGGAAACTCACATTTTCGGCGCATCTGCTGCCAGCCAATTCCTTGTCGGTGGTTACTACTTTGCCCCTATTTTTCAAGTGCAGAATCCGTCACAAACCTTGTCTGCATTCCCCCACTACTTAAGCTTTGGTGCTTCTGACACGTTCACAAATCTGGGGGACGGTCTGGCGTTTCCCGGTGGCAGACCCACAACCCAATTCCAGATTTCCGAAGATGCAGTGAAAACCTGGGGCAATCAGAAGTTCGGGTTCGGGGCAAACTTCGAGCGGATCTATTGGACCACCCTGGTCAACACAAACCTTATAGGAGTACTCGCGCCCCAGACTCTCGATGCTTTCTACCAGGGTGGCGTGGACCCAGCCTCTCCGGACACCGATTACACGGAACTTGTGCAGGGTTTCACTTCGCATACCTCGCAGCGGATTTCCTTCTATACTTTCGGACTCTACGGGCAGGACGAGTGGCACGCGCGAAGCAACCTGACGATCACCCTTGCCCTTCGGGCTGAGCATCGCTCCGACCCAGTATGCAAACAGAGCTGTTTTGCCCGTCTGGCTGGAAACTTTGCGTCCCTCAGCCATGACCCCGGCCAGCCTTACAAACAGGGAATTCTGGCCAACCAGAAGCAGGCGTTTGCGGGAGACAACATCTTATGGACTCCGCGACTCAGCTTTGCGTGGCAGCCCTTCGGTGTTTCACGCAACACTGTAATCCGCGGCGGAATTGGCATCTTCTATGATCCTGTTTCGGGGAATCATACCCTCACGCTGTCCAGCAATCCGCCGATTTTTAACTCGTTCTCAGTTTTTGGAGACAACCTGGCGCCAGGCGAAAGCCCCAGCAACCTCTTCGCGGATGCAACTGCTTCGAATGGCGCGTTCCTCAATGGATTCGCCTTGGGCCAGACCCTTGCCCAAATTCAGAAAGCATCTCCCGGCTTCTCTCCGCCTGCAATCACGAATCCGGCGACGCAGATGCGCGCCCCGCAATACCAAAGATGGAGCCTGGAATTGCAGCAGGCTTTTGGCGCCCGCACCTCCGTGAAGATCGGCTACTTCGGCAATCACGGCATTCGCGAACTGGTGCAGAACCCCAACGCGAATGCATATGGTTTCGGCTCCTTCCCCACCGCACGGTGTACGAGCCCACTCGTGCCGCCGTGTGCCGATCCAAGATTCGGCGAGGTGACACAACTCACGACGAATGGAGTATCCAACTACAACGGAATGGTTGCCTCGTTCCAGCACCGCTTCAGCCGTTGGACGCAAGGTTTTTTCCAACTCAACTACACCTACAGCCATGCGTTTGACGAAGTCTCCAACGGGGGTTTGTATTCGTTCACCTTCGGCAGTTCGATCTATCCGCAAGACCCCGACAACCTGCGGGGAAGCTACGGACCCGCGGAGTACGATGTTCGCCATTCTTTGAATGCTAACTACGTGTTGGAAGTTCCCCTGAAGGCCGCTCTCGGCGGCCGCGGTCCGGATTCCGTGGTAAACGGATGGCAGATTTCAGGGACAATTTTTGCTCGGACCGGTTTCCCTTACACGGTGATCGACAACGGGGAAAGTGTTGCTCTGAATACGAAGAACTTCTTCGGGACGATCTACGCCGTGCCAGTGGCTCCCCTCGGACCGGGTGCATCCTGTGAGGCAGGTGCAGCCTCCCCACCCGCTCTCCATCCTTGCCAACCACCGCAGCTGTCGATGGACGATGTGACGCCCAATCCGCAAGCGCTTTTTGTGCAATCCGGTTGCGAAACGGGATTTAACACCGGGACCTTGGGTCCATCAGGCTCTTGCAGCAACGGGACTATAGTTTCCTTCGCTCAAGGGCGCAACCGCTTCCGCGGGCCGGGATATTTCAATAGCGACTTCACCATCATGAAAAACACGAAGCTCCGCGAGAACGGCACACTTGGCATCGGTTTCCAGTTCTTCAACTTCTTGAACCACCCCAATTTTGCCCTCCCTAATAACTTCAGCTCCGATCAGACATTTGGGCAGATCTTCTATCTGGAGCAGTCGCCGACCAGTATCGTGGGTAGTGGCATTGGAGGCGATGCCGCGCCTCGAATGATCCAATTAAGGATCCAACTCCAGTTTTGAGCAGACAGGCCCGTCGGTGTCAGAAATTTTCCATCATCCACATGTTGCCACTTGTAGTCCAGCCATCAAATACCAAGTGGCGCCCATCTGGAGACGGATGTGCGAGTGTTTCAGCGGAACCCCCGGTATCCTCCCACAGGGCATGTGCATTGCCCTGAAGATCTACATGCAGGATTTTCCTTCCGTTTCGGATGCCGACGGTAACGAACAAACCCTTTCCGTCGGCGGCCCAGATCAAAGACTGCAGATGGTTCCAACCTTTCACCTGGAACTGCTGAAGTACTTGTCCGTCCAAAGAGAGAATGTAGATCGGCCCTGCCAGGGTTCGAGTGACGGCGACACGGGTGCCATCGGGAGAGAGGTCCAAACACCAATTATCGTCGTTTTCAACCAGAGCAAACCGAAAGAGCTCCGGACCTCTTCCCTTGAGGAGATCGATAGCAGTCACAATCAGGTGCTTGCCATCCTCGGTCGGCTCACCAATCACACACAGAGCCGAAGGAAACCTCGCGCACGTCATCAGGCTGAACGTGCGGGCGGTAAACAATTGCTGCGACGGTCCACCGGTGACGGAAACCCGCATGACCGGTTCCGGTCCTCTTGCCGGCGGCGCTCCATTTGTGGTCGGCCCGAGATAGACAATACTCTTGCCGTCCGGTGTTACACGGGGGTTTCGGCCGTAGCCTTCAGTCAGGACAGGTTCTGCAATGTCCTGGTCCAGGGCCTGCTTGTAAATCCCTCCATCACCCAATCGATTGGAATAGAAGAAGATTGCCTTGCTGTCGGGCGTCCAACCCACCGCACCCGAGCTCTCGCTTAAAGGAAAACGCCTTGGCGTGAGAATGCGCGTCCCTCCCGCCGCCAATTCAGCCAGGAACGAAGTTTCTTTGCCCGCCCATTTCAGGAAAGCAAGTTTCTTGCCGTCTGCCGTGACGCTCATGCCACTCATGCAGAAGCCAGTCCAATTCGTGAGTTGTCTTGGTTTTCCGATGGGTGTGCCTCTTTGTACATCGAGGGTTATCTCCCAAAAGTTGCAGCTGCCAAAAAAGGATTCCGAGACCGAATAGAGGAGACGTCCATCCGCGAGCCAGACAAGATCGTCCACCTCCTTCATTTCATCAGGGCCAAATATGGTGGTGGGGGGCCCGCTCTGCAGGTCGCGGCTCAGGAGACTGCCCCCAGACTGGTCGGTCTTCACGTACAGAACTCGTTTTCCGTCCGAGGACCAACTAAGCCCCCCAATGGAGCTGCTGTCGTCGGTATCAAAAAGTTTCTTCGCCTGTTCTCCGCTCGGCCTCATCACCCAGATGTCACGATCGCCAAGCCTGCCCTTATTTGTTCCAAAGCCGATCCAAGAGCCATCCGGAGAAACCGAATATGCCACCGCATTGTCGCGAAGCTTGTGCGGCGGACCTCCCAGGACGGAGACCACCCAGATGCTGCTATCCGGCGAACTCCACCCACCTTCAAAGACGCCTCGAAGGGCACCTTTCGGATGAGCGTTTGTAACGAACCTGGTGCTGTCGGGAAACCAGGTTCCGACGACTTCCCAGTCGATTTGTTCACCTTTAAGCTCCTCCGGCTGAGGGATGACTTGTGTCTCACCGGTCACGACGAGTTGAAGCCGGATACCATTCGTGTCACTGTATGCCAGGTATTTGCCATCTGGAGAGATTGCCCCGGTAAGGACGCGGTTCTCAAAAGAATTATTGGTGAGCCCTCGGAACTTCAGCTCAGGGGAAGATTGTCCGGAAGGCTGTCGGACTCTGTCGAACCAGAGAATTGCGATCAGCAGTACGACGACACCGGCTGCCATAGCCCACTTTCGCGCCCGAGGCCTTCTGTTTTGTATCAGGTTGTTCAAGTCGGCACGCATTTCCTCCGCGGTCTGATAGCGTGCTTCGCGATCCTTCTCAACCGCCCGGTTAATAATCTTTTCGAGCTTTGCGGGGACTTCAGGATTCAACTCACGCGTTGGAGTGGACGCTTGCCTGAGGATGTCTTCACGGAGTCCGTGAGCGGTGTCGCCCGAAAAGGCGCGTTGCCCCGTCGCCATTTCGTAAAGCACTAAACCGAACGAAAAAAGATCCGAACGCGCGTCCACGGTTTCGCCCCGGATCTGTTCGGGAGACATATAACCGGCCGTTCCAAGGTCGGCCCCAGTCCCGGTGAGGGTAAGTAAGGAAGACGACGCCGTGTCGGGCAGCGCGGCGTTGTGCGATTCTGGACTGGCAAAGGCGTGAGCTTGTCCGCCGGCCTGAAGGAATTTTGCCACGCCAAAGTCCAGAATTTTGGCTTCGCTTCGATTGGTGATGAAAATATTTGCGGGCTTGATGTCGCGGTGGATAATGCCCTTCTGATGCGCGGCTTCGAGACCTCTGGTAATCTGAATGGCCAAATCGAGCAATTCACTTGCGGGCAGAGGCTTGCCTTGCGGCGATTCTGCTCCAATGCGCTCGCGCAGCGTTTGGCCTTCGAGCAACGGCATCACGATGAAGGGCTGGCCTTCATACTCGCCGAATTCGTAAATCGAGCAGATGTTGGGGTGGTCCAGGGCGGATGCTGCCCGTGCCTCCCGTTCAAATCTCTCCACCGCTTTCTCGTCATTTCCTAGCTCTTCTGGGAGAAACTTCAGCGCCACCTGGCGGCCGAGCTTCAAGTCTTCGGCCCTATAAACCACGCCCATACCCCCGCCGCCTAGAACCTCCAGTAAGCGATAGTGCGAAACTTTCCTGCCGGTCAGAGAGGAACCCGTTGTTGCGGCGCCGGGAGAGGGAGTTGTGGAGGCTGGGGTTTGAGGATCGGCGGGGCTGGCCTCTATCCTCTCCACCGGAACGAACAAGCGGTACCCGCGCCGGGCCACCGTTTCGATGTACCTCGGAGTTTCTGCCGAGTCTCCGAGCGCCTGTCGCAGCTTCTTGACCGCCGTGTGGATACTGTGGTCGAACTCCACCACGGTGTCGTTGGGCCAGAGCCTCTTCTTGATTTCGTCGCGTGTGACAACCTCGCCCCGATTTTCCACCAACATCAGAAGGATCTGGAAGGGTTGCTCCTGAAGCAGAATCTTCCCGGTTCCTTTGCAAACCTCTCCCGATTTAAGGTCCAGTTCAAAGTCCCCGAACCGCATCCGACTTGGGCGTGAGACTGCCATCGCGACCGACCGAGCCCGAGTTTACCACTGTGGGTGAAGCAGCTTCTTACACTTTCCGTTACTGACGCCTCTCCGGACCTAGCGGGCACAACCCCAACATCGAGGAGGGAGGTTCCAGTTTTGCCGTCTTTCGTTGAGCAATTCAGTGTTCAGCCACAGTTCAGCGCGAAGTCAGCGCCAGTGCATCGACTTACCGCCCGTTTCAACATAAGATCCCTCGCGATCAGGGGAGTTGTTGGCGGCAAGAACTTGCTGTACGCGGAGGTGATTATGAACTCTAGGATTCCGATTTTCGTTACCACGATGACCCTATTCGCTGTGCTGGTTCCCGTTTGGCTAGTCGCACAGGACAATCACAATCACCACAAGCACCATCACTACCAGTTCATCGACTTGGGAACGCTCGGTGGTCCGCAGAGCAGGAATGACGGGATAGAGCCGGCTCTGACCAATGGGGGAACAGTCATCGGCATGGCGGACACAGGCACTGCGGACCCCTTTTACCCAAACTTCAATCCTCTAATCGCGCCCGGGGGCGTTTCGGACCCGTACATTTTTCATGCGTTCCAATGGCAGGATGGACAACTTGTCGATCTGGGATCGCTTCCCGGCGGCTACAGCGCCTTCCCCAGCGGGATTAGCAAGAACGGGTTGATCGCCGGCGAGGCTATCAATGGTGCGCTCGATCCTATAACGGGCTGGCCTGAGGAGAATGCTGTCTTCTGGCAGGACGGCCAGATCACAAACCTTGGAACCCTCGGCGGATATGAGAGCGGGGCGGGCATGGTTAACAGCCACGGACAGGTCACGGGGTTCTCCGGCAATACGATCCCGGATCCGTACTCCTTGTTCGGCCTCGGGACGCAAACGCGTGCGTATCTCTGGGACAAAAGAAACGGGATGCAGGATATAGGGACCCTCGGCGGTCCCGATGCGGTCTCTCCGTTCATCAATGAGCGTGGACAGATCGCCGGTTTTTCGTATACGTCCGACATGGCGGTCGACCCATTCCTTTGGGAACCTCCGACAGAGCGCCACCCGAACGGCAAAATGATTGACCTGGGATCGCTGGGCGGCACGTTCGGTGCTGAGGGAGACGGGGTCGCGCTCAACAACCGAGGACAGGTCGTGGGCTTTTCGAATCTCGCCGGCGATGTCTACTTTCATCCCTTTCTTTGGACCAAGCCCGGACCCATGCGGGACCTGGGAACCTTTGGCGGCCCGACCGGAGTAGCGAACGCCATCAATGAAGCCGGAGAAGTAGTCGGGTTTGCGGATTTACCAGCCAGCGCAACTGCTTCGACCGATGCTTTCCTGTGGACGAAGGGAAAGATGAGGGATCTGGGAGTTCTTGCGGGTGGCTGTGTCAGCGGCGCGAGCGGCATCAACGCCAAAACTCAGGTCGTAGGTGCATCCTTTCCCTGCGATGGCAGCCTTCCCCATGCGTTTCTGTGGGAGAACGGTGGACCGATGGTCGATTTGAACGATTTGGTCAGCGGCGCCGACATGATATTAACGGGGTCACAATCGATCAATGATCGCGGAGAGATTACGAGCGGCCTCGGGGTTCTTGCAAATGGTGACCTCCACGCATATCTGCTGATCCCATGCGACGAGCATCATCCCGGCGTCGAAGGCTGCGACTACAGCATGGTGGAGGGAAATGACGTTGCGTCTCGTCCGAGGGCGGCGGTCAGCGGCGCAGCCAGTCGCACGTTGCCTCAATCACTTATGCGCCGGATGAATCGGTATCACTTCCCCAGCCCCGCATTCGGCCCAAGGATTTAGCTGACGCAAGAGATCACGAGAAGCCAACATGAAATTCAATACATCGATGTATCTTGCTCCGATTACCTTATCTGCCGCGCTGGCGATGCCGTTTGGGCTGGCCGCGCAGGACAGACGAGATCATCACCACAAGCACCATCACTACAAACTCATCGACACGGGCACGCTCGGTGGTGCCAACAGCTCCTTGGGCTTTGAGGGCGAGCGCGACATCAACAACCGGGGCACCGTGGTCTCGACGGCGGAAACGACCACCCCTGATCCTTACTCCCCCGCCTGCTTCGAAGCAGACTGTCTGGTGGCTCACACAGTAGTTTGGCAGGATGGAAACCTCACGGATCTGGGTGCGCTTCCACCGATCAACAATAGTGGCCCCCTGCGAATCAATGATTCTGGGCTCATCATCGGTCTGTCCGAGAACGGTGCTATTGATCCGGCGACCGCATTCCCGGAGTTCCAGGCGGTGTTGTATGAGGACGGGGATCTCATCAATCTTGGAGGTCTGGGCGGAGACGAAAGCGTCGCGCTCGATGTCAACAACCGCGGGCAGGCGGTGGGATGTGCCGCCAATACAGTGTCCGACTCGTTTTTCCTTTGCTATGGCGCAGCGCAGCAAAGCCGTGCCTTTTTGTGGGAGAACGGAAAAATGAAAGATTTGGGCACGCTCGGCGGACCGGACGCTTTCGCGGCGTTTATCAACGATCGTGGTCAAGTCGCCGGGTGGTCTTTGACCGATTCGGCAGTTAACCCCGCCACAGGGATCCCGACGCAGCACCCGTTCCTGTGGGAGAACGGAGAGATGCGCGATCTGGGCACAATCGGTGGCTCCGCCGTTCGGGCTATCAACAGCATGAACAACCGTGGGCACTTTGTTGGAGCTATGAATGTGACCGGTGACCAATCCTCTCATCCTTTTCTCTGGGACGGAGGTTCGCTCCGAGACCTGGGCACGCTCGGCGGTGATGTTGGAAGCGCGAACTGGGTCAGCGAGACGGGAGAAGTTGTGGGCTGGGCATTCAATACAGGGGATCAGTCAGCCCACGCATTCCTCTGGCGGAAGGGCAAGTTGGTTGATCTTGGGACTGTGGACGGCGATCCCAACAGCGTGGCCTTTGTCGTGAATTCGAAGGGTCAGGTGGTCGGCGCCAGCCAGGACACCATGCAGAACAGTTTCGCATACCTGCACGCGTTCTTATGGGAGCGGGGGTCGATCGCGGATCTGAATGCTCTGGTGGTGCCACCTAACGCCAGTGTGCAACTATTCGCCGCCTCTGGTCTCAACGATCGAGGGGAGATCGTCGCGCAAGGTGTACTGCCCAACGGTGATCAGCACGCCTACCTGCTGATCCCATGCGACGAGAATCATCCCGGGCTCGAGGATTGCGACTACAGCCTGGTGGATACAACCACGATTGCTTCTCATCCGGGTCTGGTAGTTCGCGACGCGACTACCCGCACGCTGATTCCATTGACCATGCGACGAGGATATCGGCCGCACTTCCAGGGCGGCGCCGTCGGGCCGAGAAATTAACGAAGACATAGTTAAGGAGGACCATGAAATCCAAGACATTGTGCATCACCGCGATGATTTTGTTGGCGGGGCTGGTGTGCGCATCTCAGCTCGCCGCGCAGGGCAATCAAGATCACCATCAACAGCACCACCATTACAAGCTCATCGACATAGGCACGCTTGGCGGTCCGTCGAGTTATTTTGACGATCTCAGCTTGAGCGATCGGTTTGGTTTCGTCCCTTTCATTTTCGAAATTGCCCCGGTGCTTAACAAACAAGGAGTTCTGGCGGGCTGGGCAGATACATCCATGGCGGATCCCAATCCGGGGTTGTGTTTCAACCCAGACTGTTTCGTGTCCCACGCATTCCGATGGCGAAACGGGGCCAAGACCGATTTAGGCGTGCTTCCTGGCGGTGCCAGCAGCGCAGCCTTGTGGATCAATTCGAAGGGGATGATCGTCGGAATGTCCCAAAACGGCGCGATCGATCCCTTGACCGGCATTCCCGAGGTCCGCGGGGTCGTCTGGAAGGACGGACAGATCACCGATCTCGGGACGTTTGGGGGAAATGTGAGTTACGCCTCGGCTGTCAATGACCGCGGGCAGGTGGCGGGAACTTCCCTCAACGCGGTTCCCGATGAATTCTCTTTCTATGATTTGTTATTCACTCTTCCCGGTTCGACTAACGGAACACAAACCCGGGCATTCTTATGGGACAAGGAACATGGAATGCGGGACCTCGGGACCCTGGGCGGCGCCGACGCATCCGCGGTCCTGGTGAACCAACACGGGTTGGTGGCAGGGATGTCTTATACGAATTCAGTTCCGAACCCTACCACGGGCATTCCCACCTTTCACCCGTTCCTTTGGGACAAGGAGAACGGAATGACCGACCTTGGCTCACTTGGGGGTACTGAATTAGGGTCGGTGAATGGCCTCAACGAACGGGGTCAAGTAGTCGGGGCGACGACAATAGCCGGCGATCAACAACTCCACCCCTTCCTGTGGGACGGCGCGAAACTCATCGACCTGATCGCGCCGCCATTTGGAGGGGACGGGAACGGCGAGGCTGGTTGGATTAATGAAGCCGGGGAGATTGTCGGCATTGCCGGAGTCCCAGCTTCATGTCCTCCCGGTTCGCTCGTAGGTCCGATACAGCACGCCTTCTTATGGAGGAAGGGCGTGATGATGGACCTGGGGACCGTCGATGGAACTACCAACAGCGAGGGCGACTTTATCAATTCAAAGTCACAGATTGTGGGTCTCTCGTGGACGTGCGACTACTCCTTTGTCCCGTTTCTGTGGGAGAACGGCTCCATGGCTGACTTGAACACATTGATTCCTCCCGGCTCGCCATTCCAGTTGTATTCAGCGTCCTTCATTGATGATCGGGGGGAGATTGCCGCTTTCGGTTCACTCGCGAATGGCGACACACACGCTCTCCTGCTGATCCCGTGCGATGAGAACCATGCCGACATCGAAGGTTGCGACTACAGCCTGCTGGACGCGGCCGCCGCAACTCGCCAAGGTCCAGCACCGGTTATGCAAGAACGGACGACCCCAGCTCCGCGTCCGCTCCGTCCTTTTGGCAGACGCGGCTTGACTTTCAACCCCGGTCAAACGGGAGCATGGAACGCGGAAGGGCGGTGAACGGTCGCGTAGCGTATAGGAGGCATTGTGAAAAACTGCATCGCGCTCATACTCTGTGGCTTGTCCTTGCTCAATGGTTGCGGCAGCGGATCATCCGCTCCGCCGCCGACTCCCACTCTGAGTCTCGCACCTGCGAGCCTGGGTTTTGGCGTCTGGGTAGTCGGAACCGCGAGCGGCTCGCAGGTCGAGACGCTGACCAATACTGGGAGCTCAGAGCTGGCAATCAATGGCGTGGCCATAACCGGTGCCAGCGCCACGGATTTCGACCTGAGCAGTGCGTGTGGTTCGAGCCTCGGCGCGGGAGTAAGCTGCACCATGAATGTGACTTTCACGCCCAGCCAGTTGGGCGAGCGCAGTGCATCGATCACCATCACCGACGATGCTGTGGGTAGTCCACAAGCGCTTTCCTTGAATGGCGAGGGCGGTGATTCCGGACCCAACGCTACCTTGTTGCCGACGAGTCTAGCGTTTGGCAACCAGGACACAGACACAACCAGCTCGGCGCAGACCATCACGCTGAGCAACTACGGCACGACGACACTCGGTATCACCGGTATTACAGTGAGTGCTCACTTTGGCCAAACGAACACTTGCAATTCGACTCTCGCATCCGGGGCGAGCTGCACGATCAGCGTGACCTTCACGCCCGGCAATACGGGGAACTTGAACGGCAAACTCTCATTTGCTGACAGCGCAGCCGACAGTCCGCAGACGGTCTCTCTAAGCGGCACTGGTGTCGCGGGCCAGTGCCGGACCCGCGGACAACAATGTTATCTCGGTCACCAGTGTTGCCCTGGGTTGCAATGCGTGGCCGCATCAGATCGCGCTTTTTGCGAGTAAGACGGCGGAGAACACATCGTCGCCGCGGACAGATCGGTTGCACTTTCCCCGGCAATTGCGGGTCGATAGTTCGGAAAAGTAAAACAAGATAGGCATGTTCTCACGCAACACGCCGCCACGACGTTGTCAATCGTGTACTTCCTCTGACGCTTACGCTTAACGAACTCTCTTAGAGAGTCCGCCGCATCGAGGTCTAGAGTTACGAAACCAGCAGTTGCAGCCGATTCTCGTGCGTCTTTGGGAATATTTGCGCCAGTGAAAAGGAAGAAGTGCAGCCCCGGTGCATAGAACCAGTACCGTCGGACTCCTTGAGGTAGTTGTCCGGTGACCACCGGATGCAAAAGAGGCAACACATCTTTGTAAGGCCAAATGTCGATCGTGAGAACTACGTCGTCTGGGAACGGTGAATTGCCTAAGAGAAACTGTCGGATCGGCTCTTCGTATGCACCCAGATCGACAGTCGGGGCCTTTTGCCCGGTACTCGTTTTCCAATCGTACACCGCACTGCGCCAAAAGATACTCATCCCGAAGTAGACTAGCTTTGGGACGTCGAACTCCTGCACTTGTGAAACGTTGTAGCGTTCCCACCGCTGGCCGCCTGATGTCGGAGTAAGCGGCGCGAGTGCATCTTGCAGCGCGCAGGGATCGCCGTACTGCTTTGGAAGATTTGCTAACACCCAACTCTCGCTCTGCTTAGTGAAGAGGTTTTCACAGGATTCGCAGAGCACAAAGCCCCGGTACTGGTCGGAGATTTGTTTCAACACACCGTTGATATTCATTACGGGGTTCGGATTCTTCAGTCCGGTAGCCCCTGCGCCAGTGGTCTTGTAAAGCCCCTTCGGGAGATAGTGACTATCGCAGAGCAGTCTCTCTTCGCCACACAGCTTGCACTTACCAGTCGGTCGCTGTTTTCCCATGAGTCGCGCGGTACGGCCAATCAGAATTGACTTCGTCAAGAATACCCGATGAACGGGCACGGAATGAAACCGTAAGCGATTCGGGATGGCCAAGCAGAGACTCGCACCCGCGTTTCAAAAACGGAGCCGGAATCCGTGTAACTGGCTCCCGCAAACTCAGCAGTTTAGCGCTGCCCTCTTCTTGGTTCAAAAACGGACGTTTTTGCGACTCCGCTCGTAGTCAATTGCTGCTATGGACATCGCGATCTATTCCCGCATCTCGACCGACAAGCAGGACAACCAAAACCAACTGGACCAACTCCGTGGTTTCGCGGCCAGCCAAGGCTGGAGGATCAAGCGCGAATACGTTGACGTTGCAACGGGCAAGAACAGCGACCGCGAACAATTCAAAGCGTTGTTCAAGGCCGCTTCGCGACGCGAGTTTGAGCTGGTGCTGTTCTGGAGTCTCGACCGCTTTAGCCGTGAGGGAGTTCTTGAAACGCTTACTTATCTGCAAAATCTCACTCAGTACGGCGTTGGCTACCGCAGCTTCACGGAGCAATACCTAGACTCTTGCGGCATGTTCCGGGAGGCCGTCATCTCGATCCTCGCCGTGATTGCCAAGCAGGAGCGCGTCCGCCTAAGTGAGCGCACTATCGCTGGGTTGCAACGTGCACGGGCACGTGGCCGAATCGGAGGCCGACCACGGGCAGTCTGCGAGCCGAGCGAAGTTTTGCGACTCAAAACTGACGGCAAGACCCTAGCGGAAATTGCCCGCACGCTGAGAGTGAGCAAATCCACGGTCTATCGGATTCTCCAGCAGAGCAGCAAGAAATAGACCGCGACCTCGGCTCAGGTCGAGGCTTGCAATTCGACCATTCCAGATTCTCGGCAGTCCCTTTGCACAAACACATGATTGGAGGGTTGATGATTCCGCCAAGAATAGCGCGCATGCCACGGTTCGCAGTCAAAGTTTGCGGGGTGGAGGTATCGAACGTCACGGTGAGGGTCGTGATCGGGTCGGGCCAACGCCCCGTAAAGCACGAGTTGGTCTTCGAAGACGGGCTTCTTGGAACGATGCCGCTGGACGACACGTTAATCATCGAGATTTGGCGGCTGAAAGGGCCACTCTCTCGCCAGAAGTGGCAGGCCACGGACGTCCGAGGACTGTACGCCGAGTTGATATTAAGCGGCATGATAGACGTTGTCGGGGCTGCCGAAGGCGAGAAAGCAACGTGCTAACTTCAGGTTTGCCCGGTCGTCCTCACTCAACATGCCCTTGGAGGGCGAAGAGACGACGCAAGCTTGTGTAAACGCCTGATAACAGAAGTTACGGCGCAACCGCTTCCGCGTGATGCCAAAGAAAAGCCGCCCAGACATCGGGCGGCTTTGTCGTTTGTCGCAGATGGCGTGTTTACTTTCGCACTGGTGGCTTCTTCCTTTGGAGATTCGGACGACCCGCTCTGCTGGCGTCTTCCGCAGAGGCGGTGGATTGCTGGCAGCCAATGATGGCGTTGTTGGTCCCTTGGTTGAGGACCGTGTCGCTGCGTTCAGCGCAGACAACGAGGTCGTTGGTCGTAGATGGGTCGAGATAAATCTGGGAAAGGCCCGAGGTGCTATCGACGGTGAAGCCGCTGACGTTGTTGTTTGCCACAGCGTCGAGGGTAGTGCTCCACAGGCCGATTCCGTCCAGTCCGTCCGAGCCCGTGACGCTGTTATTCCACACCGCAGTGCCCTTGGTGTAGTAGACACCGATGCCTTCAGACAGAGAGCTCTGCACTTCAACGGTGTTGTTCCATGCTGCCGCTTGAATCCAGGGGTTGGCGGCGTCATCCAGAAAGTAGAAGCCGTCGGCATACTGTCCAGTGCCAGTAAACTTGTTGTCATGAATGAAGTACTGTGATGGGCTGGCCGGAACAAAAACGGGCTGCCACGGAACCACCCACATGCCTGCGCCGCTACCCGAGGACTCGTTATAGGAAATTTCAAAGACTGAGCTCTCGGAAGCTTCTATGTCCAAACCGCCGTAGCCATTTTCAAGGTGATTGCCCGCAGAAGGCGAACCGCCAATGGTTATTTGACTTGATTTGACAAAGCCGTCCTGTGAAATGCCAACGGTCGCAGTGCTGAAAGAACTGTTCCGGACGGTAAAGGAACCGCTCAGGAAGTACCAGTCCCAAGGAGTCAAGCTGCGGGGAAACTCGCCGGTGAAATGGAGTGCGTTGACGACATTGAAGCCATACGGATTGGTTGGGTCGGGTAGGCCCTCCATATTTATGCGATCGATGCAGGCTGTGACGTGTTGGCCCATGAAAGACAGGGCGTCATAAAGGCCATTGAATGGCGATCCGGCGAATAGCCAAGTGGTAGTGGCAGTGCCCGGAGGAGCGAGCTCGTAAATGGAAAGATCGGAGACCTCAATATCCCCATTGACGAAGAGAATCAAGCTGGGCCACCGGCAAGTCGTGGTGTTGGGCTGGCACAGACTCTCAGGCACGCCTCCCACAGGCTCCAAATCGACATGCAGATTGGGAAGGGCCTCGATGGTCGTGCTCTCACTGCCCATGCCCTTGAAAGTTCCTTGGAAATTGTAAGCGACGAGTTGTTTGGTTAGGTATGTTCCAGCGGCCAACTGCACGGTGCAGCCCGGACCGTGCTTCACGCAGGTATTCAGTGCCCCTTGAATATTCGCCGTGTCGTCTACGCCGTTTGGCGGCGGGACTTTCACTGTTTTACCGCCCGCCCAGACGGTCGCGGGTAGAAGCATCATTAACCCCAAAATGCCCCAGAGAAACGCACCCCTGAGGCCGACATGTTTTACTAGACAGCTCATATCCGGCATGTGGACTTCTCCTCTCTCGGTTTTCTTGGCATGGGTTCGCCACCTAGTTCTCTCCACGCGGTAGTGGATAGAGACAGATTCAACCGCCGGTTGAAGAATTTCAATTCGCCAGGAGTCTTTTCTTGGTCTTGACTCGGTCTCCAGCTAGTGCTCTGATGAGACAGGACTTAGTGTCACGGTCCTCAAGGAGTCTCCGAACTCTCTGTGCGATTCGATTGATTTGCTCGGGGTCCGACGATGGGCAACCCGGAAGAAGCAAATTCGATTGTTCGGTTTCAAGGATTTGAGTTGAACTTGCAGTCGGGTGAACTGCGCAGAGACGGCAGCCGGGTCAAGCTTCAGGATCAGCCCTTCAAGGTTCTCGTCGCTCTCCTACAACGCCCCGGTGAGATTGTTACGAGGGAGGAACTTCGTCGGCTGATCTGGGCGCAAGAAAATATCGGCGATTTCGATCACGCGATCAATCTCGCCATCGCTAAGCTTCGCAGTTCGTTGGGCGACTCGGCGGACGTCCCCCACCTGATTGAGACGTTGCCCCGGCGCGGATACCGTTTTATCGGCACCGCGGCGCCGGATGCCATTCAATTAGAAAGGAACCTATCGCCGGTACAGCGATGGAACTTGCCGCTTATCGCCGCGCTGCTGATAGTGATTGCGGCGGTGGTCTTACTTGTGGATGCCGGTGGCCTGCGCAGCAAACTCTTCTCCCTTTCTAGTTCGCAATTGCAGATCCGTTCCCTCGCCGTGCTGCCTCTTAATAGTCTTTCCAATGATCAGGAGCAGGACTACTTCACCGAAGGGATGACGGAAGCCCTAATTACAGAACTGGGAAACATCAGTGCCCTGCGGGTCATTTCGCATCAGTCGGTAATGCAATACAAGGGTACAAACAAATCAGTGCCTCAGATCGCACGCGAACTGAACGTCGAAGCCATCGTGGAAGGCTCGATTATCCGCGCGGGCGACCAAGTGCGCATAACGGTGCAGTTGATCGATGGTCGAACAGACCGGCACTTGTGGGCGCACAGCTACCAGCGAGAAATGCGTGGAATTCTTTCGCTCCAAAACGACGTTGCCAAGGCCATTGCGTCTGAAGTCAGAGTCAAGCTGACGCCCCAGGAGGAAAAGCTACTAGCGTCGGCACGCCCGGTGAACCCGGAAGCGCATGAGGCCTACCTCAAGGGACTGTACTACGTTAATCGGTGGCCCGAGCCTGAGTCCGTTCATTGCATCGAGTCCTTTCAACGGGCGACTGAAATAGAGCCGACGTTTGCTGACGCTCAGGCTGGATTGGCGACTTGTTTTACCGTCATGCCTTGGACTCTTCCTCCGAAGGAAGTGTACCCCCAAGCGAAGGCGGCTGCGAAAGAGGCCATCAGACTAGACCCGAATCAGGCGGAGGCCTACGCGGCGTTAGGTACGGTTAACATGTTCTATGAGTGGGATTGGGGATCAGCCGAGCGAAACTTGCGAAGGGCTGTGGAATTAAATCCCAATCGGTCCTATTCACGCGTTTTTTATTCAAACTATTTTGCATTTCTTGGACGCACAGAAGAGGCGATTCGAGAGGCAAAAGAGGCAGTGCTGCTCGATCCAGTGTCCATTCTTACGAATCGGAACCTCGCCTTCGTATATCAGCTTGCGCACAAATACCCTGAATACGCCGCACAGGCCCAAACAACGCTGGAGCTCGCACCGAATAACGGCCTTGCCAAGTGGGATATGGCGTGGGCGTTTGCATTGCAAGGAAAAAAGCCTCAAGCCGCAGAACAGCTGAAGGCGGTGATGGATCCGCTCGGCAGAGCCGTCGTGTTGGCGACAATGGGCGAAAATGCGCAAGCAAGACGCGCGCTCAAAGAAGCCGGGAACCCAACGTGCTGCGCCTTTGGCTATGCGATGGTCTATGCTCCGCTGGGTGAAAAGGATGCAGCGATTCGGGAATTGAAAAAAGCACTTGACGAGCGCGACGCGGAAATGGTCCAACTGTATACGAATCCTGCCTTTGATTCGCTGCGCTCCGATCCCCGCCTTCAGGCGTCGCTGCGCCGGATGAACTTCCCGAAATAGTCAAACATGGTCGACGAAACAGGATACGCGGAGTTGCTAGATCCGTCGAACCGGAACAGATGGCATAACATCGGAATAGCGCTCACAACGCTGGATCAAGTGACTGTCGTGGGCCGTCGGTAAAACAGAAACCATGCGTTGTTGGCGTAATATCTCCATAGCGCTCAAAATCCCCGGTAAAGGCGAACGAAAAGCGCACGCTTGTGACTGTCGCCTGTTCTCGCCAGCTATCAATTGACGTATTATCCGTCGTTGATAGGCTGAGACAATGATTGTCATCCGGTCACAAAGATTGCAGCTCAGCCAGTTCCAGATGATGGATGCACAGGAGGTTTTTGGCTGCATCACGCCCGCCATCGCTAAATTCATGCCATGGGAGCCGCCATCGTGGAGCGACTACGTGACGCGATGCGCGAAGAGAGGGCAGGCTCCAGAACCGAACAAGTTTTCTTTCGTCATCCGGCGGCTCGACAACAGGGAATGCCTCGGCATGGCCTCGTTGGAAGACGCGGATTCTGTTTCGCCCGAACTCGGCCTTTGGCTCAAGGAAAGCGCGCACGGGCAGGGTTTTGGTCGGGAAGTCGTGGCCGCACTTGTTGAGTGGGGACACGCAACTCTCGGCAAAGGAAGTTTCATCTATCCGGTGGCCGTACAAAACACCGCCAGCAGGCGTATCGCTGAGAATCTTCACGGCGAGATCATAGGCAACCGCACGAATCCAAAATATGACTCCGTCGTTTACAGGATTCCCTTCCACGAATCGCCATATTCTTCGTAGATTTAGACTTTCATCTCTCCGCTACACACGGGCTTGTAGGAAGCTGCGGGAGGATTGTTGGCAAAAGGGAAGTAATTCCGGGAGCCAGCGTGCGCGAATCTACGATGCAGTAGAAAAACTTATTTTTGGGCACGGGCTTTCACGTTTTCCAACTGACACACTGACAGAATCTACACCGTTTAGGTCGATGCCTTCCTCTTCATCACGCGGGAAACCACTCGTTTCGGGTACTTCCAAGGACTTTTCCGGTACTTTGGCGCACTTTCAGATCTCGTATTGGGGGATTCCACTATTCCACTTTCGCGCGCATTGACCTGCGGGTTGATCATGACCCCATCGTCACGTGCTGGCCTTTCGCCTTTAATCTCGCCACGAGTTCTGGTGGCGGAGGAGGAATGGTGCTCGGTGGATCGCAGACTAGGCAGTTGATGTAGTAGCCGTCATGGGATGCGCCTTCCCATGCGTCATCGGGAGCTTTCCTTACGAATCGCTCTCCGCACATCGAGCACAGCGGAGGCATGCCAGCATGCAGATCGTGCGGCTTCTTGCCTTCTGGCAGCGTGCGATAGTACTTGTCGTACTGCACGCGGATCTTGGGATATGCGGAAATGACATCACTCAGCGACTTCAGCTTGCCATCCTTCCAGTAGTCACTAATCTCGAATGCCCACTGAAGCACCGCGGCCCAGATGGCGATGGAAGTATCTTCCCACGGCCATGGCCCTCCCAGATGGGGCCAGCCGAACGCTTTCATCATTCCCCGGATGTCCTCTTCGCTGAAATTCACCATGCCGGGCTTCAGTTCTTCAAGCGACTGCTCAATCTGCATGTACATGTTGACGTAGATCAAGGCTTCTATAGCGATAGTGAAGCACGACCACGTAGCGGAGGCTGATGCTTCTCGGACTGTCAGCCCGCCTTCGACCTGAGGTTCATCAGTTGGCTCACCCTTGCGTAATGCCAACCGTTCTTCCACTAGATGAGCTAGTAACGGGAGACACGGATCATTTGGTTTGATCGGAGCTGAGATCGCTCCGGAGTCATGAAGATGTTGTGTGATCGCTACCAGATTGCATCCGTGTTCGATGTTTGATGTTTTGATGTTTTGATTTTGATCCTGATCCTCCTCCGTAGGAGGTACGACACCGTCCTGCGGAGCACTGTGTGAGTGACTGTTTCCTCTTCCAAGACCAGATCCAGAACCAGAACCAAGACCAAAACCAGTACGCTCCTCAGGCGCGGAGTCGGCGCGGCCAGAGGGCGTGTCAGGCGCGGCTCGTCCGCTCCAAGCCTCTAGTGCATCCTTATCTGGAGTGGGGAAATCTGAGTGTCTCTCGGAAGGCTTCGGTAGTAAGCCAGCCTTGTCTATACCAACCCAGAAGCCCCATGTCTTCCCGTCTTGCTCCCAACGGTAAAGCAGCTTCACTCGCTCGAACTCCGCGAGAATCTTGGTGACGTCGTCTTGCGTGATGTCCGGTCGGCTGCAAGCGTAAACATCCGCCCAGATCGAAGCCGGGTCGTATTCGAACGAGCCTCGATCTTCTGCGAGCGGGAGCAGGTTGGCGTATTCGCTCCGGTACTTCAACTCAACTTGGCGGAGTTTCTGGGAACGCCACACTCCCTCGCCGTCGATGATCCGCTTTGGCATATCGTCTCCCTGAGTGGAAATAGAACAGGGCCGAATCCAGTTGCTCTGGTGAGAGGAAAGGAGATTCGGCCCTGCTGTCAGACTCACGCCCGACAAACCTTCAATCTTGTTGTGCTGCTCACCAGAGCGAGTTGCTGCAAACTCAATACTGGGGGGAAGCCGGGGATTTGGGAAGTTGTTGGAACGTAGGTTTATTTTTCCGTGCGGAAAAATATCACTCGGTTTCGACCGTGGTCTCTACATCCACAGTGACACCGCGCTCAATAGCAGGGCACTCGTGCATACCTTTGCGGACAAAGAAGATGCAGCTTAGTCGTTCGCTGTTTTCGTCTAGGAAGAGATTCCCGTGATACTCGTGGACGTCTCCTAATAGCACATCTCCGGGCCGGTAGTCGCAGCCGATGCGAAACTTGGGCCACACGATCTCTCCACCCTTCCAAGGCTCTTCTGGATTACCGAGAGAGGCCATTACGCCGAAGGTTTCCTTTTCATCAAACTTGTCCTTGTGGATCGCGGTCGCATGGTTTTTCAACACGTACATGGTCGTGAAATTTGTGGCGAGACCCTTGGTGTTGAGAATCTTCCAGTCGTCAGTCAGTTTGTCCATGTACGCTCTTTGTGCTGCGTACTGCTCTTTGAGGTCGCTGCATCCGCGATAGATGTCATCCACGTTTTCTACGAACTCCCGAACTCCCGCATAGATATCCGGCTCACGCATTGTCCAGCCAGCGATATCGCAGTCAGGCACTCCCGGCGCAGTGTTCTTATAGCGGAAATAGCCCAACATGTCGGAATTTCCGGGAACGGTCTCCATTACTTCAAGAGGCGCAGCCGAATACTTACCTACTTCGCCATCCGATTTTCGAATTCTGGGCATCCGCAGCTTCTCGCCAATTATGTCGGGGCGATTGTCTAGCCCACCACTCACAGTGCGAAGCAGTTTATAGGCCGGATACCAGACTTCCTTGGCAATTACATCCGGCAGCCAGAGGAATAGAAGATCACCGTTAGGCTTGAGAACTTTGACGCCGTCAAACTCGTTCCACTCCGCGTCACGAAGATGCTTGCGAGTAATGATCTTTGGAGAGATCAGTGCCTCAACTTCCGAGTTGATTGGAACACCGGGCGTTTCTGCTCTCGCGTCGCGCCACAAATCCACATCTTTAACTTTTATTCTTCGCAGTTGCATCCAACACCGCCTTGTAAACAATCTCGCTTGCTTTCTCGTCACCGAGTGCTGCCCATGCTTTAGCAAATTTGTCCAGTTCGCCTATTTCTAAAACTAAATTTACTGTGAAGTTGACATTCTGGATTGGTGCTACCTGTGGCACACTCTTTTGTTTTCTGCTGGCTGCTTCCTTATCAAGCTCCTTCTTGCGCTCCAGCGACGCTTCAACCCGCGCTCTGGCCTCTGCTCCCAATCGCGCTCGGTCGGCAAGTTTCTTGTCGTTGCCCTTAGCATCCAGCGATCTCTCCCAATCTTCAACGGACTCCCAAACCCAACCAATTTTCTTAGCCAGTGCCTTGTCCTTCGCCGCCTGTTCATGGTTGGACTTCATGATCTTCTTAACGCGCTCATAGAACTTACGGAGAGATTCGGCCCTCTTGTAGCCGCCGATTTTCATTTCGTTAACGTCTTTCACGTAGCTACCCACACGGTGTCGGCTGCGCTCCGCCTTCAGTTGTGCAAGTTTCTGCCCCATTTGGAAGTCATTCTCTCTACCCAATTTGTGTAGCTGACGGATCTGGTTCTTGAGGATGTTGAAGGGCACTTCAATTTCTGGAACTTCCGGTTCGGGTTCGCTTTTGGTACTTACGTGCTGCCACTTCGTGGGTATGAAATCTTCGGTTTCGATCTCGGCCATTACGCACCTGCCTTTTGCTTGTGGGGCACGCCCCCTTGTGCTGCCAGTTGGATTTTGCGATTACACTTTCGGTTCTGACACACAAGCCATTCGCCAAGCTCGTTCACTAGTACTTGTTGGGTGTGACATGGGCACGGCGCGTAGCTTACGGGATCGTCGTAGTATTCCAGACTCTCCTCGTCCATGGACCCATTTTGGCAGTCGCCCTGTGAGCCGGAACAGGGTACGGAAGTAATGCAACTTCTGGTCTTCTATTTAAAAGGCGGGCATGGTACGTGGCGAGATGCCACGGCGGGCGCATGGTAGATAAGAGCCTGTCCTCGGCCTGATGAGACACTCGCCTTCCTTTTGCAGTATCCGCCCTAGAGCACCGTAATAAGTCTTCGTGATCAATGACATTGAACCCTTTGTAGACGTTGAGCGTGCGGCCCAGTTCTTATCAGTGAAACCCCGTTTCCTGCTGGCTCGTGCTCGCTCAGGCGCGATTCCCGCACACCCACTCGGCTCCGGTCCTCGCAAGGTTTGGCGTTTTCGCCTTTCTGAAATTGAGCGTGTCCTACAAAGCGGCCTTCGGCATAATGAGGCCGCAGCCTTCCACGGCTAAAAGGAGACAGAATGGCTCGTGGATGGTTAAAAGTCGAAAATCGCAAACAAGGCAAAACGTGGGTGCTGCGTTTCATGGCCACCAGAAAGACCGACGGCAAGCGGGTCGAGCACAAAGTCCCGGTGGGGCTTGTGCGCGAGTTCCCCAGCGAATCGTCAGCATGGATGGAAGTGGAGCGTCAGCACTTGAACGTAAACACTCCCGACTTCAGGGGTGCCGTAAAGTTCAGCGATCTTGCCGAGCACTACATCGCGCACGAACTCGGCGATCAGAGCGATGCGGTAGACCCGAAGTCGCACAGCACCATCGGCGCGTACAAACGCAATCTGCACAACCGCCTGATTCCTCGTTGGGGTAAGCGGATTGCGTTGGGGATCGAGCCGTTGGAGATCGAGCAATGGTTGAAGGCCGTGAAGAAGGAAGAGAGGCTGGAGAATCCCACGCTGGACAAGATGCGGAGAGTAATGTCGCTGGTCTACAAAAGCGGTATGCGGTACGGGCTGATCCCTCGCAACGAGGAGTCGAACCCACTTCGCTTTGTACGCTGCAAGACCACGAGCGAATACGAAGCCCTGATCCTCACACCGAGGCAGGCTTTCGATTTGGTCATTGCTCTGCCGGAACCCGAGCGCACGTTGACGATCTTGGCTGCCGCAACTGGGCTGAGGGTTTCGGAGTGTCTCGGACTTCAATGGCAGGACGCGGACTTTCTCAAGCAGCAAATCTTCGTTCGTCGCACGTGGCTATCGGGAAGGGTAGGTTTGCCGAAGAGTAAGGCGTCGAAGGCTCCAGTTCCCATGCATCCGCTCCTCGCGGGTTTCATGCAGGACTGGAAGAACGAAACGCCATATGGTCAGCCAACCGACTGGCTCTTTGCCAGTTTCCGGCTGAAAGGCAAGCAGCCTCGCAGTGCCAGCATCATGGTTGGGGACTACATCAGGCCAGCAGCCGTCAGAGTCGGGATTCTCTCGGCTGACGACCAACGCAGGTTTGGCTTCCACAACCTGAGGCACTCGCTGGCCTCTTTTCTTGTCAGTGTCGGCACAAACCCGAAAGTGGTTCAAGGGCTGCTCCGGCACAGCGACGTGCACACGACGCTTCAGCTTTACAGCCAGAGCGTAAGCGCAGATCGGCTAGCGGCTTCGGGAACAATGCTCGATGCGATGGGTGTCAGACCGGAGTTGGTGAATTGAAAAACCGGGCTAGCGCCGGGCTAGGGCCAAACACAGGACAGGGGCGAAGCCCTTTAGAATGTGGTGGCCAGGGACGGAGTTGAACCGCCGACGCCAGCCTTTTCAGGGCTGCGCTCTACCACCTGAGCTACCTGGCCACGTTTCGCCGCCGTACCCGCGGCCACGAGGATTGTTCACTTCACGCTGATTGGTGGCGGGATTCTCAACCAAACAAACCATCGATGCCGACGCGTGCGGAACTGGTTGATTATAGCAACCGCAGCGCATTCGCTCAATAATGCAGGCGCTGGGGGAAGCTCACTCCCGCCCCTCGGCTCGGCCGTGGTGTTCCAAGCGGAAGATCAATAAGCAAAAACGAGGCCCGTACGCCGGACCTCGCTCACGCCGCTGCGGGTAGGTCGGCTATTTTCCTCCCGCGGTCGCGCTGTGCTGTCCCAGCCAGGACGCCAGTTGCCCTTCCTGTTGGGACTTCAGGTCGACACAGTTGTTGATGCGCTCAATCGACTGCTTGTAGGTGCGTTCTGCTGCCTCGGCCCTGTGCGCAGTGAAGAAGTTCGTCACCTGATCGCGCATTTGCGGATCACAGAACGAACTGGTGGCTCCCACGACCTGGGCGCTGGCAAATGGGCCGCCGGCTTTCTGCACTGCGTCCCAGTGCGATTGGACGAAATCCCACGCCAGCTTTTCCCCAGCTGGATTCCCCATCACGCTGGTGAGCAAGCTCAGTGCGTCCTGTGAACGCACGTCCGGCGAGAGGGAGAAGTCCAAAGTGCGTTGCAGCAGTTTCGGATCAGTGAAATTCGCCAGCGTGAACAGGTACCCGTAGTATTCCTCCGGCGACTTAGGATTCTTCAGCCCATTCATCAGCCGGTCGTAGAACGCCTGATCGCCGTTTAGCGCGGCCAGACCAAACGCGCCTCCGGCGAGTTCGCGATCGACCGAGTTCGGATCTTCAAGAAACTTGTCGGCGATCTTGCGCGACTGGGCCAGCACCTCCGGATCACGAGCGTCGTAACCCAGCGCGTTGTAAAGGCGCGCCCGCAGAGTTCTTTGTTCATCACTCTCGCCGGGCTTTGGCTCCCACCCCACATCGTTCAGCGCCGGTTTCAGATATTGTCGCAGCCACGCGCGGTAGGACTCGCGATCGCTGTCGCTCACCAGGTACTGCCCGATGAAGTTCAGCCGCCCCAACACATCTTCCAACACCGCGCGGTTGCGATCGGCTGCCAGGCCCTGGGCAAAAGCCAGGTAATCGCCCACCGGCTCGCGTCCGACGCGGACCGACGCCCAGATGTCGGCCTGCAGCGCGATGCGTTCGGCTGGAGTCAGAGCTGTCTCTGCATCCTTGGCCAGAGCGTGCACCGCTTCGGGCTGGTATCCCACACGGTAATAACCCGTAGCGCCCGCGTTCGCCAGCACCCAAGTCGAGCATCCGGGAAGCGTTAGGGTACGCTTCTTCTCGGTCAGCAGTTCGCATTTCTGCCCGCTCCTGCCGCCCGCCGATGACTTCAAGCACAGCGGCACCTGCCACAATTGGTCACCAGGCGCCACGAATTTTGCCCGGTCGTAGAAATACCTTTGCTGCTCCAGCGTGACCGCCATGGAGTTGCCGGAGCATTGCAATTTCACGTCGATGATCGGCACCCCCGCCTGTTTGACGAAGGTGGGCATGATCTGGTCGACCGGTTTTTTCGAAGTCTTCGCCTGAGCGTCCCAGAAATCTTCCGCCGTGGCGTTGGCATACTGATGCTGTTTCAGATAGGCGTTTACGCCGGCGCGGAACGCTTCCTCACCCAGATATGCCTCAAGCATGCGCAGAACCGCTGCTGCCTTGCCATACGCAATTCCGTCAAACAGTTCAACAATCTGCCCTGGCGTTTCTGCCGCCTGGTGAATCGGCCGGGTGCTGGCCAAAGAATCGGTGTTGAGCGTGCCCCCCGTCTGGCTGACGTCGTCAAGGTTAAAATTCCATTCCGGCTTCCACGTTTCCAACGGCTTGCTCGACATCCACGTGGCGAAGCCCTCGTTCAGCCACACATCGTCCCACCATTTCATCGTGACCAGATCACCGAACCACTGGTGCGCCATCTCGTGGGCAATTACGGACGCGATCGTCTTCTTAAGGTCGACCGAGCCCTGCTTTTCATCGATCAGCAGTATCACTTCGCGGAAGGTGATGCAGCCCGTATTCTCCATCGCTCCCGCGGAAAAGTCCGGCAAGCCAACCAAGTCCAGCTTGCCGTAGGGATACTTGATTCCAAAATATTTGTCGTAGTAGGTGAGAATGTGCTCCGCCGCATCCAGCGCGAACTTGCCCATCTCCTTCTTCCCCGGAGTGCCGTACACGCGAATCGGAATGCCGTCTGCCTCACCTTCGATGTATTCGAAGTTCCCCACCACGAGGGCAGCCAGATAGGACGACATCTTGGCCGTGGTGGCGAACTTTACCGTGTGCCTGTCGCCGGGTCCCGGCGTATCGGAGACAACTTTCTGGTTGGAGATCGCTACCTGCCCTTTGTCGGCCACGGTAGTGATATCAAACGTCGCCTTGTAATCAGGCTCGTCAAACGAAGGGAAGGCGCGGCGAGCGTCGGTGGCCTCAAACTGCGTGGCCGCGTACTTTCGTCCCTGGTCGTCTTTCCCCAGGTAGAAGCCCCGCATCTCGCTGTTGAGGATTCCCTTGTAGGTGATGTGGATGGTAGCAGCGCCGGGAGCCAGGGGCTTGGCCAGCGTCAGCACCACCATCTCCTTCTCTTTTTCCGGGGCGACGGTAGCTTTCTGGATCGCGCCACCGCTGCTGACGGTCACGTCGTGGAAATCGATGTCCACGGCGTTGAGCGTGATTTCCGCCGTCGATTTCAGGACCTGAATCGCAATTGTCTCATCGCCTTCGAAGGTGGCCTTTTCCAGATCGGGCGTGAACGTGAGTGTGTAGTTCTCCGGCCGGGCGACCTCGGGCAGCCGTTGCGCTGCCGCTAGAGAGAACATCGCCATGGTGAAGGCCAATACGGCAAGGATTCGCTTCATAGAATTTTCCTCAGCAGGGTGATCTCAGATTTATTTCCTGATAATGACTTCGCTTTCCGCGTTTACCCACATGAAACAAGCCCACAGACGAACGCCGCCGTGATTCTATACGCACGATGCAGCCCGAAAGTTCACAATCACGGACGAGAGGAGCCGGAGACTGCCCCATTCAATACCGTCATCCAGCATCGGTTGCCCCCAAACCAGTATGGAATCTCGCGGTAGTCTTCGACCGCAAATACTGCCAAATCAGCATCTTTTCCGGGCTCGATGCTTCCCTTCCCTCCCGCCAGCCGCAGCGCCCATGCCCCATTGATAGTCGCTGCCGCAACCGCCTCGGCCGGGGCCATCTCCATATGCGTGCACGCCAAAGACATTGCCATCAGCATGCTGAGGGTCGGCGATGTGCCGGGGTTGTAGTCCGTCGCCAGCGCCACGGGCACGCCCGCGTCAATGAGTTTGCGCGCCGCCGGATATTCCTTCAGCCCCAGAAAATAGTTAGCGCCCGGCACGAACGTGGCCACCGTATCCCGCTTGGCTAAATGCGGGATGTCGTCCTCGTTGACGTGGTCCATATGATCGAACGAAGCGGGGTTGAAGCGCAAGAGCGGCCACAGGACCGTTTCCGAGAGCTGGCCGACGTGGGCCCGCACGCTGAGCCCATGTTGTGTGGCGACTTCAAAGATCTGTTCCGCTTCCTCGGCGGTAAAGGCGCCTTTGTCGCAAAAAACATCTACGAACTGGGCGAGCTTCCGCCGTGCGGCCGCCGGAATCATCTCCTTACAGACGATCTCAACATATTTTTGTGAGCGGCCATGGAATTCCTTGGGGACGACATGGGCGCCCAGCAGGGTCGAAATCACGGTCCCGGGCCACCGGTCGCGGGCCTCGCGGATTGCCTCCAGCGACTTCAATTCCGACTCTACCGTCAGCCCGTAGCCCGACTTGGCTTCGACCGTGGTCGTACCGTGAGCAGCCAAGTCGTGCAGCGCCGCCAGAACCTTCTCGGCGAGGACGCTCTTCCCTGCCCGGCGTACGCTCTCCAGGCTCGAGCGGATTCCTCCACCCGCCGCGGCAATCTCCTCGTAGGAAGCGCCCTCGATACGCTTCTCGAAATCCACCAACCGCGGGCCCACAAAGACGGGATGGGTGTGAGAGTCGACGAAACCAGGCATCACAACCTTGCCCGCGCAGTCGATCTCAGTGACTTTCTTTCGATTTTTCTTTAGCCAGGGATCGCGGAGGGCGTCTTTGGTCTTGCCGACGGAAACGATCTTCCCCCCGAGGCAGAGAACAGCGCCATCCTCAATGATGCCGAGTTCTTTGAGGTCAGGTCCGCGCCGCGGGCCCGCCTTCTTGGAGGAAGACCGCAGTGTAAGCAACTGGCCGATGTTGACGAGGAGCAGCGGTGGCGCGATTCCAGCGTCTGATTTTCTGGATGAGGTCACGCTAAAGCAGTCTAGCAGCCGTCGAGATGGGATGGTTCGTGGGCCAGCAAGATATAACCACGAAGGACACTAAGGTCCACGAAGAGGCCCCGCCGCGATTTCCCACCTTCGTGCGACTTCGTGTCCTTAGTGGTTGTCGCTCTTGCGGCGCATCTGTCTCCGTGTTGGATGTTCATTTTTGCGCCATCGGAATACGAACGCCCGCCTTCTTCGCAAACTCCTTCGCCTCGTCGTACCCAGCATCCGCATGGCGAATGATCCCCATGCCCGGATCCGTCGTCAGCACGCGCTCGATGCGCTTGGCCATCATCTCGGTGCCATCGGCCACGGTGACCTGCCCCGCATGCAGCGAGTATCCGATGCCCACGCCGCCCCCGTTGTGAATCGACACCCACGACGCCCCAGCTGCCGTGTTCAACAGCGCATTCAGCAGCGGCCAATCGGCCACCGCATCCGAGCCGTCTTTCATGCTTTCGGTCTCGCGAAACGGAGAAGCCACCGACCCGCAATCCAGGTGATCGCGCCCAATCACGATCGGCGCCTTGATCTTCCCCTTCTTCACCAGGTCATTCATCGCCAGCCCGAACTGCGCCCGCTCGCCGTATCCCAGCCAGCAGATGCGCGCCGGCAGTCCCTGAAACTTGATGCGCTTGCGAGCCAGATCAATCCAGCGCCGCAGAATCCGGTTCTCCGGAAACAGCTCCAGAACCAGATCGTCGGTCACATGAATATCCGACGCCTCTCCCGACAGCGCCACCCATCGGAACGGCCCGCGCCCTTCGCAGAACAGCGGACGAATATACGCCGGTACAAACCCGGGAAAGTCGTAGGCATTCTTCACTCCGCGCTGGAAGGCAAACGTGCGGATGTTGTTTCCATAATCGAACGTGACCGAGCCCATCTTCTGCAGCCGCAGCATGCCTTCGACATGCCGCGCCATGGCATCGAGCGACTTCTCCTGATACGTCTGCGGATCGCGCTGGCGCAGCTCCAGCGCCTCTGCGAACGTCATCCCGTTCGGCACATATCCATTCAGCGGATCATGCGCCGAAGTCTGATCGGTCAGGATATCGGGCACGACGCCGCGTGCCGCGAGTTCCGGAATAATATCCGCGCAATTCCCCACTAGCCCAACCGAAACGTTTTCTTTCTTGCGCACGGCATTTTTCAGAATGCGCAACGCCTCTTCGGGCGTCGTGACCATGAAATCGCAATAGCCGGTCTTCAAGCGCTTCTTGATGCGCTCCGGATCAACATCTATCCCCAGAAACGCGGCGCCCGTCATAGTTGCGGCCAATGGTTGGGCTCCACCCATACCGCCCATGCCGCCGCTCACGATCAGCTTGCCGGCCAGGTCGCCGCCAAAATGTTTTTCTCCCGCCGCCGAAAACGTCTCAAACGTCCCTTCGACAATCCCCTGCGACCCGATGTAAATCCACGAACCCGCCGTCATCTGCCCGTACATCATCAGGCCGGCGCGCTCCAGTTCGTTGAACTTCTCCCAGTTCGACCAGTGGCCCACGAGATTGGAATTCGCGATCAGCACGCGCGGCGCATAATCGTGCGTCTTGAATACGCCCACCGGCTTGCCCGACTGCACCAGCAAGGTTTCGTCATTCTCCAGCTTCTTCAGGGTCGCGACAATGGCGTGGTAAGCCTCCCAACTCCGCGCCGCCCGCCCCGTCCCGCCGTACACGACCAGATCTTTCGGCCGCTCGGCAACCTCTTCGTCAAGATTGTTCATCAGCATGCGCATGGCAGCTTCCTGCTGCCAGCCTTTGCAGGTGACCTGATTGCCGCGGGGCGCGCGAATGGAGGTGGGGGCCTGAATTTCTGTTTCGACGGGCATAGGATAATGGTATTGCTTCCTGCAGGCGTGCGCAATTCAGCTAGAGCAGTGCGACCAGGAACACTACCAGCGCCGCCAGCCCCAGTACCGTCCGCACCCAGTGCAGCTTCCCCCACCGGCTCAGAAGTTCGCGCGCGACCTCCGAGCTCCGATCCAGGGATGGATCAAGCAGTTTCTTGTTCGTAGGAAAAATCACAATCAGCGTAAAGGGGATGACGGCAACGTTCAAAACGCCGCCGAGGAGCCACGCGAAGTTCGAACTGAGCACCCACGCCCCAACCGCCGCGACGAACGAAGCAGCCGCCAGCATTCCCTGCATCACCGCCCCACGGCGGTAGCTGGGGCCAAATTGGGTGATCGCCAGAACTGTGCCGCATTCCATGCGCGCAGGATGTTCCACGAGACTGACATACGTCGCGGCACCGGCAAATATGCCCGCGCAGAACGTTGCCACAAGCTCAAAGGCGAGCCTCATTTTGGAAATCCTCGCCGAAAAGTCAGAGTGTTGTTGCCCAGGAAGTCAGAACTCGGGAAACGAAGATTGAGATGCGATGGAAATGTCGGCGAATCTCACCAGCTGCTGTACGCATCCCCATTGGTGGAAGTAGCGCCCGACGCCGAGTGCACATCGCTGATGCCCGGTTCCTGCTGGTCGGCCGCCTGCAGCACGTCCTCCTGTACGACTTCCCAGTTGGCCTGTCCGGTCATGGGGTCCAACGGAATGTCTCGAATGTAGCCAGCCGTCTTCAGATCGTCGAGACTCTGCGGCGCTTTCTGTTTATCGAGGGTGTACTGGTCGATCACCTGGCGTAGCGTGAACAGGTCCTGGCGCAGCACTGACTCCCGGGCCCGCAGGATGGACTGGTTGTACATGGGCACCGCGATTGCCATCAGGATCATCATGATGCTGATGACGATCATCAACTCCATCAATGTAAATCCGCGGCTCCGCCCCGTTTTGAGCCTGCTTACCATTTACCAGTCCTTATACTTTGTGCCGTCCAGCGCTGTATCCTGCGATTTGGTGTAGACGTCGAAGACGCTCTGCCCGCCCCACGAGTCGGAATCGGGATCGTCCTGCATCGAGCGCAGGCCCCATTCCGTGCTCTTGGTCATCGGGTCCACCGGAATCTTGCGCAGGTAGCGGACTTTCTTGCCCTGAATGTCTTCTCCTTTGACCAACGTCTCCAGGTCCGGCGGATAATTCTGGCTATCCACCTTGGTCCGGAATTTGTTCTGGTCCGCGTCTGCTTTATAACGGTCAATGGCGTCGCGCATCTGCCACAGATCCTGACGCAGGTCGTGTTCCTTTTCGCGCTTGACGGTCAGGCGGGCCAGCGGCAGCGCCATCGTGGTCAGAATCATCAACAGCACGGTGGCGATGATCAGCTCCATGAGCGTAAAGCCCCGTTCAGGCTTCACGCACTGCCCGCGATGAAATCTGTGCCGCATCGTCATGATTCACACCCGTAAGATTCAAACCCCGCGGCAGACCGGGAGTGTCCGCCGCCGAGTCCTATTGGACGGTCACCGACGCTTGCGCCCCGTTTACGGTGATGGCCTGCAAACCGGGGTCGCGCGCTCCTCCTCGAGTAATGGTCAGGGGAGTCTGCCCGCTCGCTTTCGCCAGAAAAGTCATGGTGACCACCGTGCCCTGCCCGGAAACTCCGCCCACCCCCGGAGGCCGCGTGGCCGTAATCTGCAACGTCCCCGTGGTTTCATCCTCGCGGTGCACTAAAGCAACCGCCTGCCCATCCTGCGAAAGGAATCCTCCATTGGAAACGTTGACCACCTGCAACTTTGCCGGATCGTAATTCATCTGCACCGGCACGGAATACACGTTCTGCGCCCCGGAAATTATCAGATTCACCACGAACGTGCCTCCCTTGGTCGCCGTAATCTGTCCGGGATCGAACAAGAAAGTAGCCGGGCCCGCATTCCCCGCGGGACTCACGGCCGGAGTCGCTGCCTGGTTCGGCCCGGGATTGGCGGGAGGTTGCGCCGCCGGAGCGGACGGATTCGGCGAGGCCGGCGCAGCCGCGGGCGGCCTGCTCAGGTGCCGCAGTTCGATGGAATTCGCCGTGCCGATATCGATGGCCCGCTGGTTGCTCTCATTTACATCTGTGCCGCGGATAATGTGCGGAATGATCGCGAAAACAATCTGGTTCTCCGAATGATCCTGGTTCGTCTGCCCGAACAGATACCTCAAGATCGGTATCTGCGCCAGCCCCGGGATGCCGCTCAGCGATCGCGTCTGCTGGTCTTCCATAATTCCGCCCAGCAGGTTGGCCTCGCCGTCTCTCAGGCGGATCTCATGCTCGATCTTGCGCTGGCCGATAATGGGCTGGCTGATGCCGCCAATGCTCGATTGCCCGGTCACCGAAGAAATATCCATGGAAATCTTCAGCGTGACTTCTCCGTTTGCGTGCACATGCGGCGTGATGTCGATATTGACGCCCACATCCAGATATTGGAACTGCGTATTGACCAGCGGGTTGATACCCACGCCGCCGATTCCAGGCTGAAACGATCCGGTCGCCACTGGCACACGGTCGCCGATCTTCAGCGACGCCTTCTGCCCATCGAGCGCGCGAATCTGCGGATTCTGCAGCAGCTTGGTGCTGGTGTCTCCCATCACCGCGGAGAGATTGGCGGATGGGATCGTCACGGAGAAATCGGTGGCATTCAGGTTGCCCAGGGTGTTCAGGCTCAGCCCGGTGGGATTGGTGCTGGAGGCGGTCGGGGTCGTGGTCGAGCCACTGCCGGTCGGCGTCGACGTGTTCAGATTGCTCTGCAGGGTCACGGTGGCGCTGGTCGGAGGGTTTAATCCCAAAGTCCGCGACCGGTCCTTGCTGACTTGCATCACTGCGATATCCACGATCACTTCCGGCCGCGCCTTGTCCAGATCGTCCACCAGCTTCTCTGCCAGCGCGATCTGATCGGGCGTTCCGCGCACCACCAGGGCATTCTGCGAAAGCAACTGCTGCACCCTCTGCACATCGAGCACGGCGCGGATCGCATTCACCACATCCTGCAACTCGGTGGGCTGCGAAAGATTCTGCAGGTAGAAAGTCTTCAGGACGCTTTGCTCCAGCTCCTTGCGCTTGGCCGGATTGTCCTGCGCCACAAAAATCGTGTTCCCGGTCACCGGCCGCCAGAAGGTCTTCGATTCCAGAGCAGTGATCTCCAGCGCTTCCTCCAGCGTTACTCCGTTCAATGCCACCGTGATGCGCCGCGAGGTGTAGTCCGGATCGAACAACACATTCACCCCGGCCAGCTGCCCGATCGTCTGGTAGGCAACCTTGGAATCATCGACCAGTTTCAGGGTGATGGGAGTGTTCGAGATAGGCGCCAGTTCCACCGGGCCCGCGGCTTCTCTGACCTTTCGCTCCAGGCTATTGGGCGGACCCGCGGCCTGTGGCGGCGGATTCCGCTGGTCATTGATCATCTTTAGCGTGCGCTGCAGTTCCTGCTGCGCCACGAACAGCGAAGAGTCAATCGCCACGGCCTTCTGAAATTCTGCGACTGCCTCATCCAGCTTGCCCTGGTCTCGCAGTTTCTGCCCGCGATGGACGATCGAAGAAGCTGCCTCGAAACGCGCTCTTTCGAACACGGCCCGATACCGCAAGTCCTTTGGTTTCAGATCGTAGGCCTGCTTGTAGAACTCGTACGCGGCCTCATAGTTCTGGCGCGCGTCGGCGTCCTGCCCCTGTTCAAAAAACTTCTTGGCCTTGTCCGCAGGGGAGGCAGGTATTGCCAGAATCGCGAACACCAGCAGCACGACCGCCGGCGAGCGCAGCAAGCGTCTCATTAGTCAGGACCTCGTCTCAGAGTCTTCGCCAGACAAGCGGTTCCCACCCCAGCCTCGGGAAGACCCGGGAATCTACTTGGCGCACGAAGACTGGTTTTGCCGCGATTATAGCATCGCCCTTCCGGGCTCCTCATGTGATTGCTGCCACAGCAGTTACACTCTTTAGTCTTAGCCCCAGTGGGGGAACCGGGGTTCCGCGCCCCGCCGTCGGCTTCCGATCCTCACGGCGCAGTTCCTGTCAGATCCAAAAGGTCCTATCCCGGAAGCCGAGCGCCGGAAGCCGGACGCCGCTCTTACGCTGCTCCTCGCTGCTAAGATGGACCAACCAATGGCCCGCCAGACAACACATCAGACCAAGCCCAACCCGGAGAAGTCCCCGCGCCGCGAGCCCACCGCCGCCGGTCAGCGCGATGCCGCCGTTAATAGGATCGCTTCCCATAACTACTTCTTGCTGGAAAAATTTGAGGCCGGAGTTTCCCTTACCGGAACCGAGGTCAAATCCATCCGGACCGGCCACGCCAACCTCAAAGACTCCTACGGCCTGGTCAAGGACAACGAGCTCTGGCTGCTCAACGCCCACATCGGCCCCTATGAGCACGGAAATATCTTCAACCACGCTCCCCTGCGGACCCGCAAGCTGCTCATGCACCGGGAAGAGATCCGCAAGCTGATCGGCAAGACCCAGCAGAAGGGCCTCACCCTCATCCCCACGCGGATGTACTTCAAGAATGGCAAAGTGAAGGTTGAACTGGCTCTGGCCAAAGGCAAGCAGCTCTGGGACAAGCGCGAAACTGAACGCCGCCGCACCGCAGATAAGGAAGCCAGAGAGGCCATCCGGCGCAGCCGCAAAGCATAGGCTGGAATTTCGCCCAAACCTACCACGGAGGCACGGAGACACGGAGGAATTCATTCTGCATTTTTCTCCGTGACTCCGTGCCTCCGTGGTGAAAGCCCTTCTTGCTCTCCTTTCCGCTATGATGGGCCCCGAATGTGAAACCTCAACCGATCAAAACCGTCAACCTGAAATCTGACATGCCGCAGGTCCCCGAAGCCCTGCTCCGCCTGGACCATGAACTGGCCCTGGCCCGCCAGCAAGGATTAACGGTGCTGAAATTGATTCACGGCTACGGCTCGACGGGCGCGGGCGGCGACATCCGCATCGCGGTGCAAAAGCGCCTCCATGACCTGGCGCAGAGCGGCGCGATTCACGGCTGCATCTTCGGGGAGAACTGGTCAAAATCGGACGACACTGCCTGGAAGCTGCTCCAATCACATCCTGCACTGAAGTTGGACACCGACCTCGGCCGCCGTAATCAGGGAATTACCATCGTTATTCTGTAGTTGGGGACCTTCGCGCCGTCTGCGCCGCCTTCGCAAATCTCTACGATTTCGTTACGGCATGCCTGGAGCCACCGGCGCCGGAGGCGCTGGCGGCGACATCACCGGAGCCGGCTCTGGCACGACCGGCGGCGCCGCCACTACCGGGGCCACCATTCTCTGCTGCCAATACGCCACCGCGACCCCGCGCTGCCAGAAGCGTGAAATCAATAACAGCAGCAGCGTCAACTGGCTTACCAGGATCGCGCCTTTCAGGCTGTGAGATGGAACATACTTCATCCACACCCAAATCCCTCCAACCAGCACAATTGCCGCAACGATCGTGATCACCACATAGTTCCCGACCAACCGCCCCAGGCTCCGCCACGTATGCCGGAAGCCCGCGCCAATCGACTTGCGCACCGCGCGCTGATCGCTCAACACAACGTCGACCTCCGCCAGATCAAACCAGATGCGCAGCGCCGTCATCACCAGGAAGATCACCACCAGGCCCGCGAGCCGCACCTCGGGCAGAAGCAGTTCGTACGTGCTCTCCGCGGCTTTCTTCTCCAGCACCCCATGGAGACTGAACAACGCCCCGGCCACAATCAGGAAAACGATTCCCGCCACAATCAGCAGCCGGATAAACCGCCACAGGTTCCGCCCGCAGGCGCGGAAGAACTCATCCCTGGGCAGGCGGTAGCTCGATGCGTATCCCTGAAACACTCCCGGCATAAACAGCGCACTCGCCACGAAGAAAAGAAAAGCAAAATGCATCGCCGGCGCTGCCGAAGCTTGGGTCGGCCCAAACTCTGGACGGGCTAACATCTCGATGAACACGGCAGCGTCGAAGCCACCGTGCACCAGACGGTCCGCGTACAAGCTGTGATCCAGTACTTCGTGGACCTGGCTATTAAACGCGCCCGCGCCGAACCACGCCAGCGCCACGTTCAGCACATAAAACCAGACAATGTAGCGCTTGTTGCGCCCCACCATGCTCAGGCCGCTGCTCAACCACCCTTGATTCTCTGCCATGCTTCAGTCCCTCGATGATCTTGTCGTTCGCTTACCCGCGTCGCGGGGCAGCCGCTGCGGCCGGAAGCCGGAGGTCGGTTTCTACACTCCCCACCAGGCCAGCGCCTGGCCCACCCACTGGCTCACAAATTGCCAGTAGTTCTCCAACTTGCGCGCCGGCTTGGGATTGGGTTCGGCGGTGTAGCTGTTGTTGAAGTTGTTGCGGTCGATCTGAACCTTGTGGTCCGGATCAATTTCCGCCGACACCACCTTGGCCTTCTTCTCGTACATGAACTTCGTCCACCGGCTTGCCCCGTCCCAGTGCTCCCGAACTTTTTCCAACTTGTCATTGCTGTCTTTGAAAACGACCTCCACCTCCACCGGCATGACGAAATCTTCCTTGCGTTGCAGCCAGACGTAGGAGCGATAGACCGTATCCTTGTCGTCCTTCTGCCTGGCGCCTTTTTTCTTCTCTTCGTACCAGTTGACGGGGAAGGACTCGACCCTCAGCACCTTGTAGTCCAGCACCGGCGAGCCATAGATCGCCTGGTTGAAGTACCAGCGCAGATCCCTGCCCGAAACTTCCTCAACCGTCTTCAGGAAATCTTCCTTGGTGGGATGCGTGAAACGATACTTCATGAAGTAGGCGTGCATCGCCTTCTGCATCGTGTCTTCGCCGACAATACCTTCCAGCGTCAGCAGCACGCTCGCAGTCTTGCCGTAAGTGATCCCGGCGTAGGAGTTGCCGTTGTAGTAGTCGTAGGCCTTTTGCGCGATGGGATCGAGGTCGGACACGCTGACATAACCCAGCCGTTGCGATTCCCGCTCGCCCGTGGTGCCGCCCGCCAGATCCAGAATGGATGTATTTTTCCCAAGGATCGAATCCAGCACCTTCACCTCGGTGTAGCTGTTAATGCCCTCATCCATCCAGGCATCCTCAAATTCATTAGTCGCCACCATGCCATACCAATACTGGTGACCGAACTCGTGCTCCACCACCAGTTCCGGCACGTGCAGACCCTCCGGCATGAACCAGCTCGTGTCACCCGTAATGAACGTGGGATATTCCATGCCGCCCGCCGCTGAATCCGGTTCGGGATCGACCAGCGTGATCGTCTTGTAGGGATAAGGCCCGTACCAGCGCTCGAAGTGCTCCAGCGTTTCTCTCAGGATTTTTTCATGCCGTTCCACCTGGCTCCAGTGCGCCGGCTGCATCAGGATGCGCATCTTGACCGGCCCCATCTGCCCCTGGAACACGCCGTCTTCTTTCACCTTGAAGCGCGGGCTCGCCGTCCAGGCGAAATCGTGAATATCATCGCCGTGATAAGTCACCGTCTTGGTCTTGTCGGGGTTATCCACGCTGCTGACTTCGACGCCGCTCGCTCCGACGACTTCATACTGCGGCACAGTCAGCTTCACGTCGTACACGCCAAAGTCGGCGAAAAACTCCGTCATCGCATGATATTGATGGCAGTTCCAGGCTCCGTGCCACCATACCCCCACCTTCGGAAACCATTGCCCGCCCAGCACGAAATCCCGCTTCCACCCCGAGCGCGCCTCCGTCTCTGGAAACTTGGTTTGAAACGCAATCTTGAACTGCACGTACTCGCCGGGCGCGATTGCCTTGGGCAGGTGCACATCGACTACGGTTTTGTCGTCTCTGTTGCCATCATCCGGCTGAATGAATTGCACGTCCTTAGTCAGATCGCCCTGCCCCACCACTTCAAGACTCTTGATTTCCTCGGTTCCATTCTCCTTGGCTTCCCACTTGTTGTAAGCTGTGTCCCGGCTTCCCATGATTTTGGCTTCGCGCACCCAGGTCGCATTGGGCTGAAACGCGTTCTGATAAAGATGGAACGGAAAATGATCCAGCGCCTGCCCGGTCAGGTTGTGGTAGGTCAGCACTTCGTTCGCGTCGACCGTATACTTGGCCGCGTCATACTTCGCATCAATCTCGTAGTGCACCACGCGCTCCGACATCGGCTTGTCCGAATTGACGGCGAGGACCGTCTCCGGAATCGACAGGCTTCCCGCACCCTGCGCCGGCGCAGCACTCTTGGCGCCCTTGGCAGCGGCCGGGACCTCGGCTTTCGCCGCCGCGCCCTGCGGCGGAGCTGCCTTCGCCGCATGTTCCATCACGAGCAGGGAAAGCCCGACCACGGAAACCAACGGAAAAAACAAAATCAGCCATCGAATCTTCATGAAACAGGCCTCTTTTCAATTGTGGCAACGAATCATACTCTAGGTAGTCACGCTCCGTCATCCCGATGCTGAGTGTTACGCATCGGTCCGGCCATTAGTTCCCCGTGCGCGGCAGAGCAATCCCGCGACTTTTGCCCCGGGCTCGGGTTTTTGGCCGAGAGGAGATTTCCCATGCCGGCTCCGCTTCGCCTCACGGCAACGGCTCTCATCGCGGTTTGCGCCGTGCTCGCCGCCAGACCCACACCAGCCGCTGCCCAAATCACCATCACAGGAACAAATACTCCGCTGGTTGTCGACGACCACAGCCACGTCGTCGTCATGGAATACGAAGCCTGGTTCGGTCCCAATGCCGTGACCTTCCAGGGTACGGCGGCCATGCCTCTTTTGCAGTCCGCGGACATGCAGGCTGTAGGCGGCGGTTACGACAGCGCCGATCCCGACGTCATCAGACAGCACGTCGCCTGGCTGGAGTACATGGGAGTCGACGCCGCCATCAGCGAAGTTACCAACAACGTCAGTTGCATCTTCAATAGCGAGTGGTTCGTCAAGAAATATCTCCCGTATTGCACGCCTTCCTTCCGCGTTTACAACCAAAACATCCGCGACAATACCGGCAATCTTTATCCCGCATGGACAAAGCTCGGAACTCGACTCAAGCTCATTCCCCTGCTGGGCGGCTCTTTCCAGGATGTCCTCTACAAAGACCTCGATGGCAAGACCGCGTTCGAAAAAGAAATCGAGTTCTTTGGATCGCTGCTGCAGAAATATCCCGGCCGCGCCGTGATCTACCAGGGCAAGCCCCTCATGCTGATTTTCATCGGAGCCGCGCAAGATCCCAACCGCGCCGACAATCCGCTCTGGTTTCAAATCAGAAAGTTCCTGAAACACCATCCTGAAATCGAGAGCAAGTACACCTTCAGGATGATGGCCGGATATCTCGATGCGCAGCCCGGTCTTTGGGCGACGCAAGGCACTCCCGACGGCCCCGTCGAGATCAATTCCGGATACGGGTTCTGGAGTTGGGTCGACCGGCTCAAGGCTTCCTGCACGACCCCCGCATGCCCTTACTACCCGTCGTACAACGAAACTACCGGCGAGAGTGGTTTGAGGGTAGAGAATTTCACCGCTTCGATCGACACTGCGGGCGTAGAAGCAGGATGGGGATGCCCGAATCCAAACTTGCCGCCGTATTGTCCCGATGATGCGCTTCGCTTCGGGAAGAACGATTCCTACGTCACGCTTCACGCCTTCATGGCTTATGCGCGCCAGCTCGATCCCATCTTTCTGATCATCCATCAGTTCAACGAGTTCGTGCCGCCCGACGAGGGCTTCGACGCCAACACCGACGACGATATCGAGCCCGCGAATCTCTGGGGACGCGGAGCCCTCCATGCCGTCCGCCACGAGATCAAGCTTTACCGGGCAGCACATCGACGATGACAATCCCTAGTCTCGCTCAATCAAACACAGCTTGATTCCCTGACCATTGACGTTTGCCACCGGCAAGCGCACAATCTCCCGCGAACCCAAAGCCGCTCTTAGCCGTTGGCTCTTAGCTAAAGACCAAGGCGAAGAATTCTGAGCTAAAAGCTAAGCGCCAAAAGCCAAGAGCCAAAAGAAGGAGCGCCCATGAAACCAGTGCATCAGGGAGGCCTCGAACTCCTGCAGCATCCCGCTTCGCAAGAGTTGTTGCACTCCAAGATTCCTGCCCGCCTGGCCTACATCGCGACCGACGGAACGCCGCGCGTCATCCCCATCTGGTTTCACTGGAACGGACGGGAGTTGATCATGGCCACCCCGCCCAAAGCGCCCAAGCTGAAGGCGCTGGCGAAAAATCCCAAGGTGTCTCTCACCATCGATGACAACACCTTCCCGCACAAGGTTCTCCTGATTCGTGGCACCGCGCGTCTGGAGCCGGTCGGGGGAATCGTGCCCGAATACGCGGCCGCGGCCGACCGCTACTTCGGACCCGAACAGGGCAAGGCCTGGGTCCAGAACCTTCGCTCCATGATTTCAAGCATGGTCCGCATTACGATTACCCCAGAATGGGCCGGCCTGCTGGATTTCCAGACGCGCTTTCCCAGCGCCCTGTCGTCCTGATCGTTACCACAAAGGACACGAAGTCGCACGAAGGAACCCAACTAAAGGAAGTCCTTCGTGATACTTCGTGTCCTTCGTGGTTCATTGGTTTTTCCTGATGGTCAAACCGACCCACTACCGAAGACTTTGCAAAACTTGACCAAACTCATGCATCCCTTGACGCTCTCCCATCTATCTTAAGTAGGAGCTGGTCCTGCGCCACGGACCGCGTCACAACTCCTGCGGCCCGGTTCTTCCCACGCGCATGTTGCCAGCCGGAGGAAGCCATGAAAACCGCTCTGGCTCTGACTCTCGCCCTTTTTTCCGCATCCGCCTTCGCCCAGGACACCACCCCTCTCACTCACGCCATGGCCGCCTGTGGTCCACTCAATGTTCACTTTGACGCAAAAATTTCGTCCGGCGTGCCGGCGGCGCAACCTGAACCCGGCAAAGCGCTGGTCTATGTCGCCGAAGATTTTGGGAGGATTTCTGGTCCTGGGTTGAATCCCACCATCCGCATCGGACTCGACGGCTCCTGGCTTGGTGCTACGCGCGCAAGCTCGTATCTTTCGTTTGCCGTCGAACCCGGCGAGCATCACCTCTGTGCCACTTGGCAATCATCCCTGGGGCGCCTTTCGAAACTGGCGGCTTTCGTCGGATTCACCGCAGAGCCAGGCAAGGTTTACTACTTCCGAACGCGCATCGAATATGGAAGCACCGTGAGTTTTGACCTCGAACCCGTCGACGCGGACGAAGGACAATATCTAGTCGCCTTGTTCCAACCGAGCACCTCGCACCCGAAAAAATAGTGGTCGCTCCGCCGGAAAGAACGAGGAGGAACATTATGAAAGCCGCTCTTGCACTGATCCTTTTCGCCACCTGTGCTTTCACGCAAGCCGCAGCCCAGGATCAATCGGCCATCGCCGCCGCCGAATCCACCTGCGGGCCAAAGACGGTCAACTTTGATGCCAAGGCCGACCCGATCCAGCACCCGACTCCGCAGCCGGACGCCGACAAGACCATGGTCTACGTTGTGGAGGACCTGGGGCAATGCCCGGACTGCGGATATGCAGGTACCAACTTCATAACCGATGTGAGTGACGCCGTGGTGAAAGTCGGCATGGACGGCAGCTGGGTGGGTGCCGGTCGAGGTGCTTCCTATTTGTTTTTCTCCACTGAACCCGGCGATCATCATCTCTGCATCAACTGGCAATCGCACCTCAGAAGTCGTTCCAGAGCGCTTGCCTTCGCTAACCTCAGCGCGGAAGCCGGACACACCTACTACTTCCGTGCCCGCCTGTTTCCTGGGCATGGCGACTACTCTCTCGACCTGGACGCAACTAACGCCGACGAAGGCAAATTCCTGGTGGCGTCATCAGCACATAGCGTCTCGAATCCGAAGAAATAGGGGGCACGGTTTCTATTTCGGCTCGCGCGGATGCGGACCACCGCCAGACCCTTCGCTTACCATGGGCTGTCTGTTTCGTCGAACCCAATGACTGGAGGCCAGACCATGTATCGCGCCACATTCGTTCTCCTGCTCGCCACTGCTTTCTCCATGGGCCAGAACCAAGAAAGCATGGACCACCAATCCATGGACCACCAATCCATGGACCACCAATCCATGGACCACCAATCCCCGGACCATCAGGCCGCACTCAACCAGCACGGGGACCACGTCATGGGATTCTCCCATGAGAAGACTACGCACCACTTCGTTCTCACTGCTGATGGCGGCCTGATCGAAGTCCGTGCCAACGATATTAAGGACACCGCCAGCCTCACCCAGATTCGCAGCCACTTTCAGCACATAGTCCATATGTTCGCCGAGGGCAATTTCAACGCTCCCATGCTGGTCCACAGTCAGGACGTTCCCGGCACGGCGACTATGTCTCACCTGAAAGATGCTCTCCACTGGGACCTGCAGGAGATCCCGCGCGGCGCACGCATCACCATCACCGCCGACAATAAGGAAGCCCTCGACGCCGTCCACGACTTCCTGCGCTTCCAGATCGCCGACCACCAGACGGGAGACTGCACCGCCATCCGCTGAGTCAGGACGGCTCGGAGATTGATCACACACTCGCGGGCGGATGAGTTGTCGGAGGTCTGGCCCAATCTCCGCAGGGTTTGCCGAAAGTCATGCGCCCCTTGACGACTCTCGCTACCACCCGCACAGATCTTACGCGGCGGGTGCCCCATTTCTCGCGCTCTTTGCGAGAAGTGGGGCTTTCCCCTCCTCGTAGAAAACTGGCTGGCCGGAGCGGAATATCTGGATCATTGTTGCTCGTTAGACGGCCTCACCCCAAGGACTCCTCTTGCGCTCCTCCCTCCTCGCCGACGATACTGGAGGGTTCCCTCAAAACGTTTTAACGACTATGAAAACGACAATCTCTCTCTCCGCTCCGGCTGAACTCGAAACCGAATCCCTCGTCGCGGTCGTTCTCGATCACGCCGATCCTGCAGAAAAAGAAAAGAACAAGGACGCCAAGCCGCAGCTCAAAGTCGCGAGCAGCGACACGGCCGTGCAGTCCGCCGCCGCCGATCTGCTGGCGAGCGGCGAAGTCGCCGGCAAGCCCTTTGAAATCAACCTGCTGCACAAGCCCACAGGTTTGAAAGCGAAGCGTTTGCTGCTGCTCTCCGGCGGCGCTGCCAAGAAATTCGCCAGCTACGATCTGCGCCGCCTTGCTGGAGCCGCAGCGCGCACGCTGAAGTCCCGCGGAATCCGCTCCTTCGCTTTCATCGCGCCCTCCGGCATTCCTGCCGAAGACGCCGTGCGCGCCATCATCGAAGGCGCATTCGTCGGCAACTTCGATCCCGACTACTACCGCAGCGACCGCAAAGATCAGAAGATTGATGCGCTTACCATCCTCACCAGCGGCAACACCGACAAAGCGGCGCTCGACAAAGCCGCGACCGAAGCGCAAATCATCGGCGAATCGCAAAACTTTACGCGCGACCTAGTGAACGAACCGTCCAACCGCATGACGCCGACCATCCTCGGCGACCGCGCCAAGAAGATGTCCGCCGAAGTCGGATTGAAATGTGAGGTTTACGGCGCGGACAAAATCAAAGAATTGAAGATGGGCGCATTCTGGAGCGTGGCGCAAGGTTCCGACGAGCCGCCCGCGTTGATCGTCATGAGATATGAACCGGCCGGCGTGCCCGACAAACCGGTCCTAGGCCTTGTGGGCAAAGGAATTACCTTCGACACCGGCGGCATCTCCATCAAGCCCGCCGATGGCATGGAGAAGATGAAATACGATATGGCCGGCGGCGCCACCATGATCGGCGCCATGCGCGCCATCGCGCTGCTGAAGCCGAAGGTCAAAGTCATCGGCATCGTCTGTGCCACCGAAAATATGCCTTCGGGCAAAGCGCAGAAACCGGGCGACGTGCAGATCGCCATGTCGGGCAAGTCGATTGAAATCATCAACACCGACGCCGAAGGACGCCTCGTTCTGGCCGACGGTTTGCACTACGCCAAGCAACTCGGCTGCACCCATCTGGTGGACGCGGCTACGCTGACCGGTGCGGTGGTGGTGGCGCTGGGCTACGCGAATGCGGGAATCTTCGCCAACGACGACGCGATGTACGAGCGCATCCACAAAGCCAACGAGAAGGCCGGCGAAAAAATGTGGCGGCTGCCCCTCGACGACGAATACAAAGAGAACATCAAGTCCACTATCGCCGACATGGTCAACTCCGGCGGGCGCTGGGGTGGCGCCATCAACGCCGCCATGTTCCTGAAAGAGTTCGCCGAAGACACGCCCTGGATTCACCTCGACATCGCCGGTACCGCCTGGACGGAAGAACAAAAGCCCTGGATTGCGAAAGGTCCATCGGGAATCGCGCTTCGTAGCCTAGTGCAGTTCGTGAAGGATTTCGCGCGATAAGGAGAAACAGGCCACAGATTCTCACGGATCAAGCATGAAAAAAGATTCGTGAGAACCCGCGTGATCCCTGGCCCGTTGTGGCCTTACTTCGCTGCTGTTGCCTGCTCGAAGGCCTTTTCCAGATTCGTGACCATCGGAGTTTCCCCCGTCTGCAGGCCGCTGCGGCCCATCACCCGCCACAAATACTGGTTGCCGGGCCAGCCGTGCGCGTCGTAGACGGCGAGTATGTCTTCGGTGGGACGGCTCGTCACCATAAGCACAATGTCGGCATTGCGCGGTTCATAGACCAGCGTCCACTTGCCCCACTTCTGGATAGCATCCTGCACCGAAGTGATTGCTTGGCGGTCTTCGGGGAGCAGGCTGAGATTGAACTGATCGCCGTCGTAGCTGGTGATGTAGACGTATCGCGCATTCACCAACGTGCCGGGAAATGGCGGGACGTTTTGCGGTGCCGCCTTTTGCGGTTTGGGAGCAGCGAGCGCCAGAGTCGTCGCCAGAAGTATGGCGGCGATGAGTGCGACGAGTTGGGTCCTGCTGTTTTTCATAATGTCGACCACACCTTTTCAATCACTTAGATGCAGGCCGGCGGCGCGCGTTGCCCGGCCGCCGGGGCGATTTTTCCTAAGTTGTTGACATCATTGTAACTGGAAGATATTAGGCGGCGACAGCACTCCCGGATCAGCACCGCACTTCCGATCCTCGCGCAGGATGCCCATTGCGAGGCCGGAAACGGCCCTAGAAACGCAAGTAAGAACTCGGGTGGACCTTGGGGCATCCCCCTGAGTAGGACGCCCGCGTTGAGCCCCTGCAGCTGGACACGAAGCCTCAATTATAGCTTATAGATAATCGCTCAACAACTTGCAACGATTTTCAATGACTTACGCGGATCGTCAACAACTTATGGAATATGGGTATTGCCGAGGGTGCCCCATTTCTCGCATTCTTTGCGAGAAGTGGGGTTTTTGACTTTTCTTCCGAGGCATTCAACTCCGGGAAAGAGAGTTGGGAATTACCCGTCACAAGAAAGAGTCGTGCCTGAACGTTGCGGTCTCCTCATTTCGTAAGGTTCGGAGCTCTGCGGCGCGGGGGAGCCTCCCCGTTCACTACCTGGAACTGCACCGTCGGACGCTATTTCGGTGTTTTGCGAGCGTCGCATGCGCCAAATCAAAGGCCCCACTTCTCGCAAACTACGCGAGAAATGGGGCACTCAGCTTCTCGTCACTCCTTCAAAACAACCTTCCAATGGAGAAATTGACGCGGCTCTGTCCGGTGGGGCTGATGCTGCCGAAGACGGCGATAGGGCCGACGATGGTCTCGGCAATGACGCCTCCGTTCAGGCTGCCGCGAACGGCCACGGGGCGAGATGCGAAGAAGGCGGTGCCGGCGTCGTACCAGGCGCCCCAAAAGATTTTCCCTTTCACCGGCGCCGGCAAACTGAAAAACTCGCGGCGGAAGCCGAGGGAAGCCAGCGCGTAATCGTTGCCGATGAATTCATCGGGCAGATAGGCGCCGAGGCGGAACGGTCCGCCCAAAGTGAAGAGCTGCAAGGGACATCCCAAGCTGCCCGGAGGACTGGCGCATCCCGAAGCGCCGTGGAACGTGGTGCCGCCGGATGCGTTCAAGAACACAGACGTCTTGGGAAGAATGCTGGGATCGTCGGAGTCGCGGCGACCGATGGGAATGAAGGTGGAAGTTTGCAGGTCAACCTGGTCGATGGGATGAACGAGGCTCGGGCTTTGCAGGGTGCGCGAAAGATTGGCGATGATGCGCGTGCCGCGGCTGGGAACGGCGGGGTTGTCCTGGCCATCCCAAACGTAGCGCAGGCGCAACTGGCCGGTGCTGCCGCTGAGGATGGGCAAGCCGGCGCTGCCGATCAGGGGATCGAGCTTGCCCTCGAAGATTTGATAGCCGAGGCGGATTTCGCTGAGGCGATTGAAGTTGAAGCCGAGGTCGAGCCCGCCGCCGGCACGCTCGTCTCCAAAGACGGCGATGCGGGTCTGCCCGCTGAAGGCGTTGCGCGCCAACTTGGACGCGAATGCGTACGGCGCGACAAACAAACGAGTGCCGGCCACGGGCTGGTAGAACTCGGTGGCGGCGAGATTGCTGGATCCGAGCAGAAGATCGTTGCGCCACTCGGCGCCGTGGTGTTCCACGTCCATGAAGGTCACGCGGGCGCCGGCGGAGAAATCGAATGCGCCGACACCGGAGCCGTCAACATTGACGGCGAGATCGACGAACGGGGGTCCGTAAGACTTTTCATGCGCGGTGACGCGCAACGCGGGCACGCCATTCTGGGTGAAGCCTTCGTAGCCGAGCCGGTCAAACTCGCCTTCTCCCGCGATGCGGGTGAGCTGGGTTTCGAGCTTGGGCAGATTCAGCGGCCCCTGGGTAACGGAACGCAGACGGTGGGCGATTCGTTGGGCCGTGTCGCGGTCTGCGCCTTCGACATCGAGGGCTTGCACTTGTTTGGGCTCCGAGCGCTTGCGGGCCGCACGCGCAGCGAGATACTGCTGCCACTCGGCTTCATCGGTAATGGCGTAGGGCAGCAGATCGGCGGCAGCATGGTCCGCGCTCTGGTACCCGAGTTGGATGCGCTCTCTAATGTGATCGTACTGGTTGATCGAGAGGTTACCGGTTTCGACGATGATGGTGGTGTTGGCGTGCGCGAGCGAACGGCGCTCATTCTGCAGAATCATCACCGAGAGAGCGCGGCCGAGCACGCCGGTGAGGGATTCGAGTTGTTCGCGGGTTCCGTCGGGGATGCGGAGATTGACGGCGATAACTTTATCGGCCTGCATCTCGCGCACGGTGTCGACGGGTATGTTTTCGACCATGCCCCCATCGGCCAGTACTTGACCGTTGAGCTCCACTGGTGTGAACACGCCGGGAATCGCCATGCTGGCGCGCACCGCCTGGGCGAGCGAGCCATCGTGCAGCACGACGCGGTCGCCGGTGAGCATGTTGGTGGCGACGCAGCGGAAGGGGATGGGCAAATCGTCGAAGCTGGCGATGCCGGACTCGGAGAAGGCGAGGCGGTCGAGCAGCAGCCCGACCCCGTTGCCGGGATTGAAGCCATTGGGACCCTTGAGGCCGTGCTTCAGACCGAGCGCCGCGCTGATCTGATAATTGCGGCGGTCCTGCTTCCGGCGGTAGGCGAGGTCGGTGAAAGTGGGCTCGGGCAGAAATACATGTTCCCACTCGACGTGTTCGGCGAAGTCTTCGATGTCGGCAGCCGACATGCCCGACGCATACATGGCGCCGATGATACTGCCCATGCTGGTGCCGGCAATGCGATCGACGGGAATGTGATGGTCCTCAAACCACCGGAGCACGCCAATTTCGGTGAGGCCGAGCGCGGCGCCGCCGGAAAGCGCCAGGCCGACGGTCGGGCGCGAGGCGGGCGCAGGTGGGGTTGAAGGCTGTTGTTCTTGCCGTTCTTGCGCTTCTGCGTGGACGATGAAGATCGTCAGCAGCAAGATGCCGAGCAGCCGCGTGCGCTTGCGGGCCGTGAGCGGAAACGACATGAAGTTCGATCCTCCCGGAGGAGAGTTGCGAGTAAGTGCCTGGAGAAAATTTACATTAGCAGTTTCGGGAGTGAAGATTGACGATTTTTGAGCGGTGCGATTGCCAATTTCCGATTGCCGATTACCTCTCTTTCGAGCAATGGTAATTTCTTCAGGGCTTCGGCTGCGGCGGGGGCGGGAGCTTTCGCGCTTCATCCACGACTTTTCGAATGGCGTCGATCACGAGGTCCGGGCGGTCGATCTGGATGTAATGCGAACTGTTTTTCGCAATCGTGTGCGTTCCCCGGGTGGAAAGGTGCGACAACTCCTCCTGCATTTGTTCCCAGGCATCGTTGGTGGGCTTGACGAGATCGGCGGGCAGGTCGGACTGCGGGTTGTCGGGATCGTGGGAGAGCACGGCGAGCGGCAGATCGCCAAGCGATCCGGTGGTGGCGGTTTGTGCGGCGCTCTCGGAAAAGGTTTTCAGTTCGGCGACGCCTTCGCGCGCGCTTTGGAAGGTGCACTCGGCGGCGCGAATAGCAGCGTCGTGGCCGCAGAATCCCAAGAGGCGCGGGACGCCGAAGGGCATGGTGAACTCCAGAAACTCAGCCTCGCGGAGAAAACTTCCTTCCATGATGTTGAGCGCCTTCGGAAAACGCTTCCGCTGCTCGGGATGGGAGGCATCGACCAGCACCATGCCGGCAACTTCGTTGCGGTAAAGGTTGGCATAGAGGCGAACATCGTATCCACCCATGGAGTGGCCGACGATCACGATGGGCGTGGCGACGGCGGCATTGTGAAGAAGAGTGTGCAGTTCCTCCGCGATGTCTTTGCTGGTGCGCGGGCGCGGGCTGGAGTCGCTGTAGCCGAGTCCAGCGCGGTCGTAGGAGCAAACGCGCGTGATTTGGGCGATCTGCGGCTGAACTTTGTACCAGGAGACGTACGAATCGCCGAGGCCGGAGTCGAGGATGACCGCGGGAGTGCCCTGACCCATGCAGTTGATGTGCATGTTGCGGCCGCCGACCTCGAGGAGTTGGCCGGGCATGGGATGAAAGCGGCGGTCGCGGGCCTCAGAGATGTTCTGGTAGAGGAATCCTGCGGCCGCGAGTATGAGGACTAGGGTTAGAAGGGCGAGCGCGATGACACGCAACCAGGAGCGGGACTGCTGGGACGGGACGGTGCTCGAAGACATTTTCTTGCTCTAGTCGAGTTTGCGCGGGCGGGACTTGCCCCGAGCGAAGTCGAAGGGGCGCCCGCGCCACACAGTCTACATGACCGGGGGGACGGTGATGCCCATGATCGCCAGCGTGCGAATCAACTCGCGGCGGACTACGGCAACTGTCGCCAGCAGGAATTGTTTACGCTTCTCGTCCGGCTCGCTGAGGATGGGATGGCGGTGGTAGAAGGTGTTGAAAAGCTGCGCCAGCTGGAAGGCATGCTTGGCGAGATAGGCGGGTTCGGTGGTGGCGATGCATTGGTCGACCATATAAGAAGTTTTTGCCGCCGTTAGCCAGAGTTCCCAGATGGCGTTGCCTTGCTCGCCGGTGAGGAATTGGGCAAGGACCGTGGGTGAGAGGTTGCTAGCCGCCTGGCTTTGCCCCGGCGGGACAGCCGGGGCGGCTGTCCCCACATGGTCATTTCCGCAGAAAAGATCGGGATCGAGGCCGGCTTTTCGGAAAATGCTGGTGGCGCGGACTACCGCGTATTGCGCGTATGGTCCGGTCTCGCCTTCGAAGCTGAGAGCGTCTTTGAAGTCGAAGGCGATTACGGACTGCTTGGTGTACTTCAGCATGAAATAGCGCAGGGCTCCGATGGCAATCTGCGTGGCGATGGACTCGCGCTCGGCTTCGGTGAGCTGCGGGTGGCGCGAGTCAACTTCTTTCCTGGCTGAGGCGATGAGCTGGTCGAGCAGGTCGTCGGCCTTAACGCCGAAACCTTTGCGGCCGCTGACCTCGATGTAGGAGCGGGCCTTGTCTTCATCGCTTAATGTGTAGCCGAGCTCGGCGGCGCAACGCGGCGTGAGCGCGACCATCTCGTAGGAAAAATGCGTGTAGTGGTCGGCCGCTTCGTTGTGGCCGAGGCCGCGCAGGGCTTCGATCACGGTGTTTTGCGCTTCGGACTGGCGGGCATCGATCACGTTGTAGATTTCGGTGACGCCGCCGAAGTGAGGATGATCGTTCTCGGCATTCTTGTGGTCGGGGGTGGCGGAAATCCAGCAGTCATGCCGGTTGGGATAGCGATAGAACTTGCGGTAGCCAAAGTCACGGCCGAGCAGGCCAAACTTCCACATGTGATAGGCAATGTCCTTGCCGACATAGCCTACGGTGCCGTTGGAGCGGACGATGACTTTTTGGTCTTTCTCGGAGATCTTCTCAGCTTCGGAAGACTCTTCAACCACAGAGGACACAGGGATCACAGAGGATTCACTTGCGGTTCCGGCGCGGCGCATCACCCAGCAGCCTTTGTTCTTGCCATCGTTCTCGAAAGTGAGCACGCCTGAGTCTTTCAGCTTGGTGAAGGCAGCGTCCCAGAAATGCAGATGGAGGATTTCGCTCTCACGGGGAAGAAAGTCATATTCGATGTCGAGACGGTCCATGGTTTCGAGGTGGCGGCGTAAGACAGCGGTTGAGATCAGGTCGGCGACGGCGGCGGTTTCGCTGGCAGCATCCTCGATGCCGTGCAGGGTTTGCCTGCGCGCCTGCAGATTCTGCTTGTCCTCGGCGTACCACTGGGAAACGCGGGCGTAGAGATCCCAGCAGTAGTAGTCGAAGCGCGGCTGGCGGGCGAGAGCTTCGATTTCCGCGCGGGATTTTTTCTCGATGTGGATAAAACCGACGACGACGTCGGCCACCTGCACGCCAGTGTTGTCGATGTAGTTCTGCACATCGACCTCGCGTCCCGCAAAGCGGAGCAGGCGGACGAAGGTGTCGCCGAGGATGGCATTGCGCAGGTGTCCGATGTGCGCGGCCTTGTTGGGATTGATGGAGGAATGCTCGACCAGAATTTTTCCGGGAGGAATGGCGGCGGGAAGTTTCTGATCGGCGGCGAGTTCCGCGGCCATGGCGGCGCGGCTGACGCGGGCGTTGATGTATCCGGCGCCAGCGACTTCGAGCTTGTCGAAGCCCTCGACCGGACCCAGACCTGAGACGATTTCTTCCGCGATCTTGCGCGGGGCCTTGCGTAGTTTCTTCGCCAGTTCGAAGGCCAGGGGCAAGGCATATTCGCCAAGCTCCACTTTCGGCGGCTGTTCGATGACGATGTCGGCAAGTTCGAGGCTGTAGGTGCGGCGCAAAAAATCGCGGATCGCGTCGGCCAGCCTGCGCTGCAGATGACGATACAAGGAATCCCTCTATGTTGTTGAAGAAAAAGTGATTTTAGCAGAGTGCGCGGCGGAAGCAGGTTTGACGGAGGGTAGCGTGTTCCCTATGATAAAAGTTCCTCAGCTGGTGCACGCAGCGAATAAGGACATAACCACGAAGGGCACGAAGTCGCACGAAGGAAATCAGCCGAGTTCAACCCTTCGTGATCCTCCGTGTCCTTCGTGGTTTAGAGGGCTTTATGCGCATTGCCTACCTTGAATGTTTTTCCGGCATGAGCGGCGACATGTTTCTGGGCGCGCTCGTGGATGCAGGAGTTCCGGCGAAGCTGCTTGAGGAGACTGTGGCGGAGCTGAGGGTGGGGGCGCGGTTGGAGATTTCGCGGGTAGTGCGCAGCGGAATTTCGGCGAGCAAAGTGGATGTTTGGGTCGATGGCGAGAAGGATTTGCCGCGCGAGGAGTATTGGGAGAAACAGAATGTGGCGCGGCCGCCCTCGGCCGCGGATCATCATGAACACGGACATGATCACGAACACGGCGATCGCGAGCATCATGGACACTCGCATTCGCATGGTGGTGAGAGTTCGCGGGCAGGAGTGCACGCGCCACACGAGCACGCGCATGGTCGGGGGCTGACTGAGATTCGGCGGATTATTTCGGCGGCGGCGATTTCCGAATCGGCGAAGAAGACGGCGATTGCGATCTTTGAGGCGCTGGGGACGGCCGAGGCGAAGATTCACGATGTGCCGGTGGAGGAAATCCACTTCCACGAAGTCGGCGCGGTGGATGCGATGGTGGATATCGTCTGCGCGGCGGTGGGCGCGGAAGCGCTCGGAGTCGATGAGATTGTGTGTTCTCCTCTGAATGTTGGTGGCGGCACGGTGAAGTGCGCGCACGGGACGCTTCCGGTGCCCGCTCCGGCGACGGTGGAATTATTAAAGGATGCGCCCGTGTATTCCTCGGGAGTACAGGCTGAACTGGTCACGCCCACCGGAGCGGCGATCGTGAAGACGCTGGCACGGCGCTTTGCGGCATTTCCGGAGATGAAGATCGAGAAATCAGGTTACGGCGGAGGATCGCGGGAATTTCCCGGGCATCCAAATGTGGTGCGCTTGACGATTGGGGAAGCGCGGACAAGCGCGCCGGCGGCCAAGACGGCGTCGGAAACGATCACGGTTCTGGAAGCGAACCTGGACGATTTGAATCCACAGGTGTTCGGGTACGTCATGGACCGGTTGCTCGAGGAGGGCGCGCTGGATGCGTTCGGCATGCCAGTGCAGATGAAGAAGAGTCGCCCGGGAACGCTGCTGACGGTTTTGTGCAAGCCCGAGGACGCAGGCAAGCTCGCCCAGTTGATTTTTGAGGAGACAACGACACTCGGAGTGCGGCAGCGCGAGGAAGTACGGCAGACTTTGGCGCGACGCTGGGAAAGCGTAGGCACTCCGTGGGGCGATGTCAGGATCAAGGTCGCCAGCCTGAATGGAACGGTCACCAACTACGCGCCCGAATATGAAGATTGCCGGCGGATCGCGGCCGAGCATCATGTGCCGCTGAAGCAGGTAATGGGTGAAGCCGTCGAGGCTTATCGGGCCAAGAGTCGCAGGTAAAAGGTCCAAACCTTTTATCGCAGAGGGCGCAGAGAACTGCCGCAGAGGTCGCTGAGAAGAGAACGAATTACATGAACCGCAAGTTCTACATCACGACGCCGATTTATTACGTGAATGCGCGGCCGCATATTGGGCACGCCTATACCACCATCGCCTGCGATACGGTGGCGCGGCGGCAGCGCATGCTGGGCGCGGATACGTTTTTTCTCACCGGCACCGACGAGCACGGGCAGAAGATCGAGCGGGCGGCGCAGGCCGCGGGCAAGACTCCGCAACAGTATGCCGACGAAATCTCGGGGGAGGTTCGCAAGCTGTGGCAGCGAATGGGTATTTCCAACGATGACTTCATCCGCACTACGGAAGAGCGGCACAAGAAGCGGGTGCAGGAACTGTTCCGGCGGATTCGCGACAACGGATACATCTACAAGGGCACGTACACGGGGCAGTACTGCGTTTCGGATGAGCTTTATGTCGACGGCGCGCAGCCCGGCGATCCTTGCCCGACCTGCGGGCGTGTCACCGAAACGGTTCACGAAGACAACTACTTCTTCAAGCTCTCGGCGTTTCAGGACAAGCTGCTCGAGTTGTACGCGAATCCGGAATTCGTCCGTCCGGAGACGCGGCGCAACGAAGTGATTTCGTTTGTGCGCTCCGGGCTGCGTGACTTGTCGATCAGCCGGTCGACGTTTACGTGGGGCATTCCGGTGCCGGACGATCCCAAGCATGTGATCTATGTGTGGCTGGATGCGCTGGCCAACTACATCACCGCGATCGGCTTCGGATCGTCGCACGCGGGGGCGCAGGAGGCGTTCAAGAAATACTGGCCGGCCGACGTGCACATGATCGGCAAGGAGATTGTCCGCTTCCATTGCGTGTACTGGCCGGCGTTTCTGCTGGCGGCGGGGCTGCCGGTGCCGAAGGCGATTGTGGCGCACGGGTGGCTGCTTTTTGAAGAGAGCAAGATGTCGAAGTCGCGTGGAAACATCGTGCGCACGGAGACGATTCTCGACGTGCTGGGCGCCGATGCGCTGCGCTACTTCCTGCTGCGCGAGGTGGTGTTCGGGCAGGACGGATCGTTCTCGTTCGACGCGCTGGTGCAGCGGTACAACTCCGACCTGGCGAACGGGCTGGGCAATCTGGCCAGCCGCACGCTGACCATGATCAATCGCTACTTCAAGGGTGAGGTGCCGTATCCGTCGAAAACGGCGACACGCACGGCGGCAGATGACGCGATCGCTGACGCGGCGCGCAAGACGATTCGCGAATTTGGGACGCTGTTTGATCAGTTCCAGTTTTCGCGAGCGCTGGAAACGGCGTGGGCGCTGGTGGCGGCGGTCGATAAGTACATTGTCGAGAACGAGCCGTGGGCGCTGGGCGAGAAGCAGGATGAGGACAGCCGCTCGCGCCTGGCGACAGTCCTATACACGTCGGCGGAGGCGCTGCGCATTGCGACCGCGCTGGCGCATCCGGTGATGCCGGAGGCGACCGCGAAGATCTGGGCGCAGCTGGGCCTGGGAGACATCAAGAAAGTGGCGCTGAACGACCTGGCCTGGGGAGAGTTGCCGCTGAGCACAAAGCTGGGCGAGGTGCAGCCGGTATTTCCGCGGGCGGACAAGAGTGCCATTGAAAGGATGCAGAAGATGGAAGAGCAGGAGAGAAGTCCGGTGGCAGAAGCTCCGACAGCTGCAGCCGCAGTGCAAACGAACGCGCTGCAGGCGACTGCGGCGGTTCCGGCTGCGAGCGAGAAAATTTCGATTGACGACTTCGCCAAGATTGAGCTGCGCGTTGGCCAGGTGAAAGTTGCCGAGCGCGTTCCGAAGGCGGACAAGTTGTTGCGGCTGGAAATCGATATCGGCACCGAGGTGCGGCAGGTGCTGGCCGGGATCGCTGAGGCGTACGCGCCGGAAACTCTGGTGGGGCGCAAGGTGGTGATCGTGGCGAATCTTGCTCCGCGCAAGCTGCGCGGGATGGAGTCGAATGGGATGATCGTGGCAGCTTCTCTGGAGGGCGGAAAGCCGGTGCTGGCGAGCTTTCTGGAGGATGTGCCGGTGGGGGCGAGGCTGAAGTAACTAGGGCAGCGAGGCTCGAGTAGGACAAGGGCGATTGTTAGGCTGGGAAGTTAAGAACTACGTAGCGGGTCAGCGGAAGACTCCGCGCGAGATCCCCTTCCACAGGCTCTCGCCCCGCTGGTGAAAACGCGGGGCTTCGGGATGACGCCTCTGATGGAAGGCCAGTGACCCATACCAAAACGAGCCGAGCTTTGCTCGGCACGGACGGGCAAGAGCGCCCGTCCCCACACAAGCAGTTTTCATTTGACCATGTTCATAGATTCTCACGCGCATCTGGATGGCACGCAGTTCGCTAGCGATCGCGAAGCGGTCATTGCTCGCGCGCGGGAAGCTGGAGTTAGGACCATCGTCGCGATCGGAAATGGCGACGGTCCGGAGCAGGTGGATTGCGGAATCCGATTGGCGGAGAAGTACGATTTCCTCTACGCGACTCTGGGCATTCATCCGCACGAAGCACGGCTGGCGGATGAAGCCGCGTACTTGAAGATGGAACAGCTGGCGAAGCATCCCAAGATTATCGCGTGGGGCGAAATTGGCCTGGACTATTACTACGATCACTCGCCACGCGACGTGCAAAAAGAGGTATTCGCACGGCAGATGGAGTTGGCGGCGGCGGCTAAGCTGCCGATCGTGATTCACTGCCGGCCGTCCGAGGGTAGTGACAATGCGTGGGACGACTGCCTGAGACTGATCGAAGAGCAGTGGGCTCCGAAAGGATTGGGCGGAATTTTGCACTGCTTTACGGGGAAGTGGCCGCAGGCCAAGCGGGCGCTCGACGTGGGATTCATGATTTCGTTCGCCGGGAATGTCACGTTTCCCAAGGCACAGCAGATTCGGGATGCTGCTCTCCAAGTGCCGCTGGACCGCATGCTGATCGAGACTGACTCGCCGTATCTGGCGCCGGTGCCGCACCGCGGAAGGCGAAACGAGCCGGCGTTCGTGGTCGAAACCGCGCGGAAACTGGGAGAATTGCGCGGTCTCGCAGTAGAGGAAGTCGGGGAGCGGACGACGCGGAATTTCTGCAATTTTTTCAAATTGGCTGAAATCGCTGAAAGCAAAGTTCCGGGGCATTAGGCGGCGCAGTTCTGGTAACCTCAAGAGTCAAGATTCCCTTGTTTCAGAAAGAAATGAAAGCATGCCCGAGAACACCTTCGATATCGTGAGCAAGATCGATCTGCAAGAGGTGTCGAACGCCATCCAGCAGGCGCTGAAGGAGATCCACACGCGCTTCGATCTGAAGGATTCGAAGTCGAACATCGAATTGGAGAAAGATGCGATCGTGCTGCATTCCGCGGATGAATACAAACTCAAGGCCGTCAATGACGTGCTGCAGCAAAAGCTGGTGAAGCGTGGAGTTCCGCTGAAGGGCATGACCTACGGCGCGCTGGAACCGGCGGCGGGCGGCACGGCGAAGCGAAAAATTACCATGCAACAGGGCATCCCCATCGAAAAGGCACGGGACATCGTGAAGACAATCAAAGATTCCAAGAAAAAAGCGCAGGCTTCGATTCAGGGAGACCTGGTGCGGGTGAGCAGCAAGGATCGAGATACGCTGCAGGAAATCATCGCGCTGTTGCGGGGACACGACTTTGGGATTGACATGCAGTTTGTGAATTACAGAACGAACTAGAGCGGAAAGAATTCCACCACGGAGTCACGGAGACACGGAGAAATTTCCAATTGTCGATTTCCAATTGCCAATTGGCAGTTCAACCTTGTTAAGGGTATTTGAAATACTGATTTTTTCTCCGTGTCTCCGTGGTGAAACAAGCAGTCGGAACCCACATTGAGCGCATCGGCCACCATTAACGGCAAAGAGGTTTTCGACCTGCTGCGGGACGATCTCGCGGCGCTCGAGGGCGAGTTCGGGCAGGACACTGTCTCCCGCGTGGGCGCCATCACGGAGATTGGGGAGTATCTGCGGGCGGGCGGGGGCAAGCGCATCCGTCCAGCGCTCTTGCTGCTTTCCGCCAGGCTTTTTGATTACCGGGGACGCGGGGCCGTGCGTCTGGGCGCGGTGGTTGAGATCATTCACACCGCGACTCTGGTGCACGATGACATCATCGACGAAGCCAAGACGCGGCGCGGGCGGCCGGCGGCCAACACGCAGTGGGGCAATTCCAAATGTGTGCTGGCCGGAGACTGGCTTTACATGCAGGCGTTCAAGATCGCGGTACAGGAGCGCAACTTCCGCATCCTCGATACGCTCATCGAACTGACCCAGCAGATGGTCGAGGGCGAGTTGCTGCAGATGGAGAAACTGGGCAAGCTGATCACGCTCGACGAGCACTTCGACCTCATCTATCGAAAAACGGCCTGTCTTTTTTCGGTGTGCATGCGGCTGGGAGCAATTCTGGGGGGAGCTACGACGGAGCAAGAAGCTGCATTGGGGCAGTACGGGCATGATCTGGGGATGGCGTTTCAGATCGTGGACGATGTGCTGGACCTGACTGCGTCGGAGGATGTGCTGGGCAAGCCCGTGGCCAGCGATCTGCGCGAAGGCAAGGTCACCATGGAGGTAATTCACGCGCTGGAGCGCTGCACGCCGGATGAGCGGGCAAAGATTGAGACC
>Ga0116217_10000271_pt1 | contig 58638 bp, 57 predicted proteins | sample Sb_taG_6_FD_89697 | JGI IMG/M metagenome (GOLD analysis project Ga0116217, IMG submission 89697) | Peat soil microbial communities from Weissenstadt, Germany - Sb_50d_4_PS metaG | ecosystem: Environmental > Terrestrial > Soil > Wetlands > Peat | place: Germany: Weissenstadt | collected 2010-09-21
GCTTCGGTGACGCCTACGCCTCGCGCTGCCCGCGGCGTAACCTTCACCCGGGTTTCGGTGCTGGTGATCTCGGGATCGTCCAGCAAACGGATGGTGTTTTCGGCGTTGTAGAGCAGTTCGATCAGTCTCGCCCAGTGATAGAGCAGGGTGAGCTGTGCGGGCCGCCCGAACTTCTGCCGGAACTCAACCAGTTCGGCCTGCGCCAGCGGCGTGTCGATAAAGTCACAGACGTTGATACGCGCCAGCGTATTGGCACGATACACGCCTCTGGGATTGTCGACATCCATGGAGAAACCTTCGCCCCACTGTTTGGCGTAGGGGAACTTCAAGTAGCTCCACGATTCAATGTGCTCGGCGATAAACTCCGTGTAGCGATCGACTGGAAAATCCTGATAAGTGCCGTTGGTCGCCATCAGGCGAATCTTTCCGTCGTAGAGGTTGAGAGCGCCGTTGTCCTTAACTGTGCCGATGAAGCCGGTAGTGATCACTCCCAGCGACTTCACCACGTCGAGGTATTTGGGGAACACGCTCTCTTTCGCGAAAGCGATGGAGAACTTAGCGAGTTCCAGCGCCTCATCGGCCTGCTTGCGCAACTGATCGCGCTCGGCAGGAGCCAGCGGTTTGCTGAATCCGCCAGGAACGGCCGCTTGAGGATGGATCGCCTTGCCCGCCAGGACTTCCAGCATCTTGGCGCACATGTGGCGAACCTTCACCACTTTTCTGGCAATGTCCGGCGCTGCCTGCAGCACGCCGATCACATTGCGGACCGAATATGGAGCATCCGGACCGAGCAGGAAATCAGCTCCCGCCAGGAAGTAGAAGTGCAGAATGTGCTCTTCCATGTACGCGATGCTGTTGCACAGCTCGCGCAGCTTCTTGCCTGCGGGAGGCGGCTCGACTCCGAAAACCGCATCGCACGCCTTGGCTGAAGCCAGGTGATGCGACCACGGGCACACTCCGCAAATGCGCGGCGTGATGCGAGGGAGGTCTTCTACCGGCTTTCCAAGGCAGAACTTCTCGAAGCCGCGCAGTTCGATGACGTTCACCCGGGCGGTGTCCACGTTGCCGGCATCGTTGAGCTGAATGGTCACCTTGGCGTGGCCTTCGATGCGGGTGACAGGTTGAATGACCAGTGTCTTTGCCATGGCTCACCTCCGGGGCGTCGGCCGCAGACGGCCAGCGCCAGCAAAACGGTTGAAGGTTGCAGCCCGATCCGGAATCTGCTTGGGATCGAGACCGATGGAGGAAAGCGCCCCCATCATGTCCACCATGGGATTGGCTTTGTCCGACAGCGGGCCAAAGCAACCCTCACATGGCATGTAGGCACGGATGCAGCGCGGGTTGCCGTCACTGCCGCCGCAGCCGCCGCGCGTCGCCGGCCCCAGGCACAGGATGCCCTGCTCCATGAGGCAGCGCATTTCGCTCAGTGGCGCTCCCGGCTTGAAGTCCGGCGCGTCCAGCCGGCGCTTCAGCGTGGAGACCGCCTTCTTTTCCCGCTTGGTGGGACACTCATCGCAAACGCTTTTCGACGACAGTGCGGGCAGGGGCTTGCCTTCCAGAAGAGCAATCAGCGCGTTTGCCACCATGTCTGGCGTGGTTGGACATCCGGGCAGATACGCATCCACAGGCACGACCTCGTGGACTGCGTAAACCCGGTCGGTCAAAGCGGGAATCTGCTCGTGGGGCAAACCGTTTGTCTCGGTTGTCACGCTGCCACGGTAGACCTTCTCCAGCATTTCTTCTGTGGTGAACTGGTTGGCCAGCGCAGGAACTCCGCCAAAGCAGGCGCAAGAACCTAGAGCGATCAGGGTCTTGCATTTCTTGCGCATCTCTAGTGCCAGTTTTTTGTGCTCTTCACTGCGGATTCCACCCGATATCAGCCCGACATCCGCCGCGGGGATTTCCATCTCTGTACCTTCGCCAGTCTGACCATAGAGCTTGTGGTCCATCAGGACCGGCATGTGCACGATTTCTACTTGTTTGAGTACGTCGAGGAGCGGTTCACCGATATCGAGGATGGTTACCTCACAACCTCCGCATATGGCGAACCACTCTTCGGCAAGTCGAGCTGCCATGCTGCACCTCCCTGCCAATTGAATTAGTGCTGCTTCGTTCTCGTTCCCTACGATCTGTTATTACTGCGTTCGATACGGGCTTGGACCAAGTTTCCTTACCTGCTCCACCATCTCTGTGACCACTTGGGCAAAGCGCGGGCCTTCGGAAGCCGAGACCCATTCCAGCCGGAAGCGCTCCGGCTCCAATCCGAAATCCTCCAGCATCAGGTTGATGGCATCGGCGCGCGCCTGCGCCCGCAGATTGCCTTCCAGGTAATGGCAGTCGCCGGGATGGCACCCGAGCATGAGCACTCCATCTGCGCCTTTGGTTAGCGCCTCAATCACCAGGTTGGGGTGGACCATGCCGGTGCACTGCACACGAATGATGCGAGTGTTCGTGGGGTACTGAATGCGCGACGTTCCCGCCAGATCTGCTCCGGCGTAAGCGCACCAGTAACAGCAAAACGTCAGGATCAGAGGCTCAAAGCCGTTGCCGTTGGTTTCAGTCGTGTTCGTAATGCTGTTCTCTACGGCATCCATGGCTTTATGCCCTCACTTCCAGTGCGGCATGAATCTCCGCCAGCAATTGCTCCGGCCGGAAATGCCACACGAAAATGGCGTTCTTGGGACAGGTAGCCTGGCAGGTGCCGCAGCCTTTGCAGATTGATTCGTTTACCTGGACGCGCTTCTTGGTGGCGCCGTCCACCTGATACTCGACCACGGTGATGGCCTTGAACGGGCAAGGATCGACGCAGTAGGCGCAGCCGTCGCAGTTGTCGTGCACTACGTGCGAAATTGTGGGCTCAAGATCGATTACGTCGCGCGAAAGAATCGTGGCCGCCCGCGCTGCGGCTCCGCCGCCCTGAGCCAAAGCTTCGCGTAATCCCATCGGCGAATGTGCCGTACCGCATAGAAAAACGCCGTCACTGGCAAAATCCACCGGGCGCAGCTTGCGATGCGCTTCCAGGAAAAATCCCTCTTCACCCAGCGGCACTTTGAGCAGCTGACCCAACTCTTTGTTCCCAGGATTCGGCACAGTCGCGGCCGCCAGGACCACAGTGTCAGCTTCCAGTTCAATGCGAGTCCGCGTGAGTTGGTCTTCCGTGGTTACGTGCAGCCGCCCGTTATGGGGCGTGACCTCTGGCAACTGCCAGTCGGGGTAGCGGATGAACCTCACTCCTAGCTCGCGGGCCTTGCGATAAGAGTGCTCGCGCAATCCATAGGTGCGAATGTCCCGGTACAGCACGTAAACCTGGCTGACAGGATTCTCCTCCCGGATGCGCAGCGCTATCTTGATGCTCTCTGCGCAACAGTTGCGGCTGCAGTAGGACCGTTCGGGTGTACGTGAGCCAACACACTGGATGAGCACCACCGAGTCAGTTTTCAATTTACCGGCGGCCATTAACTGCTCCACGTCGTAGTTGCGCACTACGCGCGGATCCTGGCCGTAGAGACATTCAGTCGGCTGGTAACGTTCCGCTCCCGTGGCCACAATCACCACACCGTGTCCCACCTCGAACTGCTGGCCATCCTGAATGGCAATGGTGGACTTGAAGTTCCCGATCGAGCCCAGGACCGCTGTGACCTGGCTGTTGAGGAAGAGTTGAATATTGGGATGCGAGTGGATTCGCGCCATCATCTGCGACAGGAGCAGATGCGGGTCCTCTTCGTCCCAGAGCAAATAACGCTGATCGCGGGCATGGCCGCCCAGTTCTTTGTGCTTCTCCACCAGGTAAACCTTGAAACCCTGGTCAGCCAACTCCAGCGCCGTCGTCATTCCGGCAGGGCCGCCGCCGATCACCAGGGCCGCCTGGGTCACCTTCAGCGGGCGTGTATAGAGCGGAACGTCGAGCCGCACTTTCGCAATCGCAATACGCACCAGATCTTTGGCCTTTTCCGTGGCCTTTTCGTGCTCGCGCATGTGTACCCAGGAACACTGATCACGGATGTTGGCCAGCTCAAAGAAGTACTGATTCAGCCCGGCTTCCCGAATGGTGTCGCGGAAGAGCGCTTCATGGGTACGCGGCGTACAGGAGGCGACAACCACGCGATTCAGATTGAGTTCATCAATCTTTTCGCGAATGCGCTTCTGGGTGTCGTCGGAACAGGTGTAGAGATTGCGCTCGGCGTAGGCCACGTTGGGAAGCGTGCGGGCGTATTGCACTACCTGCTCGACATCGACCACGCCGGCAATGTTGGTGCCGCAATGGCAGACGAACACACCGACGCGCGGTTCCTGTCCGCTCACGTCGCGCTCGGGAGGATATTCCTTCGGGCGGACCAGCGTGCCACGGCTGTCCATGAGCAGACTCATGGCATTGGACGCGGCGGCACTTGCGCCGGCCACGGTGTCGGGAATGTCCATCGGTTGGTCGAACGGGCCGCAGACAAATACTCCAGGCCGCGAGGTGTGGGTCGGAGAGAATGAGCGCGTTTTGCAGAAACCGAATTCTTCGAGCTCCACGCCCGCGATCCTGGCCAGATCGCGATGACCTGCGTCGGGCGTCAATCCCACCGCCAGCACCACCATGTTGAAGACTTCATGGTGCGAGACACCATTTTCGTCGGCGTACTCCACGATGAGATCGCGGCTGCCCGGAACTTCACGGATCGCCGACGGCCGGCAACGCACGTAATGCACGCCCTCCGTCTTGGCCCGCTCGATGTAGTTTTCAAACCCCTTGGAAACTGCACGGATATCTATATAGAAGACAGTGCAATCCAGGCCGGGCTGGTGTTCTTTGCCAATCAGTGCCTGTTTGGCGGTGTACATGCAGCACACGGAAGAGCAATAGTTGCGTCCCACTTCACGCGAGCCAACACACTGGATAAATGCAACTTTCTGAGGCGCGGCTTGATCTGAGGGACGGCGCACTTTGCCGGCGAATGGTCCGCTCGGGCTCAGGATGCGCTCAAATTCCAGGCTGGTGACTACATTCGGATACCGATTGTAGCCATACTCTGGCTTGCTCTCGGGATTGAAACTTTCCAGGCCGGGAGCAAGGATGATCGCTCCTACTTTATAGCTGAGAAATTCTTCGCGCGGCAAAAAATGGTTGATGGCATGGGCCTGGCACGCCGTCACGCATTGCAGACACTCGGAACAGAGCCCGCAGTTCAGACAACGCTGCGCCTCGGCCACGGCCATTTCCTGCGTATAACCGATCTCGGTCTCCGCGAAGCTGATGGCTCGCTCGGCAATGGGCTGCTGTGGCATGGGCACTCGCGGCTCACGCTTGATGTCGCCCTGGCGCAGCTTCTGCTCCGCCAATTCACGGGTGAGACGCGGCGGCTCGGCCTTGGGCTTTGGCTCAGGAAACGGCTTGCCGCGGAGACAGCATTCGATGGATTCCGCAGCTTTGTGCCCTGCAGCCACGCCGTCCACCACAAACGCCGTGCCGGTCACCACGTCCCCTCCGGCGAAAATGCGCAGATGCGGCGCTTCCGCCACGACGTCGCCACCGGCGAAGACGCCGGGGTGAGCAGTGGCCAGCGTTTGCGTGTCCACTTCCACCAGACCGCGACGCACGCTCACCTGGTTCTTGGGATCGAGGTAGCCAAGGTCCGGAGTCTGACCGATGGCGACAATAACGCGGTCGGCGGGAATGACGAACTCCGTCCCTGGAATTTCGTTCACCGTGAGCCGGCCCGTTTTGTCGAAGGCCATGGAGCTGATGCGCTTGGCCTCGGTGCCCGTCACCCAGCCATCGCGCCCAAGAAATTGCTTGAAGGTGACGTCGTTGATGATCTCAATGCCTTCGTCCAACGCTTCTTGAATCTCCCAGGCATGAGCCGTCATTTTGTCGCGGCTCTCCAGACATGCCATGGTGACGTGCTCGATCCCCATCCGACGCACTGTGCGGGCAACGTCCATTGCCACGTTGCCGCCTCCGACCACCAGCACGCGGCCGGTCAAATCCACCGGTTCGCCGGTGCGCGCTTTGCGGAGGAAATCGATGTTCAGGCTGATGCCTTGCAGTTCGTGCCCGGGAATCGGCAGACGCTTGGAGCGGTGCGCACCGGTGGCAAGAAAGACCGCCTTGTAGCCCTGGTTCTCCAGTTCCTCCAGCGTGAAGTCCTTGCCCAGCGCCATGTTGGTGAGTACGTCGATGCCCGGGGAAAGCAGGTACTCAATGTCGCGGTCCAGGTATTCTTCGGGAAGACGGAATTCCGGAACACAAGCCCGCAGCATGCCGCCCAGCTTGGAACTCGATTCAAACAGCGTGACCGGATAGCCGCGCTTCGCCAGATCGTGGGCGCAAGTGAGACCGGCGGGGCCGCCGCCGATCACTGCCACGCGTTCCTCATGAGTCTTTTCGACGGACGGAGGGAGAGAAGGCTTGTGCTGGAAGTCCCACTCCGCCAGGAACCGCTTGATGTGCATGATGGCGACGGGCTCGTCCACCTGGTTGCGATTGCATTCCTGCTCGCAGCGGTGCAGGCAAATGCGTCCGCAAACCGACGCAAACGGCATGTGCTCGCGCACCACAGCTAGGGCTTCAGCGAATTTTCCCTGCCCGGTGAGAGCTACGTAGGCTTGGACATTCGTTCCGGCAGAACATGCCGCCTGGCATGGCGGCCGTTCGCGTTTGGAAATGGCGAACTGTGCGGGCACGGCTTGCGGGTAGCGCTTGTAAATCGCCTTGCGCGAGCTTAATCCCAGGTTGAACTCGTTGGGAAGTTCTACGGGACAGACCTGTGTGCATTCGCCGCAGCCTGTGCACTTCGTGGGATCGATGAACGTGGCGCGCCGTTTCAACTCGACCTGAAAGTTGCCCGGCTGCCCGTCCACCCGCACCAGGTCCGTGTTTCTGAGGATCTCGATGTTTAAGTGGCGCCCCACGCTGACCAGTCGAGGCGCCAGAATGCACATGGCACAGTCATTCGAAGGGAAGGTCTTGTCGAGCTGCGCCATCGTCCCGCCGATGCTGCTTTCTTTTTCGGCGAGATACACCTTGAATCCGGAATCAGCCAGGTCGAGGGCGGCTTGCATGCCGGCCACGCCCCCGCCAACTACCAACACTGCGCCAATGGTGGATGGTTCGGCCATAGCTTCACCGGGCGGACGCGCCCACAGGCGCGCCCAGCAATAAAGGTTGAGGATCGACCACATGCCGCCACAGTCCCAGACCTTCGGCGGGAACACCCTGCGTGAAGGCCATCAACTGCGAGAAATAGAAAACCGGCAAGTTGAAGTTAGTACCGTAAGTCTGGTTGACCTCGGGTTGGCGCGCATCCAGGTTCAAGTGGCAAACCGGGCAGGCAACGGCGAAGGCATTGGCCCCGGCTTGCGTGGCGCCTTCCAGAATGGCGTGGGTGAGTTCCAGCACCTTTGAAGGATTGACCATGGCGTAGAACGCGCCACAGCAGGCGGTCTTCTGCGGCCAGTCCAGGGTTTCAATTCCCACCCGGCGCAGCAGCCGATCCATGCTTTGCGGATCTTCGCAGTTGTCGAAAGTGACCACCTTGGGAGGACGGGTCAGGAGACAGCCGTAATAGCAGGCGACGCGCAAATGATCGACACCGTCGTGCGCCAGTTGCGGCCTCGCATCCAGTTCGCGTTCTAGCATTTCCAGAGGGTGGAGAACCTCGACGCTGTGTTCCAGCGGGTACTCGATGATCTCCTCAAGCTCGGCGCGCAGCTTGGGATCGGCGGCGACTTCGTGTTGCGCTCGTTTGAATTGGTTATAACAAGCCGCGCAGGGGGACACCAATTGCGCCAGCCCACGCTGGTGCGCGATCGCCAGGTTCTTCAGCGGAACCGCCAGACCCAGCAATGGAGAAATGTTTCCGACCATGCCGGCCCCGCAGCAAAACCAATCCTTCATTTCCTCCAGGCCGATGCCCAGACGGTCGCATAGATTGCGGAACGAAACGTCGTACTCCTGCGCCATCTTTTCCAAAGAACAGCCGGGATAGTAGGCGTAGCGCTTCATGCTCCCGCCGCCTCTTTCTGCCGAACACGGTCGTAGAGCCGGCGGTAGGCGGACCCACCTTGCGGAAGGCTGAAGAAGTTCAGCCGGCCACGAGCGATCAAGCGCAACCCCAAGGTGAAATCCTGGAAGTAATTCTCACTTTTCAACTTGCAAATGAGGGTGAGCGGCAACTCCGCGGAGCGTCCATACAGATAAAGGTTCTCCAGAAATGAAGCGAAGTAAGTGGCGATGGCCTGGTCAGGCGCAACTTTCCCGCCGCGCCACGCGATGACTCGTGCCGCTTGCAACAGCTTGGAAATGTCCACTTCCTGCGGACATCGAGCCGTGCAGGTCTCGCAATGCACGCATACCCAGATGGCTTTGGAGCGTAGCACCGGCTCCCACTCACCCAGCAGCAGGTGATGAACCATGCGCGCAGGTGTCAGATCCATCGCGGGAAGCAGCGGGCAGCCTGCGGTACAACGATTGCACTGGAAGCAAGCATCCGGAGATACGCTTTGCAGGTGCGCCAGAGCTGGCGAGTCTTTTCCGGCAGCGGAGAGGGGAACTTCCACAACCCACCTCGCAGATTTTCCGAGTGCGTCAGCAAATGGGAGCCGCCCGACTTTTGCGGCGAACCGTACTTTGCAAACGTGCTACTAGTTATTGGTCCAACCAGCAGACCGCTTCAGTGACTTCGGTCACCCATTGTGGTGAGCAGATTGGCCTCTCGAATGCACCGGTCGGCCTGAAGCGTGTTTCCCTATCCTCTCGAAGTCCCTGCTGCGTGCGGATTTGCGAAGGATCTTGCCTGGCAGTGATGATCCTCACAGCTAGTTGTGCGCTGTGCCCCGAGAAAAAGTGACTTGCAACGTGGCCGCAACGTGGTTTTTTGCTAATCACTGAAATGGGTGACTGCTGTCACTGAAATTGTGTGACTTGGCGGAGCATAAGTTTGAGCTGGATGACTAGTTCGCGCGGCCCTTTTGGCAGCTTCTTTCATATCCTTCATATCGTGTCGCAGTCGCTGTCAGAACCGCCGGCTTCATGTTCGGTAGATGACGCAGAACTCCGTGGGCCCAGCCATGGAAGACAGCTCAATCATCCACGCGCAACCCATGTTAGTGACCAGGGTGGGCCGCGCCCTCTGTATAGTCTCCTTTTTCGCCCGCACGATTCATTCACTGTCTGAATTCGTGACTTCAATTTGGAAGCAAGTCAAACATCGCGGCCTGATGGGCAGCTGCTTTTCTCGAGAAGGACGCTTCGCCAGAGGGGGGGATTTATGAATCAGAATTCTTGTTTTCAATCGGATTTGCAAGCTTCTCAATCCAATTTGCAAGCCGCGACATCCGCGGAGACAACTCAAGCAACAGATACGCACTCGGTGATCGGCGACTGGTTGGCAACGATTATTGTTTGGGGGGCTGTCATTTCACTTGGCCTTGCAGTGGCAGGGTTCATGCTCGCCGAAGAATAGGTTCCCTCAGGATTCATCCCCTCCGTAAAAGGGAGGAACGACATGATCTTCATCATCACAGGAACCGAAGAATCCGGTACGACCACCGTAGGCAGGCTCCTCGCAGAAGCTCTGGGATGGGAGTTTGTCGACGCGAAGAATCTTCGTCCTCCTCACGATCTCGATGTACGGGTACGCAGCAGCTCGCTGGCTGATCCTGATTCAACCTTGCGCATGGAAACACTCTCGGCCGCCATAAGCGTCTGGATCTATCAATGGCGGGATGTGGTAGTTTCCTGCCCGCTGCTGACGGAAAAAGATCGAAGGCAACTTTGTAAGGGTACCTCGCTGGTGCGGATTGCGTACCTAAACGAGCCGCATGACCACGGCCGAAGTGCCTTACTCGATCGACCAGCACTTTTCATCAGAGCTGAGGCTGGCAAGCAGGCAGGCCCAGAGACACCTCAGCAAGTGTTCACGGTAGATTCATCTCAGAGGATTGAAAAGATTATCGCGGAGATGGTTTCTGCGCTGATCCTTAACCGAAAGTCCCCATATGCCAAAGCGGGTTAAAGAATTGGCGTTCGGTAACGACGTTTGATGAACGGGCCTGCCGTGGAGCGCCTTGCAACCGTCTCGGTAGCATCCGGATCGAAGATCGCAGCGATTTTCTCAGTCGTGAAACCTGTCCGCAGATAGAATCCCAGTACGCCACTGGGTTCGGGGGAACCCTTGCATTTCGACCGACGCGCCAATGTCGGGGGAAAAGAGGTGCGATCCTTTCCTGCAAGCTGTCGCTTATCGCAGTTTGCAACCCGTGCACTTGGCGTCTGGGCTGACACAGGTCTGTTGTGTTCCGGCCCGGCGTTCGCCGCCATCTTCCAGAGATACATCAAGGGGTACGCCCGTCTTTGTCGTGTCGCTCCAGTTCGACGAACTTATGCCGCTAACTATTCTTGCCGTGCGCGCTGCCGCGCATATTCCCCGCATCTTGGGCGAGTCAATGCGACTCCCACTTCCCGGTTGTTAAGCGGGGAGCAATGTCCGTTGCCGCTCAAGTCTTCGATCGGTGGATCATGGGCTGCGGCCAGCTAGGCCGCGGCCGCGTTGGGTTGACTGTCACGCAGGGCTTGCATCTGTTGCTCGAGCTGCTGCATGGTTAACCCGCCCGGTGTTGTGCCTTTGCTTTCGACCCAGGTTTGATCAGCAATCGCATAAACCTCATCTACGTACTTCGCGAAGAAATCCCACGCCATCGTATAGTACGAGCCCCAGGAAATGACGCGAGCCCCATTCGCGTTGTAACCCGCCAGAACAACCGCGTGGCCGCCAACGATCTTCGGATGGGACGGGTCCACAGTCCAAACCGCCGGAGGCTCTGCATTCGCAGGCATGATGTTCGCCGGAACCTGGAAGCCGATGTACGCGACTCCGCAATCGTTGATGGTTCGTTTCACATCATCAGTAATCCGCGGATCGACCTCGACGAAGGCTGCAATTTTGTTCACGCCGCTGGTGCTGGGCGCTCCCTTGCGAAGCAAGTAGGTGAGGACGTGCTGCTCGTTGCCGCCCGGCCCCTCGCCGCCCTGGCTCGGCTTGTATCCGCAGGCCAGTTCATAGAGCTTCTCGACGTCGGCGTCGGGTTCCGTATCCATGGATTTTCCCTGGCTCGCATTGAAGGTCCACACCTGGATAGCGTGATAGACCGCGGCACAAGTACAGTCACCGAGCGTATCGTTGAGCATCATGCCGAGGTTTTGCGGCATGCCTTTGGTGTAATCGACCGAAGGCGGTGGAGGTGCAGGCTGCTTCCCTGCCAATAGCGCGCTCATATGTGGCACGCGAGGATCAAAGGTTCGTGGGGTCCGCCCGAGTCTAAAGCTTCGTTTCTTATCTGCCATTGTGATTCTCCTTGTGTCGGACGTTGAGTCGATGCCTGCCGCAGACGGTTTCGTGCAGCGAGATCGACGTTGGGAAAGAGATTTCGGTTACCGTCGCGCAGCCTGCAAACTGGGGGAGGTGCACCCGCAGGCGCGCAATTTGCAGCGAAAAGTACACCCGTGGCAAGGGGGAGTCAATCAGAAACTAACCGCTGTTCTACTTCTGTAACAACGATGATCTCTTACGGCATGCGCTCGTGCATCGACGCTGTTGTTAACATTGACGATCTCACCCGCGTGAGCAGCCACCTTTGCTCTTAGCGAGAGGGTAAGTACTGGCCCAGGATACGGACAAGGTTTGTTACGAAAACAGAACGCCGCTCCAAGAGCGTGGTACGGCAGAACTTCAAAAGCTCGGGTGTTGGGCCAATCTCCACGACCACATAAGGAAGGATGTCGCCGTGAGGTCGATCGCGGGCTCAGTAGTGCTAAACGACTGCACGTTGTCGCGATACACTGCGACTTGCGAGGGATTGTAAGCGCCATCGTTTCCGTTGAATTGCTTGAAGGTGTCTACGCCGTTTGCGGGACAGAGAATCATGCCACCAACCACACCCGAACTGGCATAACCGGCCGGACCCTCGGAAGCCGCGCCCCAAAGTATGGGCGTACCGCCGGACGTCCCATCGAGAGAGCCAGCCAGGTTCGCCACCTGGTGCTGGATACAATTCGGAAACGTGCTGCCGTCGCCCACAATAAAGGAAGATCCCCAGGAGTTTGCGCCTAGGATATTGGCCAGCCATCTTTGCGAGTAAGTATCGTAGGTCTCCGATTGAGTGAGGTCATAGGCTTCGCTCGCCATGACCGATAAACCGGCGCCGTGGGAAGTGGTATCGCCGTAACTCCATTGATACCCGGAGCCCCAGGAATCCGTGCCCGCTTGGGTAATCGCGTCATTCACCTGCTGCAGGAGTTGCTTGCGAATGCTGGCTTGCGAAACGGCCAAACCCGGTGGATTTCCCGCCATCGCCAACGCCCGGTAGAGTTCGAAATGCGCCAGTCCGCTTACGTCGTACAGATTCAGCGTGTCTGTGTAACCCTGGTCGTAGATGTTGGTGATGTAACCACCGGCAAACTGCGCTGCCTGGCGCAGATAGTACATCGCGTGGGCGTGCGGCAGTCCGGGCGGCAGGTTCTCATCCCCCGCTGCAGATTGCAGCGCAAAGTACAGTTCAGTGGCGCCAAGCTCCATGTCATCTTCCCAGACGTCCTCGGGATAACCATCAAATGGAGAAATGGTGAGCAGACAATTACTGCACGCACCCGAACCCGCCGTGGGCGCAGGGTCCGGATAAGAAGTGTTCGCGAGAGCAAAAATGTCTTCCGCGTTCGTCAGGCATCGATTCGCTAAAGGAGGGTTGGTGCTGCGGTTGAGCTGGTAACACAGCGCGAAGTCCGCCGCCAAACGACCGGCGAGATTCGGACTGATTGGCGATCCCGCGGGCGCTGCCAGATACACCGGACGATAGCAGATAAAAAATGTGGTAAACGGATCGCAAGGTTCTGGATTGCCGGGCTCCTGGAAATTGTCGGCTGCCTGGGGCAGGGTCCAGATATCGTACTCGGTGATCAAGCAGTACGGAGTCACGTACGTTCCACCACAGTTGCCCGTCGCCGAACCGGGATCACCCTCGCCGTAGTAGTCCCAATCCTGGGTGTTGTCCACCTGGTAGTAGAGAGTCTTCGTTTTGTCATTCCACATCTCCAGCAGCCAATTGACGCCGAACTGAGCTTCGCTGGTGAAATCCGATGACATCGGAGCTCCCGATCCGCTACTGCCCGCATAGGAAACCGATCCCGGCGGCGCCGCAGGGTTGATCGGCGCACCCGCTCCCATCTGGTTGGGAAAGTCACGAATTCCGATCTGCATCAGTGCTGTCGTATAGCTGACCGTTTCGACGTACTTCTCGTAGTCGCCGGCGTCCCACCATCCGCCGGACGCATCGATATTCGGCAGCCCCGCTGAGACTAACGGCGGTGTTGGGGGCACGTTATCGATAAAGTCGTTGCTGTCGAGCGGTGGCGTCTGGTAAATATGCGCGTTCTCGTCCTTCAGGTGGCCGGGCGCGGTGCGCAGCGCGTTGGGAATATAGTTCGATCCGTCGCGTTCTGTTTCATAGAAAAACAGAGTGTTCAAGAGCAAACCGGAATAGAGCACATCGGCGCTATCCACTGCAAACTGCGGCGAAGTCGCAGTCACTGGCCCGGACACTGAAATCGTATAAAGGTCGCCTCCCGGAGCATTGAAGTCCAGGGCGTACACATCGTAGGTGACTGTCTTGCTATGGCTCCACGTCCCTAGCAGCGCACCGACCTGGCCCGAGAACACGGTGACGCCCTCGGAGTTGACGACCTTGAAGCTCCCTCCACTTTCCACTGCGCTCGACATCAGGTAAGCACGAAAAGGCGTCTTGCCGGCTTCGTATCCGACTTGACTGACCCGCACGTAGGCAGACTGTGCCTGGGCTGGCTGAATGTAAGCGAACACGATTAACATGACGACAATCGGAACGAGTAAAGAGCGGACAGGGAGGGAGCGAAAAGGCAACATGGTTTGCTCCTGGCGGCGCGGGAAATCCTGTATTAAATGCGTTTAATACAGGCGATTATGATCTCTTTTTTCTCCTGGACTGTCAAGGGAGGTTGCAGGAATGCCTTATGAAGCTTCGGCGGCCGGGTGGCTGGCGGTGTATTTGCCGCTCAGCGCATTCCAGCGGATCCTCAGCAGCTCGCCGAACATGCGAATGCCGTCACGCAGAGGATTGATGCGCGTGCCTTCGCGATGAGACCAGGCGACCGGGACCTCCTGGACTTTGAGGCGCTGTTTCCTGGCCAGGTAGAGCAGTTCGGGATCAAATCCCCAGCGCTCGATTCTTTGCTGCGGAAAAAGATTCTGCGCTGCGGTCCGGGTAAAAGCCTTGAAACCGCACTGAGTGTCTTTGATGTTAAGGCCGAGAACCACGCGCAGCGCGAGATTGAAAATGCGTCCAAAGAGCTGGCGGTAAAGCGGCTGCCTGCGAAGTTGCAGTTCGGTTTGCAACCAACGAGAGCCAATGGCAATGTCCGCGCCGTTGGCGATGGCAGCAAACAGTTTTTCTGCCTCGGCAATCGGAGAAGACAGGTCGGCATCGGTGAACAGCAAAATGTCTCCATGGGCCTGCAGCATTCCATTGCGGACGCTGTAGCCTTTGCCGCGGTTGCCAGGATTCTCGATCAGCCGCAGCCCGGGATGCCTGGCCTCGTATTCGCGGACGATGCGCGCTGTGTCGTCCGTCGATCCGTCGTTTACTACGATGACTTCGATCTGCCAGCCAGACCGCTGCGCCTGAGCAAAGATTTTTTCGAGTGTGCCGGAGATGCGCTCGCTCTCATTGAAGGCGGGCATGACGATGCTGTAAGTAAGAGGCGGCAAGGGTTGGCAGCTTTCGGATGGATGCTAGTCTCAAGGATTATGGGGCGCGAGTCAAACGTGGAGGGGCCGGTTAAACATCATTCGCTCTGCGCACTCCGCGGCCTCTGCGTTTCAAGATCCCGGTCAAAAGAATGGAAACGCAGAGTTCGCCGAGAAAGGCCGCAGAGAACGCAGAGAGCATTTGTTGGTTTGTTTATCGGTTCCGTTTTACCCGGAGACCAGGCCCCCTACGCCGCGTTCCGCCGCTCCAGCATGGAAAAGAACTCCATTACCAGGTCCTCGCCCCAAAGGCCGGAGCGGGCTTCGTTGCGCATGGTGAGAGCGGCCTGCTTGTGGCTCAACGAAGGCTTGTAAGGCCGCGCCGTGCGCAGAGCGTCGTACACGTCAACCACCTGCAGGATGCGTGCCAGCAGCGGAATGTCGTGCCGCCGCAACCCGTCGGGATAGCCGGTGCCGTCGTAGTGCTCGTGGTGATTGCGGATGATGGGCAGCACCAGCCGCAGCGACCGCAGCGGCCGGCAGATATTTTCGCCGGTCACGGGATGTTGCTTCATGATCGTCCACTCTTGTGGCGTCAGATTCGTGCCCTTCTTCAGAATTTCGTCAGGAACTGCGATCTTGCCTAAATCGTGCAAGTACCCACCGCGCCGCAGCGCGACGATGGACTCTTCGTCCAGGCTAAGATGGCGCCCAAGGCTGCTGGCGTTCGCGGCCAGGCGTTCACAGTGGCCCTCGGTGTAGGGATCGCGGCTTTCCACGCTCAAACCCAGCGTGCAAATCACCGACTCGGCCATTTCCAGTTCGTCGGTGAATTCTTTCAGCTTGAGCAGCGACTTCACACGGGCAAACAATTCTTCCGAGAAAATCGGTTTGTTGAGAAAGTCGTCCGCCCCGGCCTCGATGCCACGCAGCCGGTCCTCGCGATCGCTGAGGCCGGTGATCAGAACGAACGGAATCAGGCGCGTGGCGGGGTCTTCCTTCAACTGACGACAGAGTTCGTAACCCGACTTGCCGGGCATGATCACGTCGGAAAGGATCAGGTCGGGCGGGCGCTGCCGAACTTCGTCTTCGGCCTGCGCCGCGTCGGAAACCGCGACTACCTCGTAGCCGTGGGTCTCCAGAAGGTCGCGCATGAGACTCATGATGTCGGGATTGTCATCCACCACCAGCACGCGGGGCGCTCGGCGGCGCAGCGGAATTGTGGTCACTTCGGCAGCTGGCTGCGAATGGCTGGGTGAAATCGGACGGGACTTCTGGGGGCGGTCCATGACAAAAGCTATGCGTCGCTTCAATTCATTGTACTGCGATTCAGCTTGCTTGAATCAACCCGTAAGGAAGAAAGAAGTTCCGGTGTGAAGGACAGTGAGTTGGAGGGTCGCGCCAAACTGCGATTTGCCACGTTCCCACTTTGGGACCGAGTGGGCTTGGCGTGGGTCATTCGACCTTGCCGTCGAAAGCGATCCGTGCGTAGCCTTGCGGCATGAGATTGCCAGCCTGCACGCTTTTGTTCTTTCTGTTGACGGTGGCTGGCGCGGCCTCGGCCGCTTCCAAGCCTCACGTCATTGCATTTGGTAAATGGATGCCAATCACGCTGTTCACCGGAGCCGACGAAAACCAGCCGCTCGAAATAAAGGCCAGGCCGCTGTACGTGGATGGCAAGTTGAAAGAGTTTACCGTCGGCGCACCACACGAGATCACCGAGCGTCTGTTTGTGGTGCGCCGCATCGTGCGGGTCAATGATGCTCTGCCTTCGGAAGCTTGGGCGAACCCCCGCTGGAGTTGGCAGCGAAGTGGATGGCTGGTGGTCGATCGGGTGAGCGGACATGTTGCATCGGTCAACCTGCCGGAATTCGACGCTGACTATTCCGAGGCCAGTTGGTATCGCGACTACGTTGCGTATTGCGGCGTGTCCGACGACGGCAGGAAATTCTACGCCGTGGTCATGGAGATTGGACGCCGCAAGCCGATTGTGAAGAAGGCGATGGGCGAAGTAACGGGAGCTCCCGCCGACTCGACATGCGCTGCCCCGATCTGGCAACGCCAGCCGGCGCGGGTGACGTTTGTCTCGAAAGCAGACCAGAAAGTCACCTATGCGGTGCGCGGGCGTGCCGTCGAAGTGGCGAATGACGATGAGGACGAAGGCACAGAATAGGACGCTGCGGCTTTCTTGCTGAAAACTGAAAGCTGACGACCGAAAGCTGGGCTAATCTCCCGTGGTTTCCACTGCAGACATTCCTTCGATCGGCGGCCTGGTGGTGACTTGCGCGCTGGTCACCAGAACAACGGAGGCGATAACGATCGCGCTTCCGGCGAGAATGTAACCGTCGATCGGCTCGTGCAGGACCAGCCATCCCAGGAAAACCGCTACTACCGGATTGACGTAAGCGTAGGTGGAGACTTTCGCCGTGGGGACGTGTCCGAGCAACCAGATGTAAGCGGTGTAACCGATCCAGGAGCCGCACACCACTAAATAAAGAGTGGCGCCAATCCCGCGCGCTGTCCAGATCACGTGCGAGAGGTCCCCGGCAACCACGGCGAACAGCAGATTGCCCAGGCCAGCCGCGACCATCTCCCACGCGGTCGCGGTGAACGGATCTACGTCCGCCGATTTCCACTTCTTGGCCAGGACTGATCCCAGCGCCCAACTGAAAGAGCCGGCAATCAAACTTAGTGAATGCCACAGCTCGGTGCGTCCAAACGAGGTTGTGGCCAGCAACTGCGGCCACAGCAAAACCGCCAGCCCGGCTACGCCGAGAGCCAACCCCACCTTGCCCCGGCTGGGCACGTGGTGATCGCCCAGTAGGAGCGAATCCAGGACGAGAAACCAGAGCGGGGTAATCGCGAGAATCAAGGCCGCCAGGCCGGAGGCGACATGTTTTTCGGCGTAGGAAAGCGTGAGGTTGCCGCCCATCAGCAGCAGCAGGCCTACTATCGCCATCTCTCCCAACTGGCGGCGGCTGTACAGGATCTTTTTTCCGCGCAAGCCGCAAAACGCAAGCATGAAGACGCCGGCGATGAGAAACCGCACGCCACACATCAGCGCCGGCGGAATCTGCTCCACGGCGATGTCAATCCCCAGGTAGGTAGATCCCCAAAAGAGATAGACCAGCCCGAAAGCAAAGAAGACGGCGAAACGGCTTGGGCGCTGGGTCATGGGAATGAGCGAGGATTAAATCTATATGATGGGTCGCTTAACCTCGCGATGCAATCTTTGTGGCTGAGGCTTGCGTGGTAGTACAAGTCCTAACGGCTAATGACTAACAGCAAAAAGCTGCGCTTTGGGGGGTTACGCCGCGACCATCTTCACGCTATAATCGAACAGGAATGAGTAGCGATGCGTTACCAAGCTGCCAATTCGCATCTGCCCGTGTGCTGGCTGCGCTCTCTTGTGTGCCCGCGCCGCTATCGCGCGGTGCTGCCTTCACATCTCCGTCCCAACCTCTTCGGTAGCGACTAGTTTCCGATCCTCCTGTTTTGTGGTTCCCGGCGAAGGCCTGACGTCCGTCTGCCGTGAGCACACTCTGGCCAACCGCCAGCGACGAACGACCAACGACTGCTTTTGGAGGATCCCATGCCAATCAACACGCTTATCGCACCCAAGATCAAGACCGAGCTGCCGGGGCCCAATGCCACTCGCGTTCTCGAAGGGGACAAGAAATTTGTTTCGCCTTCCTACACTCGTTCTTATCCCATGGTGGCCAAACACGGCCGCGGCATCGTTGTCACTGATGTTGACGGAAACGAATTCTTCGATTTCTCCGCCGGCATAGCCGTGGTTTCGACCGGCCACTGCCATCCCGATGTTGTCGCCGCCATTCAAAAGCAGGCAGGCGAGCTCATCCACATGTCGGGAACCGATTTTTATTACGAGAGCATGGTGACCCTGGCGGAGCGGCTGTCGAAAATTGCGCCGATGCCGGGGTCGCACAAAATCTATTACGGCAACTCGGGCACCGAGGCCATTGAGTGCGCCCTGAAGCTCTCCCGCTACCACACCAAGCGGCAGAACATCATTGCCTTCTACGGCGCGTTCCACGGACGGACCATGGGCGCGCTGTCGCTCACCGCTTCCAAGCCGCAGCAGAAGCGGCGTTTCGCTCCACTGGTTCCGGGAGTGACTCATGTTCCGTATCCCGATGTGTATCGCAACGCGGGAACGCAAGATGCCGAGGCGTACGCGATCGGCTGCGCCCGCTTTATTGAAGACAAGCTTTTCAAGACCACGCTTCCACCCGAAGAAGTTGCTGCCATCTTCGTCGAACCGATCCAAGGTGAAGGTGGTTATGTGATTGGGCCAACGGTTTTCATGCAGGAGCTGCGACGGATTTGCGACCGTCACGGCATTCTGCTGGTGGTGGACGAAGTGCAGAGCGGCGTTGGCCGCACTGGTAAATGGTGGGCCATCGAGCACACCGGCGTGCAGCCGGACATCGTCTGCGCGGCCAAGGGCATCGCCTCGGGAATGCCGCTCGGCGCCACCATAAGTAGAGCCGAAATTATGGACTGGGCGCCGGGTTCACATGCCTCCACGTTCGGCGGCAATCCTGTCTGCATCGCAGCCGCAATGGCCACGCTCGATGTGATCGAGCGCGAAGGCCTGCTGCACAACGCCGGCGAAGTCGGTCATCACATGCTGAAGCGCATGAGCGAGTGGCCAAGCAAACACAAGCTTGTCGGCGATGTGCGCGGCCGCGGGCTGATGATCGGCGTGGAGATCGTGAAGGACAAAAAGACAAAAGAGCACGCCGCTGCCGAACGTGACCGCATTGTGCAAAACGCGTTTGAGCGCGGAACGCTGTTCCTGGGCGCAGGTCCGAGCACGATCCGCATCGTGCCACCGCTGGTTGTGACCAAAGACGAGGCCGACATCGCGATGGATGCGCTGGAGGAATCGATCTCCATGGTGGAGAAGAGCGCGTAGGCGCGATCTTCCTAGCTTCCTCTGAGGGTGCCCCACCCAAGCCGGTTTTGCTTGGGTGGGTTCTTACCTACTGAAAATGACGACACGCGGACAAAATGGTGACACAGCGATTCACAACTCGCGCGCTTCTCGCACTGGCAGCCACTCTGCTGCTGTGGGCCTCGGCGTTCGCCGGCATCCGTGCCGGCCTGCGCGCGTACTCTCCCGGGCAGTTGGCAGTCTTGCGCTTCATCGTGGCTTCGGTCACCTTGGCAGTGTATGCAGGCGTTGCACACTTTCGCCGCCCGGCGTTGCGTGACGTCCCCGGTCTTATCCTCAGCGGGATCATCGGCATCAGCTTTTACAATCTGGCGCTGAACTACGGCGAGACCCGCGTCAGCGCCGGCGCCGCGAGTTTGCTGATCGCGTCAACACCTATCTGGACGGCTCTGCTCGCGGGGGTGGCGCTGCACGAGCGGATTGGCGCTCGGGCGTGGCTTGGCGTTTTTGTCAGCTTTGCCGGCGTGGGCCTCATCGCCAGTGGAGAAGGTGAGGGCATTCATCTTTCGCCACAAGCGCTCATCATTCTTGCGGCTGCGATTACCTCGGCCGTCTACATGGTGCAACAGAAACAGTTCCTCAGCCGATACAGCGCGCTGGAGTTCACAGCATATTCCATCTGGTCTGGGACATTATTTATGCTGCCGTTCGGCAGAGGGTTGCTGCATGCAATTCGCACCGCACCGGTGGGAGGAACTTTGGCGGTGGTCTACCTGGGAATTTTCCCGGGTTCTCTGGCGTATGTCGGATGGGCCTACGTGCTTTCTCACGGACCGGCGGGCCGCATCACCACGCTGCTTTATCTCATTCCGGTGCTTGCGATCGGGATTGCGTGGATCTGGCTGGGCGAAGTGCCGCGTGTGCTGTCGCTGGTGGGCGGCGCGATCGCGCTGAGCGGGGTTGCGCTGGTGAACTTGAAGGGAAAAGCGCGGACGGCGGAAATTACGCCGGCGGCCTCGGCGCAGTGTGAGGGGTGAGGGCCGCGCCCACGTATTGACCTGTGATCCCGAGCGAAGCGTGACGATTGGCAACGCCAATCGTCATGCGGAGTCGAGGGACCTGCTCTTAGTACGCAGCAACTCCTCTTTCGCCCCTTCGGGGCTGGCTCATTTTGCACTTCCAGCCACGGCTGGCGCCGTGGGTTTTATTCTTGCGCCGCTTCGCGGCTCACATCGCGGAGTTTAGCGCCGCGCTGCGCCACCAGAAATGACTCACCATAAGAGCCGCAATAACCTGCACTGGCATTGGAAATCCCTGACCTTCGCAAAAAGCGCGAAAGGCCGGGCCACCCGACCATGTTCACCCATCACATCGCTCCGGCGCGCCGGCCGTTGGGCTAGTTCCATTACCCGATGTCCTCCGGCCGGTTCACTCACGTTGCCATCCGAGCCCTCGATTGGCTCGCTGAACGCGCCCTTCCACCTGACAACCTTCCCGTCCACCAGCGCATCGGAAAACGCGGTGAAGAAGAGGCCTATTTCCACCTGCGCCGCCGCGGATACGTGATGGTCGCCCGCAACTTTCGCTCACCGCACTGTCGCGGTGAGATCGATCTCATCGGCTGGGACGAGGATGTGCTGTGTTTTATCGAGGTCAAGACCCGCACTACGCGCGACGTAAAGCCCGCCGAAGCCGCCGTGGACCGCGACAAGCAGCGTTCCCTTACCTCCGTGGCCAGCGATTACCTTCGCCATCTGGCACTTCCGTGCCAGTGGCGTTTTGATGTAGTGGCCGTATATTATGAAGAGTCCAGCCAGCCGCAGTTCGAGCTGTTTCAAAATGCCTTCCCGGTGGCGTAAAATCGAGAGTTTGGCCTTCATATTGAAAGGATTTACTACTTGCCTGAGCTGAGAAAAGACCCCATCGTTGGCCGGTGGGTCATTATTTCGACCGACCGCGCCAAACGCCCGACCGACTTTGCCCGTGATGCCGTCAAGATCAAGGGTGGTTTCTGCCCCTTCTGTTACGGCAATGAAAACAAGACGCCGCCGGAGATCCAGGCGTACCGGCCCAACCCGAATGGCGGGCCTCCGCCGCAGCGCGATACGCCCGGCTGGACCGTGCGCGTGGTCCCCAACAAGTTTCCCGCGCTGGGCATTGAAGGCGGGCTGAACCGCCAGGCTGAGGGCATGTTCGACCGCATGAATGGCATCGGGGCGCACGAGGTCATCATCGAGACCCCTGACCACAATGCCACGTTGGCCACGCTGGCCTCAAAGCGGATCGAAGACGTGCTGTGGACGTTCCGCGACCGCATCCTCGATCTCAAGAAAGATCGGCGATTCAAGTTCATCCTGATTTTCAAGAACCACGGAGAAGCCGCCGGCGCCTCACTCGAGCACGCGCATTCGCAGTTGATCGCGCTGCCCATGCTTCCTATTTATTTGACCGAAGAGATCGAAGGGGCAAAGCAGTATTACATCTATAAAGAACGCTGCGTGTTCTGCGACATCATTCGGCAGGAGACGGAGTCGGGCATTCGCGTAGTCGCCGAAAACGAGGATTTCCTGACGCTCGCCCCCTACGCGCCGCGGTTTCCTTTCGAGACATGGATTCTGCCGAAGCAACACGAGTCGGCCTTTGAGAACTCTTCTTCGCACATGTTTGAAAACCTGGCGAAGGCGCTCAAACTGCTGCTCTCAAAGGCCGACCGCGTACTCGATAATCCGCCATACAACCTGGTCATTCACACCTCGCCGGTACAGGACCCGACCAACGATCACTATCACTGGCACATTGAGTTCATGCCCAAGCTGACCAAGACGGCGGGATTCGAGTGGGGAACGGGTTTTTACATTAATCCGACGCCGCCCGAGGAAGCGGCAAAATTTCTGCGCGAGGCGAGCGTGGAAGAGCCGGTGCCAACAACGGTTGGATAATTTTTGTCGAAGATGAAGCTAGCGCTCCAGCTAGCCTCGGGTTCGATCCATGTACTCTTCATGCCAGGCCATCTGGATGGCTTCCAGCTTGCTTTCGTTCGACTTCTTGGGATCGTCTTTGAACTCGGCGAGTTCGGTCACGTAGCGATGCAGGTCGGTAAAGCGCACGCTTAGAGGATCGACGTCCGGACGCTTCTCGGAAAGCAGGATTCCGATATCTTCGGCATTGTCCCAAGTGAGATCGTTAGGCATGAGGACTCCAGCATTCAGCAATTAGCATTTGGCATTTAGCCCTTCTAGGGTCTTGCTTTAAACCAACAACTCTCAATTTGGCTTAATGCCAAGTGCTAAATGCTAATTGCCGCTTTTCTAGTGTTCTTCCGAAACGTAATTCCGGTTCCACGACGGAATTTCGACTACCACTTTACCCGGCTTCGTGATCACCGCCTGACAGCCGAGACGTGAATTTAACTGAAGATCGGCGGCCATGTCCAGGCGGTCGGCTTCATCGTCTTCCATCTCAGATAGATTCTCGGCGCCTTCCTTGACCCAAACGTGACAGGTTGTACAGGCGCAGTTGCCGCCGCAGGCATGGTCGAGACGAATGCCGTTGTTCAATGCGACGTCGAGGATGGACTGCTCCTTGCCGTGATCCTTGTAGGGCAACTTGCCGTGCTCGAACTCCACCGTCTTGCCTTCGGGCAGGAATGTTATCTGCACGGTGTTTTCCACCGGCGTGTCAACAATCGCTGTTCCGCTCTTTTGATTCTGCTCCGTCATGTCTGCTCCCTACTCCGTGATCCTCTGTGCTCCCCGTAGTCGAGAAAAACAAAAACCACAGAGGACACGGAAGAACGCGAGAACTACTCAAAATCCGCCTTTGCCACTGGATGCCCCGCTACAGGCGCTTCTCCGAGATCAGCTTCATCCATGGTCTTGCCTTTGAGCGCTGTGCTTACGGCAGTGTCCATCATCAATTCGGCGAGGCGCATGGTGCCCTGGTTCAGCGCGTCGATCGCCTTGCGGATCGCCGCATAGTCATCTTCATCTTTCACCTGCAGCAGCGCTCTTTCCAGTTTGGCAATCTGTTTCTTCTCGTCGCTGGTGAGTTGGCCCCAGGCTGGGCTCTGCTTGCCTTTCGCCAGAGCAGCCAGAATCGTCTGCACCTCGTTGCGTGCTTCGATCACCTGGCGCTGGCGGAAATCTTCTTCCGCATAATCGAAGGAATCAAGAATCATGCCTTCGACCTGATCGTCGGTCAGCCCGTAGCTCGGTTGTACTTCGATTTCAGCTTCTTTACCGCTGCGCTGCTCGCGCGCCGAGACGTGCAGAATGCCGTTGGCATCAATCAGAAATTTCACTTCGATCCGCGGCATGCCAGCAACCATTGGCGGAATGCCCTTCAGGTCAAAGCGGGCCAGAGAGCGGCAGTCCTTTGCAAGTTCACGTTCACCCTGGAGCACGTGGATGGCAACATTCGCCTGCCCATCGACCTGCGTCGTGTAATACTGCGTTGCTGAAGCCGGAATCGTGGAGTTGCGCAAAATAATCTTGTCGGTCACGCCGCCGGCGACTTCGATCCCAAGTGAAAGCGGAGTAACATCCAGCAGGAGCATATTCTGCGTGGCTTCGGAACCGCCGCCGAGAATATTGGCTTGCACTGCCGCGCCGAGAGCCACGACTTCATCGGGATTCAGATCGGTGTGCGCCTTGCGCCGGAACATGTCTTCGACCAGCGCGCGCACTTTGGGAATCCGAGTGGAGCCTCCGACCAATACGACTTCATCAATCTGCTCGGGCTTCAATCCGGCGTCTTTGAGCGCCTGTTTGCAGGGCCCGACGGTGCGATCGATGATCGGCTGAATCAACTGCTCGAACTGCTCGCGCGTGATCTCACGCTGATAGGGTTTGCCAACGGGCAGTTCGACATCGAGCATAGTTGTAGGCCGAGCAGAGAGCGCAATTTTGGCTTCGATCACAGCCTTGCGAATGGTAGCGACGGCTTCGCCGCTCCGCGAAACGTCCATGCCCAGATCGCCACGAATGTCGTCGAGCGCAATCCGAATCAGAAGATTGTCAATGTCGTCGCCGCCGAGGTGGGTGTCGCCATTGGTGGCGATGACTTCGAAAATCCCGTCGTGCAATTTGAGAATGGAAATATCAAACGTGCCGCCGCCGAGATCGTAAACCGCGACGATCCCGTTCTGCTTTTTATCCAAACCATACGCTAGCGAGGCTGCGGTCGGCTCGTTCACCAGGCGCAGCACTTCGAGCCCGGCAATGCGGCCTGCGTCTTTCGTGGCCTGGCGCTGAGCATCGTTGAAATAGGCCGGAACGGTAATGACGGCCTTGGTCACCGGAGCATTGAAAAAACGCTCCGCGTTGCGCTTGAGCTGACGCAAAATGAAGGCGGAGATTTCCGGCGGGGTGAAGGTCGCCTGCCCGAGCTTGATGCGCAAGACTTCTCCCGGCCGCATGTCTTCCGCCAGCCGGAACGGAAACAGCTTTAGCTCTTCCCGGATATCTTCAACGCCGCGCCCCATCAGGCGTTTGATCGAGTAAACAGAACGTTCGGGAGTTTCGATCAGGTATTTGCGGGCAGCGTTGCCGACGATGATCTGATCGCGTTCGTCAAGAGCGACAACCGACGGCACGAGGTTCGAACCATCTTCTCCGGGAATAACGACAGGAACGTCCCCTTGCATGAAAGCCACCAGCGAATTGGTGGTCCCGAGATCGATGCCGACAATGCGTGGGTCTGGCATAAGCATTCAGCGGTCAGCACTCAGCATTCAGTGGGCACGGTATTGCTAAATGCCAGCATCAACCCAAGGGGCTGATTGCTGATGGCTAGGTTTCCAGCACTTCATTCACATCCCTGACCAAATTCCGGATGTAGTTCCGCCGGTTCAGCAGATCCAGCATCTTGTCCCGGGCTTTCCGGCGGTCTTCCTCGCTCCCGCGGTCTACCAACTTGTCCCACTCGTTCCAGCAGTTTTTCAGCTCTTGCAACAGCGCGTCGTGTTTCTGCTCCAGTTCCAGTTTCTGCGTTCCTATCTCCTCGATCAAAGCGGGATCGTCTTCTCCCATTTTTTTCTGCGCCCGCAACTCTTCCAGTTGCATATTCAGTTCGAAGACTTCTTCCAGCAGAGCCGGCGGCACGACTTGCTTTTTGACCTCGCCGGTGGCACGGGCTTTTTCTGTGGCTGACTTTGATTGCTCTTCCAGTTCCACGCCTTCCAGCCGCAGCAGGTACTCGGTGCGCTTGATGGGATCCTTAAGCGTGCGGTATGCGTCATTGAGCAACGAGCTCTGCTCCAGACTCCACTGCTGCTCGCGGCTTTCGGCCTGGGCATAAACATCGGGATGCAGCTTGCGGCTCAACTTGTAGAATTCCTGTTCAAGCAGCTCTTCATCGAGGTCCAACTTGCGGGGGAACCCGAAGAAAGTAAAGTAATCGACCGGAACGGGAGGCTGAACCTTGCCGCACGCGCTGCAGAAGTGGGCGGCGCGCATCTCACCGCACGACCAGCAAGCGCCCGTGGGCTCGCCTAGAATCGACAGCGCCGTTTTCGATGTTTCCGCCATAAGACACATTCACCACGGCGGCCCGCTTCCCGCGAGAGCCCCGGCGCCGTGGTGCAACCTTCCTGCAATAATCGTTTGCGTCCTTTGCGATCTCTTGGCGCGCTTTGCGGTAAAGGCTCTGACCGCAAAGGTCGCGAAGGAAAGCCGCGAAGACCGCCAAGCACTCAGCCCGAAAAAGACGTCCCGCATCCGCAGGACTTCGTCGAATTCGGGTTCACGAAGACAAATCCCTGCTGCATGAGCGTCTCCTGATAATCCAGAGTCATGCCGTGCAGGTAGATAAACGATTTGGGATCGACAAAGACCCGCACATCGCCAAACTGAAAGATGCGGTCACGCTCCCGCGGTTGCGTGTCAAAGCGGATGTTGTAGCTCAGGCCGGAACATCCGCCGCCCTGCACGCCGAGCCGCAACCCACCCTGCTCGGGCGAAATGCCCTCTTTCACAATCGCAGTGCGAATCCGAGCCAGGGCTTTCTCCGTGACGTTAACGCCCTTGGCCGCAGCTGCAGGCTTCGCCGCTTCTTCTGTAACACGTGTCATCCGGCTCCAACCTACTTCGCTTCAACCGCGACCGGCTTCGCCACGTCCTGCTTCTTCTTCCAGTCGTGGATCGCCGCTCGTATCGCGTCTTCCGCCAGCACCGAGCAATGAATCTTTACCGGCGGCAGCGAAAGCTCTTTCACAATCTCGGTGTTCTTGATCTGCAGCGCTTCGTCGACAGTCTTGCCTTTGACCCACTCGGTCGCGAGCGATGACGACGCAATGGCCGAGCCGCAACCGAAGGTCTTGAACTTCGCGTCTTCGATGACGCTGGTCTGCGGATTGACTTTGATCTGGAGCTTCATCACGTCGCCGCACTCCGGCGCTCCGACTAGGCCGGTGCCCACTTCGGAGCTGTTCTTGTCCATGGAGCCGACGTTGCGGGGATGGTTGTAATGATCGATTACTTTATCACTGTATGCCATGATTTAGTTTCTCCTCACGCTTCGGAAATCATAATTCGAATGCGCACCTTTCGTGCGTCGGCACGAATCAGTGCGCCCAGATCCTTCGTCGGCAAAAAATGCCTCCTCAGGATGACAAACCACTATTCTGCCGCCCACTTCACCGACTTCAAATCGATGCCTTCTTTCGCCATCTCATAGAGCGGCGAAAGTTCGCGCAAGCGCGTCACGGTTTCTACCACGCGGTCCGCGACATAATCGACTTCAGCCTCAGTGTTGAAGCGGCCGAGGCCGAAGCGAATCGAGCTGTGCGCAAGATCGTCGCCTGTGCCCAGAGCCTTTAATACATAAGATGGCTCGAGCGTCGCCGAGGTGCAGGCCGAGCCACTGGAAACGGCAATGTCGTTGATGCCCATCAGCAACGATTCGCCTTCCACGTAGGCAAAACTGATGTTGAGGTTCCCCGGCAGCCGGTGCTCCATGGTTCCGTTGATGTAAACCTCGTCCAGCCGGCCCATGATTTTGTCCTTCAGGCGATTGCGCAGCCCAGCCAGATGACAGGCTTCCTTCGGCATTTCTTCCGACGCGATCGCACAAGCCTTGCCCAGGCCCACGATGCCGGGCACGTTCAGGGTTCCGGAACGCATACCGCGCTCGTGGCCGCCGCCGTCAATGATGGCGGAAACTTGCACGCGAGGATTCTTGCGCCGCACGTACAACGCGCCCACGCCTTTCGGCCCGTACATCTTATGGGCTGAGATCGACATGACATCGATATTCTGTTTGTTCACATCGACTGGAACCTTGCCCACCGCCTGCGTCGCATCTGTATGGAAAACGACGCCGCGCTCGTGACACAGCTTGCCGATCTCGGTAACCGGCTGCAGCACGCCAATTTCGTTATTGGCGTACATGATGGTCACCAGGATGGTTTTGTCATCCATGGCGCGCTTGAGGTCTTCGAGATCAATCAGTCCATCTTTCTGAACCGGCAGGTAGGTCACGCGAAAACCGTATTTTTCCAGCCGCTTGCAGGTATCGAGCACAGCCTTGTGCTCGGTGACCGCGGTGATGATGTGATTGCCTTTTTCCTTGTACATCTCGGCGACGCCTTTGATCGCCAGGTTGTCGCTCTCGGTCGCGCCCGAGGTGAAAATGATTTCTTTGGAAGTTGCGCCCACCAGCTTGGCAATCCGCTCGCGCGCGGTTTCTACGCCTTCCTCGGCCGCCCAGCCAAACGAGTGATTGCGGCTGGCGGCGTTGCCGAATTTCTCCATGAAATAAGGCAGCATCTCCTCCAGCACCCGCGGATCCATGGGGGTGGTGGCGTGATTGTCCATGTAGATGGGCAATTTGATTCCGTTGGGAGCGATGTGCTCCACCTGGGGGACTGTCTTCACGTCCGTGCTCATGAATGCTCTCCTAAAATTATGTGAGGGTCACCAGCTCTGCCGGCTTCTTTCCCTCTGAACTCTCGCTGTCCATCAAATCTTCGCGCATCTCAGAAATCTTGATGCGGCGCAACACTTGTTCGATACTCTGATTCACCCGCCGCAACGGCTCGCGAATGGTGCAGCGGTCGGTCTGATCGCACTCGCCGCGCACCGTCACGCAAGAGGTAATAAACAATGGTCCATCGATGGCGCGAATCACTTCAAAGGCGCTGATCATCGAAGGGTCGCGCGCCAGCGTGTAGCCGCCGTTAGTCCCGTGCAGCGATCGCAACAGCCCGGCCTTAACCAGCCGCTGGAGGATCTTGGCCAACGCCTCTGGCGGAATTCCGTAGGCCTCAGCGACGTCCTTGGCGCTGCAGGCGCCCTCGGGAACGTGCTCGGCCAGATGCTTCATCGCCATCAAGCCGTAATCCGCCTTTTTTGTCAGCTTAAGCAATTGGATGCCGCGCGTGTAAATCCGACCTATTCAGTCGTATATCAAATATTCTAAACGCCCTCCTTCTGAAACGCAACCCCGGACAGCCAATGGTGGATATCCGATATTGAATGGTAAACCTATATGGCTGAGCTGCTTAGGGTTGTGCGACCGTTTTGGTCGTGATTTTCGGAGATAACCGACGCGGTGGCACAATTTACGGCCGGTCCCGCGAGGCGGTGTCGGCGATGACCGGATTCCACCCGGCGCAAACATTGATCGCGAAAGCACTTGACAAGCTGGCCGTCAAAGCTAAAAATACCGCCAATTTCCGGCATTTCACCTGCGGCGGCGCACGCCGGGGTGTGAGCCCGGCTTTATGATTTCAATCCCGCGTAGGAACCCCCGAGCAGGAAGCCAGATGAACGAGTGTAAGCACCCCCGCGTGCAAATTGTGTCCCGCGACTATACAGAGTTCGTGGAATGCCTGGAATGCGGCGACATCTTTGAGTCCAGCGAATTCAAGGACATGAAAATCGAAGAGACCAACCTGGAACGCGAATCCTGACTTCCAAAGGCTGCGGCGAGATGCGTCCGGAGGAAACGCCACGTCTGGTGACGGTAGTAACCTTCCCGTGGCGCCACGCTTGTTGCATAGTTGACAGGTGGTGGTTGTCAATTCGGGCGAAGTGTGCCTTCGGGAACTCCGAATGTTACCAGTAGCTCTGGTGGTCGATGATTCCATGCTGATCCGGCACACGGTGTGCCGCTTCCTCGAAGAACGCGGCTTCTCCGTGGAGTCGGCCACTAATGGTCACGAGGCACTGCAGATGCTGAAGCGGCGGCGGCCCGATCTGCTGGTGACCGACATGCAGATGCCCAAGATGGGTGGCAGCGAATTAATCACTGCGCTGAAAGGCGAGCCTTCCACCGCCAAAATCCCGATTGTGATCGTCGCTGGCCGGCAGAGCGGTTTCGATGAAACCGAAAAGCGGGCCGACTTTGCCATCTTCAAGGACATCGACATTGAGCACCAGTTGGGCAAGGCGCTCGAGGTGATTTTGGGTAAGAAGGTTGCCAAGCCACAGGCCGCGGGGAAATAGCTGTTGGCAAATCGGCACCTAGCAATTGGCTCTTAGCCACTCCACCTTCCGCCAAGAACTCTAGGACCGCCGATCTGAGCAACTCTAATGCGCGTCGTCATGATACTTTGCGCGGCGTTGGTTTGTGCCTTGGGGTTGCTGGGTCCCTTCCTTGTTGATAGCCGCCATTGGTGGCCGCGAAGACGAAGAGATAATCCCTCATCCCGACAGCCAAATGCTAAGTGCTAATTGCTAAGTGCTGTTTTACTTCAGCGCCATTCCGGCTTCCGCCGAGAAATCCATCGCCGCTAGATCTCCCGCCAGGAACTTGGGATATGCAGCGGCCGCGATCATGGCAGCGTTGTCGGTTGAAAGCGGACGCGAGGGGAAATAGACTGGCAGTCCCTCCTGAGCTGCCTCCTGCTCGAAGCGTTGCCGCAATTGGCCGTTGGCTGCCACTCCTCCCGTCACGAACAAGGTTGCCACGTCGTAAGCACGAGCTGCGGCTAACGTCTTCCCTACGAGATCTTCGACCATGGCCCGCTGGAACGAAGCCACCAGATCGAGCGTTTGCCGGTCGCAACGCGACAAGTAGTCCTCCAGCTTCGGCCGGGCAACACCTGCAAGGTCCCGACGGCGCGCTTCGATCGTCTTCTGCATATTGTGAGTTTCCACGTAGCGGAGGACGGCGGTCTTGATGCCACTGTAGGAAAAATCAAAGCGCGGCCCGTCTGCCAAAGCGTCGCCGCGGTCTTTGCGGTCGCGGTGTTTGATCTGAGATGGCGGAAAGGCCACGGCCTCCGCATTGCCGTGAGCAGAAAGCTGGTCGATGACGGGACCACCAGGGTATCCCAGAGCCAGCAGTTTGGCGACTTTATCGAAAGCTTCTCCGGCGGCGTCATCCCGCGTGTGGCCGATATTCCGGTAGGACCAGCTTTCGCCGTGCTGCTTGGTAAGATAAAGATGCGTGTGTCCGCCCGAGACCACCAAAGCCAGCACCGGGAAAACCACTTCGTGGTGATTCTTCTGACGCTCCTCCAGCAAAACCGCGTGGATGTGCCCTTCGAGGTGGTTGACCGCGATCAGCGGCTTGTCGAGGGCAAAGGCCAGAGCCTTGGCGTAGCTGATCCCGACCAGCAGCGCCCCAGCCAGACCAGGCCCCTGGGTCACAGCCAACGCGTCGATTGACTGGTAGGTTTGTCCGGCATCGGCCAGCGCCTTGCGGACCACCGGTACAATGGCCCGCAAATGCTCGCGGGACGCCAGTTCTGGTACGACTCCGCCGTAAGGCTGGTGGGTGGCGATCTGCGAAAAGACGACGTTGGAAACAATCTGCTCGCCTGAACGCACCACCGCCGCTGCGGTCTCGTCGCAGGAGCTTTCGATCCCCAGGATGTAGGCGTCAGGCATAGCTTTATATTAGTAGAGTTGTTGGGCTGAATGCTGAGTGCTGAATGCTGAAAGACTTCGCCACCTCGATCATCCGCACATTGCGCGAGCACGGCCACCAGGCCTATCTCGTTGGCGGATGCGTTCGCGATGTGCTCCTAGAACGCGAGCCTGCGGATTACGACGTTGCGACCGACGCTACTCCGGAACAGGTCACGGATATTTTCCCCGAGACCTATGCGGTTGGAGCGCAGTTTGGCGTGGTGCTGGTACCAGTTACAACCGAACTGCAGACCCCTCGCTCGGCTCGGGATGACAACAAAACCCCTACCATCGAGGTCGCTACTTTCCGCGCCGATATTGGCTACTCCGACGGCCGCCATCCCGACGAGGTTCGCTTTACCAAAGATCCGCGGGAAGATGTGGAGCGCCGAGATTTCACCATCAATGGCTTGCTGCTTGATCCGATCACGGATCAGGTCCTCGATTTCGTTGGTGGACAGAGTGACCTCAAAGCGGAGATCATTCGCGCCATCGGCGAACCGGAGCACCGCTTCGGCGAGGACAAGCTGCGCATGCTGCGCGCGGTCCGCTTTGCCGCCCGCTTCAGCTACAGCATTGAGCCAGCAACGTTCGCTGCGATCCAGAAATCGGCAGCACAAATTCACCAGGTCTCGCGCGAGCGGGTGCGCGACGAACTTACCAAAATGCTGATCGAAGGCCGGGCACGTGCGGCTTTCCTTTTGCTCGATCAGTCCGGACTGCTGCACGAACTTCTGCCCGAAATCGAGGCCATGAAGGGAGTGGAGCAGCCGCCGCAGTTTCATCCCGAAGGCGACGTCTTCGTCCATACCATGCTGCTGTTGGACAAGTTGCCACGCCCCTGCTCGCCGACCCTGGCATGGGCAGCTCTGCTGCACGATGTCGGCAAGCCAGCAACATTTCGTGTCGCTCCGGATCGCATCCGCTTTGACGGACACGTGGACGTAGGCGTCAAAATGGCCGAGGCAATCTGCCGGCGGCTACGCTTTTCCAACGACGACACCCAGCAGATTCTCGCGCTGGTGGACAATCACATGCGATTCGCGCACGCGCAGCGCATGAGCGAATCGACCTTCAAGAAATTTGTCCGCATGCCGGGCTTCGGCGAACATCTGGAATTGCACCGCATCGATTGCCAGGCTAGCCACGGCGACCTGACCTCTTACCAGTTCACCCGCGAGAAGATGGCCGCCATGCCGCCCGAGGCGATAAGTCCGGCGCCATTGATCACCGGCGACGACCTGATCGCTGCAGGCTATGCGCCGGGACCGCAGTTCAAGGAGATTCTTTCAGCAGTGGAAGATGGTCAACTGGAGAGTCGCCTGAACAGTAAAGAAGCAGCCATGGAATTTGTGGCGCGTGAGTTTCCGCTCTGACGCACGCCCCGAAAAAGTGAATAAGGTTGCGGTCGTCATTTCGGCGCACTGACGTTCGAGGTTTCCCGAATTGGGAAAAATGCGCCTTTGAGTGGCCCAACGTGACTTCGGCGAAAAATCTTGTCAAGCCCCTTTTGGTGTTGAAAACTGGCTAAGCTGCTGAACTCGTAGACGATATATTAATAATTATATACTTGACTTAGGATGCCACCGTATCCCATTTGGGATACTTGGCATATCCTTGTCTGGAATGGGGTGGGCATGGCACAACCTGTGGCCATTTGCGAAAACGTGGGAGGGTTATCTAGTTGCCGCTCTGTCATTCCTGTTGGCAATCTTCTACGGGCAGAAGAAGTTGCTTGAGACCTATCGCTGGTGTATGTACGAGCTATTTGACCGCAGGGTTGAGAACTATCTGCTAGACAGTTTCGGCCCAGAAGTTCTAACCATGCACGGTCCAAGGCGTTGGCCCATCCCAAGATCAATTGCCGACATATCCAAGGCCACCGGACTACCAGAATGGCGGGTTCTCCCTTCTCTGGCAAGGCTGCTATCGCTCAGGCGAACAGTGGCACGCGACGGGGATAACTGGAAGGCTGCCGGGAGGGGGTAAATTGCCAAAAGACGCGACAGTTGACAAAGGGAAGTTCGACGGCCTACTCCGCGCCATGCTTTCTACTCCGCCCATCCCAAAATCGGAACTTGCGGTCAGGAAGCACAAGAAGCGCAAGGCGAGAAAGTCTGGCGGGAAATAATTTCTAAAAGGTCCACCCCGTTTCGGCCAGAACGCGCGATCCCAGATAAATCGCCATCCAAACACGGAGGGTGTACGATTCCCTCCATGCCCACCCGTAGGGAGCGAGATGAAGCGCAGCGAAAGCAGCGAAGACTGGACGAATTCTATACATTGCTTGGCCTCGCCTTGGCCTTGGGCTCATGGGGATACTCTGTGATTTCACCTGAACCCAATTTCTGGCTTGGTTCCCTGTTACTCGGGTCGGCATTTCTGGCGGCAACCGCTGGGAGTTGTCGGGCCTTTGAGCTGCGCAAGGGTGCGACCATTGCGGTTAGCGTCGTCGTGTTAATCGTATTCGGGTTTTTCGATTGGCGTGTCATTGTCGAGCCGCAAAGGGGGCTTCCGTTCAAGCAGTTGCTTGTTTCTGGTTACCATCTAACCGACGAATGTGGAAATCGCTCCGCATCTGAGCCGCTTCCGACTTGGTTGCAGAATCAATCTACGGCGTGGCAGGCGCAGGTAGAGCAACTAATTACCCAGAAACTAGACTACAAAGACCTTCAGGAGTGGAGGGATGCAGTCATCGTTGGCCTTGTTAGTGATGCCAACCTTACCGCGTATCAATGCACGCTTCTGTCAATAAAGGTGCAAACTCTGGAAACGGTCATTGCAGAAAATTATGACCCGAAATTAGCGCACCAGAAATACGAGGGGCCGCTGTATTGGTTTGAGTCGGTAGATGGCAAAGTTGACATCAGCGAGGCGCTTAAGCGCGGAGGTGCGCGTTTCACGATCCACAAAGCGGGCGGCAGTGTTGCCGTAACGGGCAAGGTGGGTAATTGAGGTAGCCTCTTGTGGTTTTCCCTAGAAAATCTCGCGTGTAAGCGTCTTGTACGTCATCGGCCTCTTGGTAGTTATCTCTCGGAGCAGGTTTTGGAACATCCACGGCTGTGACTTCCGGCGGTTGTAACGCCAACAAAACTCGCCAAGGTACGAGTCTAGGTGGTCCTTGCTGAGTTTGTGGTAACTCCCGATCACTCCGCGCTGGAATAGCGAGATAGCGCCTTCGATTGTCCGCATAGAGAGAAACCCCTTCTCTCGCAGTTCGTCTTTGTGTGACGTTTCGACGTGTAGGTGTTTCGGGACGATGGTGCTGTAGGCAGGGTGTGAATCAGTGACTACCTGGGCCGCATTGTGACTCAGCATTGAATCCAGTACGGGCTTGATTGCTTCGGCGCTCTTGTTTGGGATCACCTGAAAGTGAATCCTGCCGCCGTGTTCCGCCATGCCGAGAACGGTGACTTTGTTGGCAAGTCCAGTCTTGATACCCTTGCGTAGTTTGCGACCGCCGATCCGGGCTTCGTCAACTTCTACGATCTGACCCTTGCTGCCCAGCGGGGTTCTCTCTTGCTCCTGCATAGCTCTACGGATGCGATGGCAGAGATACCATGCGGTCTTGTACTGAATCCCAAGATGCCGGGATACCTGAAGGGCCGCAATGCCCTTCTTGGCTTCGCACATTAGGGCCATCGCCATGAACCACTTCTGCAAGGGCAGATGTGAATCGTGGAACAGGGTTCCAGTAGTCGCGCTGAAGTGTAGGCCACACTTCGCGCATTCAAACAGTCGGCAGGGCTTTCCCGTTTTCCCCTTGGTGGATATGGGATAAACCTTGTCGTGGTCGCAAGCGATGCAACGCACGCGATCCGGCCAGCGCGTGCTTACCAAATAACTCAGCGCGTCATCTTCGTTTGCAAATTGCTGGTGAACGCTAATGAGGTTCATAATGTCACGCACCCTGTCTTTCGTTGAGAAGTCTCGGGCGATTGATCGCTGGGGAGACGCCTGCTGTCAGGCTGGCCTTAAAGGTCAGCCTTTTCCAGAGCTTGATTTAGAGTTTTTTGGTAATCCTCAAAATTTCTCATCGGCCCAAGAATCGGGAGCGTATCAATCCGCGTCAGGCAACTCACGAGCACATCGACCTTTATCTCTAGGCGGTGGAACCCATTCTCTAATTCTGCGGTTGTCATGGAATTATCCTTTCCTGACAATTCAACGGTACGCCGATCAGATTCCTAAGTCAAGTACATAATTATTGATATATTTTCTGAAACCGTGTCACACTTTCCCTTTTCAACTGCTATGCTGAAATTAGAGAGCGGTTATGGTGGCGAGCCCGGTTCGTCTTCCTTCTTCATCTTAATTTCGACCGATGGAACAAATAGGCGATGGAATCGACAAAGTCGTGGCTGCGAGCCTGCGGCGGTCGCCGGCCGGTACGGGCCCCGTGTTGGCGTGGCCCATTGTCTGTGGATCGGCAGTGGCTGCGCGGACGACTGCCCTGGATTTTGATCGCGGCGTTCTGCGGGTCGAGGTTCCGGATGCGGGTTGGCGATCGGAACTGCAATCTTTAGCCTCACAATATTTGGCAGTAATCAATCGTTACACCGCGGCCAGCGTGCAGCGGCTTGAATTCGTGTTTGCCGCACGCGCCAACGCGAAGCTGCCTCGCGGCGCATAGGGTTGTGTCGCGCGACCTCCTGACAAACGCATGAAAGTCACAGAAAGAGACGTGGCCTACGTCGCTGACCTGGCCAACCTGGAGTTGACCCGGCAGGAACGCGAACGCATGTTGCGCGACCTCAACTCGATCCTCGATTACATCGATTGTTTGAACGAGTTGGACACAACGCAGATACAGCCGATGGCGCAGGTGTCATCGCAGGATGCGACGACGCCGGGCCTCGCCGGCGCCAGCCGCGAGGATGTTCTCGAGGGCCTGCGGAAATCTCTGCCACACGAGGTTGCGCTGGCAAATGCTCCCGTTACCGACGGGACATTCTTCGAAGTGCCGAAGGTGATTGAAAGGTAGCTGTTTGGGTTTCTCCTGATGGACTTGGCCTCACTCACAATCACAAACGCTCGCTCCGCGATCCAGGAGCGAAAAACGACCGCTACAGCTTTGGCTGAAGCGCACTACGCGAAAATCGAGAAAGATGATCCCCAGATCGGCGCTTTTCTAACCCTCTCGAAGGAACGAGCGCTCGCAAAGGCTGACGAGATCGATAGGTTGGCGGCAGAGGGCGAGGAACTTCCGCCGCTCGCTGGTGTCCCGATCGGCATAAAAGATGTCATGGTCATGCGTGGCGTGCGCACCACGGCGGGCTCGAAAATTCTCGGGAATTACATTCCGCCCTACGACTGCACCGCAGTGGCCCGCATGGAAACCGCAGGTGCAGTCGTGCTGGGCAAGCTGAATTGCGATGAGTTCGCCATGGGCTCGTCCACGGAGAATTCGGCGTGGCGGCCGGTGCGCAATCCGCACGATCTTAGCCGCGTGCCCGGCGGTTCTTCGGGCGGATCAGCGGCCGCGGTTGCGGCTGATATGGCAGTCGTGACGCTGGGATCGGACACGGGAGGATCGATCCGGCAACCGGCTTCGTTCTGCGGAGTCGTCGGCCTGATGCCAACCTACGGCCGCGTTTCGCGGTACGGGTTGATTGCGTTTGCTTCGTCGCTCGATCACATTGGGCCGCTGACGAAAACCGTGAAGGATACAGCCATCGTGCTGCGCACCATTGCCGGGCGTGATCCGATGGATTCGACTTCCGCCGAAGTGCCGGTCCCGGATTATGTCGCCGAACTTGAGAAGCCGGTGCGCGGCCTCAAACTCGGCGTCGCCAAAGAGTATTTCGGCGACGGACTGGACGCCGAGGTTCGCAGCGCGGTGGAAGCCGCGATCCAGAATCTAGCGAATCTGGGCTGCGAGATCGTCCCCGTCTCACTGCCGCACACGAAATATGCGATTCCAACTTATTACATCGTGGCAACTGCGGAGGCTTCGTCGAACCTAGCCCGCTATGATGGGGTTCGCTATGGTCATCGCGCGCGCGATGGGCGAACACTTTCAGAAATGTACCGCCGCAGCCGCGATCAGGGATTTGGCGCCGAGGTGAAGCGACGCATCATGCTGGGGACTTATGCGTTGAGCGCCGGGTACTACGATGCTTATTACCTGAAAGCGCAGAAGGTGCGCACTCTGCTGGCTCAGGATTTTGCGGTGGCTTTCCAGAAAGTAGATGCGATCGTAACCCCAACCAGTCCGGCGGCGGCGTTCAAGCTGGGAGAAAAAGTGGATGATCCGCTGGCCATGTATCTGGCCGACATCTACACCGTAACGGCGGATCTGGCGGGCATTCCGGGAATTTCTGTCCCGTGCGGCAAGACCAAAGAGAAATTGCCGATTGGACTGCAGATTTTGGGGAAGCACTTTGATGAAGCGACGATTCTGCGGGTGGCGACCGCGCATGAACAAGCGGCATGAATCTGCTGCATGAATCCGCCGCAACCTAACGATCTTGTCATCCTGAGCGAAGCGGCGCGAGTCGCTTGCGACTCGGGCCGCGCAGTCGAAGGACCCCTTCGCTCGGGATGACAGACGGAGTTGAGGTCTTCTAGAGCGGCTCGTAATACCGTTCGCCGGCGCAGCTTCGGCATAGCACTTTGCCGTCGTGGCGCACTTCGCGGCGAAAGTTAATCCCTTCGCCGCAGATTTCGCAAACAATTCGTTCGCCCTTGTATCCGGGGAATTCCTCGGGCGGTAATTCGACCTTCACCCATTGCGTGGTGAACAGGTCATCGTCCGAGATTTCCCGATAAGCCAGCATCTGCTGGCTATTTTTGTCTTCGATCTCCGGATGCATCTGCCGTGCCAGGGCCTTCGATGATTCCCTGGCCGCGATGCGCACCGCTTTGCCGGTGCTCACATCCACAAATGTAGCCGCGACCTTGCCCCAGTCGCGGAACTTCAGCGCCCGCTTGCCCAGACGGCAGCCCGTGACCACGGCCACGGCGTCGGTCGCGCAGCGGTCGATTTCCACAAAAGTGACGAGTCGCTTGCGGTCCTTGCCGCGCGGATCGTCGATGCCCAGCTTGGCCAGCCCGAGCATGGCCAGGCGCACGCCGAGTACCTGACCGGCGCACAGGTGTCCGTGTGCCTGTTCCGCGTCGCGCAGGTATTCGTCGAGCGATTTCATGAAATCGGTTGTCAGCTCGCAGCTTTCAGCCTATCCCCACAACACTCAAAAGGAGAAGACGTATGACTTGTAATTCTAGACCGAAAACAATGCTTGTGATTCTGTTGTCGATTTCGCTGCTGGCCACGGGCTGCACTGCCCAGTGGATCAGCGTCGCCCTCGCCGACTTGCCGGTGCTCATTCAGATGGCGCTGAACATCGGCACGCTGGTGACGACGTTGCAATCCGGCCAACAGCTCAGTGCAGCGGACGCGACGGCAATTCAAAACATCGCCGCCGAAGCCAGCAAAGACCTCAATCTGTTGCGCACTCTTTATGATGATTACGAGGCGAGCCCCAGCGCAGGAAATTTGCAGAAAATTCAGGGCGTCATCAGCGACATCAACCAGAACCTGCCCGCTTTGTTGCAGGCAGCGCACGTTGGCGATCCGGTCCTTGCTACTCGGGTCACGGCCGCAGTCAATCTCATTCTGACTACGGTGAACAGCTTTGCTGTACTGATCCCGCAGAGTCAGGCGGCGGTCAGTGCGCAGATGACTCAAAGAAAAGCTGTCATTCCTCATCCGAAAGACTTGAAGAAGCAGTGGAACCAGCAGGTCTGCGGACCGAGCGGGAACAAATCGTTTGATTCCGCGCTTTCGGCCATTGTGGCGAGATAGCTGAACTATAAGTAGTCAGCAGCCAGAAGTCGGGAGTTCAGGAGTCAGCGAGAAGTCGGACGCATTTTGCTGACTCCCGACTCCTATGTCCTCGCCAGCTCGCGCGGTCGGGGCGCACGCCGAGGGCTTGTCCGTCAGGAGGCGCCCGTGGGATCCCTCGGCGACCTGAAACGTTCTTGGAGAAAGCGCATTTCAGCCCTCCAGTTCGTAGCTGTTGGTGTGCGGTCGGCCAAGCTGGTGGTCTGTCTTCAAGAGATCCTCCAGTTGCTTCACGCAGTCCTGCTCAGCGGTTCGGCTCCCATAGATGCGATTTGGCCCCAGCGCGAATCTGTCCTTGCAGCTGTCACAAGAAACAACCCCCCAAGTGGCGTGATCCGGCGCATGGACCTCCCATTGATTTAGCTTGATTGCCACAGGAGAGAGGGGATGGATGCTCGTCTTGTATTCTTTCCTCCACCATCGTACTCCGTCCTTTGTAGTTTCAACCACAACGCCGAGGTTAGTCAGTTCGGCGCGTAGCCTATCGGAGGTTTTGAAGTCTCGTGCCTTTCGCGCGGCCTCCATTTCAGCCGCTTTTTGGCTAGCCTGCTTGTCCGTGACCCTCTCGGGGGCGACGATCTCAATCAGGGCAGCACTGACTTCATTTTCTCGACCCTCGGCACGAGCCCAATCAAGAACTGCCTTCATCTTGGGCGCGTCGTCATCTGTTAGCACCCCGAATATCTCGTCAAACCTTCTAAGAGCCCCGCGCAGCGGCCTAATATCGTCCTGGAAAACCAGGCCTGCGCCAATTGCTGTGTTCACATTTGAGAGCATCCCGAAAATTGCGGCCTGCGCCTCGGCGGTGTTTAGGTCGTTGTCGAGAGCTTCTTTCATCCGCAAGGTCGTTTCCTCCGCCAATCGCGCCATCTGTGGGTTTGCACCTGCCGGAAAGGGAGTGCTCAACAGAAAGTCGAAATGACGCAGCCGCTCCACCGACACTGCCGCCTGCTTCAGTCCGTCAAAAGTAAAGTTGAGCTGATTGCGATACGGCACCGATGCCAGCAGAAACCGAATCGACGACGGCTTGTGTCCTTTGAGCACCAGGTCACGCAAGGTAAAAAAATTCCCCAGGCTCTTGGACATCTTCTCGCCTTCCACCAGCAGAAAGCGCGCGTGAAACCAGAAGTGGGCAAAAGGCTTTCCGGTAAGCGCTTCGGATTGTGCAATTTCATTTTCGTGGTGCGGAAAAATCAAATCTTCGCCGCCGGCGTGCAGATCGAAACTTTCACCCAACTCTTCCATCGACATCACGGAGCACTCGATGTGCCAGCCCGGCCGCCCGGGACCAATCTCTGTCTGCCATGAAGCCTCGCCAGGCTTCGGCGCCTTCCACAGGGCAAAATCGCGGGCGCTGTCTTTTTCGTATTCGTCCACGTCCACGCGCGCGCCGTCCTCCATGCCGGCAAAATCTTTTTTGGAGAGCTTACCGTAGCCGGGAAACTTGGCGATGCGAAAATAATAAGACCCGTCTTCGCTGCGATAGGCGAATCCTTTCTTCTCCAGTTCAGCGATGAAGCGCGCCATCTCCGGGATGTGGTCGGTCGCGCGCACCAGCACCGGCTGCTCAATGTTCAGCATCGCGGCATCTTCGAGGAACGCCTTTTCGTACTTCGCCGTGTATTGCTTCACGCTCACGCCGGCCTCGGCCGAGTTGCGGATGATCTTGTCATCCACGTCGGTGATATTCATGACGTGGCGAACTTTGTATCCGCTCTGGCGCAGGTAGCGGCGCAGGATGTCGACTGCAACAAAGGTGCGGAAGTTGCCGATGTGGCCGTAGTCGTAGACCGTGGGGCCGCAGGCATACATGCGGACCTGGTTGTTCTCCAGCGGCTGAAACGGCTCAACCTTCCCCGAGAGTGTGTTGTAGAGATGCAGGGCCATAACGGAGCGGGCCAAAAGAACTTTCATTTTAGGGGGACGAAAAAGTGGGGTCAAATGCGGGACGGGTTAAACAACACTCGGCATCTGTCCGCATCACGCGGCACCGAAACTGATAAAGACAGGCAAGATGATCAACAAGTCGGCGCCGGCGTGAAACAGGACCGATCCCCACAGGCTCTCGGTCTTCTGCATCAACCACCCCCAGGCGATCGAGAACCCGAAGAGCACGAGCAGAAACTTCCATAAGCCATTCGGCGCGTAGGTGACCTGCATGTGTGCCAAGGTGAAGGCCAGGGCGGTCGAAAGAATGGCCGGCCATTTTCCGATCAGTGGTTCGTATCGTCCGAGAAACAGTCCGCGGAAGAGGAGTTCCTCCATGAAGGCGCCGGATATCGAAAAAAACACTATCCACGGGGCCAATGACATGAGTCTGGCCGTGCCGAGGGCTCGAACCGCTGGTTGCAGCAGGGTGAGAACTAAACATGCGGCAGCGGCGATCAAGCCTACGCTGACGCCGAGTCGCAAACGACCTCTCCGAATGTAGAGTGATGCGAGATCTTCCCCGCAGAGCTTCGCCACGGCGAGAATCCCGATCACGATCAGCGACGCTTGCAAAAACCTCGCCACAGCGACTCCCTTCGGCGTTTGCGTCGTCAGGCCCAAGAGCTTGAGCCACGGGTCTGCCAGGAAAAACCCCAACGAGAGGCCAAGAACGGCCGTGAAGTAGGCAAAGAAAACTGGCCGAAAGCGGCGTAGAGGGCGATCGCCGCGTGCGGCCCACCATAGAGTGCCGAAGATGACGAAGAATCCAGCTCTGGCGGCGTAGTTGGCCCACACTGGCAGAACCGGCACAAATGTCATGGTGAGCGCAAAGATCAGGAAACCACAGATGGTCAGGAGCGCAAACAGTGCAAGTCTCATAGGGCCGCCTGCCACGTCGCTTTGCCTCCCCGCAAAAAGAGAACCAGCAGGACGGCGCTGACTGCTGCAATCCCCAGGCCGATTGCACACAGGCCGCGACCCGCTGCGAAGCCGCGTCCGGCCATCGCGATTCCCATCGGGGCAAGCACCAGGCTGCTGAGGGTGAGGAATGTCAGTGCAACCGGGCCGAGAACGAGGCCCAGCGGCTTGCGTCGCAGCAGCAGGATTGCGGCGATCACCAAGGCCGGCGCACCGAAGGCCAGGTCAAGCGCCGCAACCGTCTCGGTCAACAGGCCGGAATCGTGGACCGCCTGCGGCACCCGGCCCGCAAGTTGAGCGGGAATGATTTCTGACAGCCAGTGGAAGACAGTGACCAGGCCCATCAGCAGGAGCACGACCGCCGTGGTTTTCACGGGAGTGCGCGGACCGTAACGGCGGGCAATCTCTGCCGTGGGCAGCGGTAGAGAACTTCCGGCGAGGGCATAGAAACTGAGCCCCAGAACGCCGCAGTACGCCAGAAACATCGAGTTGAAGTGAATGGCGAGCGCGTAGTTGAGGAAATCGTAGAAAAGGTAAGCGAGGGTTCCCATCCACAGCAGTCGAGCGGCGACCGAGCCGCGAAGAGCCAGGATGGCCGCGATCAACAGGGCGGGCACAATGACGACCAGGTTGCCCGCGTCGTTTCCGATGGCCAGGGCAGCCTGCATCCGGGTTTCAGCTGCATACGTGGATGGAAGAAGGAGGCCTCCGAGACAAGCAATAACAAGAATGACAGCCAGCGGGAAACTGAGCCATAGTGTCCACCGCTTCGGTTCGGTGTTATCCATGATGACTCTCCCCTGACTCGTCCATTTCTATCGGTTCGCGTCGCAAAGGTCAGTGATCAGAATCACCTGCGTACAAACGCGCACCAGTCCTGGAACGGGCGGGACACCCTCGAGAATTCCTTCTCTCCGATTTGATTTGCTCCCCGGCGCAATTCTTAGTAACCTTGCTGCCGAAATTGTTCGCAGGCCGAGGTGCACGTTGCCTATTACCGCCGTGGACTCCATCACGCTCGCGGTGGAGCACACCAAGCAACAACTGTTCAAGCCCTTCCGGATCGGTCAATGGACGAGGCTGGCTTTTGTCGGGCTGCTGGCGGGAGAGCTTGGTTCGAACGGATGCAATCGCTCCAACTTCCAGTTTCCCCACCATCCAGGGGCTGTGCCGCACACTGGGTTCCCGGGTTTTCCAGGAATTGATCATGCGCTGCTGGCCGCGCTCATAACGGCAGTCATAGTCGCTGCTCTCGCCCTCGGAATCATCCTCATGTATGTAGGCAGCGTGATGCGCTTCATCCTGTTCGACAGCATCATCGCCAGAGAGTGCCACATCCGCTGGGGCTGGAGCCGCAGGCTGGGCAACGGATGGCAATACTTCGTGTGGAAGTTAGGTTACATTCTGCTTACCATCGCGGCCACCGTAGTCCTGGTTGGATTCCCGCTGGCCTTTGCGTTCGCCAAGGGATGGTTCAGGGAGCCGAGAGAGCACCTGCCACTTATAGTGTTAGGGGGGATCATTTTTTCACTGGTGTTGCTATTTTTCTTTTTGGCCACAGCGGTAATTCTTGTACTGACGAAAGATTTTGTCGTTCCCCAGATGGCCCTGGAGAATGTAGACGCAATGGAGGGGTGGCGGCGACTGTGGCCAATGATGAAGGCCGAGAAGGGAGCATACGCCGCTTACATTGTGATGAAGATCGTGCTCGCGTTCGTCGCGGCAATCCTGATTGGAATCGCAACCGTCATCCTGGGATTGATCCTCGCCATACCAAGCTTAGGACTCGGCATCCTGGCAGTTCTCACTGGCAAGGCGGCCGGGCTGACCTGGAACGCTGAGACGATCACTCTGGCCGTAGTGGTCGGATGCATTTTGCTGGCAATTTTTCTCTATCTGGTCTCTCTGATATCTGTGCCCGTGATTGTGTTCTTTCCCGCGTATTCGATCTACTTCTTTGCCGGGCGCTACCCTCGGCTAAGCGCAGTGCTCTATCCCGCACCGCCTGCGCCCAATGCGCCACCGGGGGCGGCGCCAGCAACGCTTTAGCTTTGGCCCTCGCCCGTAGCTTTTGCAGCTTCGCTGACCCGGTCAGTACGGTTTCTTGCCTTTTTGCCTGACCCGCGCTCTGACTATCTTCTTAATGAGGGCAATCGGCAGTGGCTTGCCGTTGGGAAAGTGGATTGTCCCTTTCGATGTGGAAAAGCTTTTCAGCTCGTTCTCAAACTCTTCAATAACCGAGGCAGTGGGGAACAAACTGCAGTGCCTCGAAAACGCGGCGAACCACACCAGCACGCCGTTGTATTTGATCGCAGGAATCTGGTAGCTGATGGTCTCGGTAGCGTCCGGTGGGACCGCAGATCGAATCGCCGCGCGAAGTTTAATGAAGTCGCTGCGAGCAGGTTCCGCCACGCGTGCCAGGTATTCATCAACATTTTTCGGAGCTGTGTTACGTTTCTTTGCCGAACTACGCTTGCCGGATTTCACTTTTCTTACGCGAGCCATGCTGCAAAGTCTCCCCCCGTCAACGGTTGCTCGTTCCCACAACCGGCGATGCCGGATGTCCCCCTCCGTGCAATCGTCCTCCGACAACAAAGGTGTAGTGGACTCCCGAAATAATGGTGAATGCAAAAACCGCGCGCAACGACGTAAGCCGCGCGATCGAGATCCAGCGGTGAGGCGCGATTTGCTGCAGCAACACAAAGAACACGGCCGCGAGCTGCGCGAAAGTATTGGCCTTTCCGAAAATGCTGGGGCGAAAGTCCCGCAGTCCGGCGATAGCGTAGAGCACCGTGCTGGCCGCCAGAATGTACGCGTCGCGGCTGAACACCAGCACGGTGAACTTCCAGGGAATTTTGTGCAGGATCGACAGCACCAGAAAGACGGTGCTCAGCAGCGCCTTGTCGGCGATCGGGTCCAGATACTGCCCTACCAGCGTCTGCTGTTTCAGAGTGCGAGCCAGCAGGCCGTCCAGGCCATCGCTGAGCCCAGCCAGCACAAACAGAATCAGAGCCGGGAGATAGTGACCCTCCACCAGTTTGATGACGATGAAGGGCAGAAACACCATGCGCAGCAGGGTGAGCTGGTTGGGAAAGGAAAATATCTGCGCGAGCTTCACCGTGTCTCCTCACCGGGCTGGGATTGCCGCAGCGCTCGGCTAAAAAGCGCGTCGGTGGGATTCAGCCCGGTCTGCGCGGTGAAGCGCTGGGAGAGCGAAGGGATGTTGCCGTCCGGCAGGTCGAGTTCGATGCGCTCTACGCGGTGCATCGGAAAGAAAATCACGCTGGGCGAGGGCGCCTCACCCTCCTTTACCATGGAAACCAAATCTTCGAACGAAGCCAGTTCAATGCCGCACACGCTCAGGCCTTCGGCGGTCAGGGCGAGCACCGCGCCCCAGAGTTTTTCCCGCGGATTGCCCAGCGTGACCACGGCCAGGGTCCCGGGCTGAAAAGGGCTCGCGCTGGCGGGGAGCGTTTCGTTTTTGTTCGCGTTCTGCACCACCGCGATTGTCGCCGGGAACGGCTGGCATTGCAACTGGGACATCGGGGCGGATTGTCATTCCGAGCCGGCGTTTGTTGCGCGGCGCCGCATTGCTGGGATATGGCGAGCCCGGTACAATAAAAACTGCTCGTAGGCCCGTAGCTCAGTCTGGTTAGAGCGCTTCCTTGACACGGAAGAGGTCGATGGTTCGAGTCCATTCGGGCCTACCATTTCAAGTCAGTTTCGTTTTTTGCCCGTGACTCCCTACCTGTGGCGTCGCTCTTGGCTTTACCAGCCATGCTTTGAAGACGGACACTCCTTCGTTCGCACTTGCTGTGCTTGGGCGGGAGTTCCACCGGGTCGACGGCACAATTTGATCTGTGAGGAGAAGTGATGCAAAAACGCAAACTCGGAAAAAGCAATCTTGAAGTCTCGGCTATTGGGCTCGGCTGCATGGGAATGAGCTTTGGCTACGGTCCCGCCGGAGACAAGCAGGAGATGATTTCGGTCATCCGAGCGGCTGTGGAACGCGGCGTCACATTCTTCGATACTGCGGAAGTCTACGGCCCGTTCACCAACGAAGAACTCGTGGGTGAAGCCCTCGCTCCTTTCCGTCAACAAGTGGTCATCGCCACCAAGTTCGGGTTCAAACTTGATCCGAACACCGGCAAACAGGCCGGGCTGGACAGTCGGCCTGTGCACATCAGGGAAGTCGCTGAAGCCTCGCTCAAGCGGCTCAGGACCGATGTCATCGACCTGTTCTATCAACACCGTGTCGATCCGAACGTTCCGATCGAAGACGTCGCCGGAGCGGTGAAAGAACTGATTCAGCAAGGCAAGGTGAAACATTTCGGGCTTTCGGAAGCAGGGGTGAAGACGATCCGCCGCGCACACAAAGTTCAGCCCGTCACCGCGCTGCAGAGTGAATATTCGCTCTGGTGGAGAGAGCCGGAAGCGGAGGTGATCCCGACGCTTGAGGAACTCGGGATCGGGTTCGTTCCATTCAGTCCTCTTGGCAAAGGCTTTCTTACTGGGAAAATCAGCGAAGATACCAGGTTCGACAAGAGTGATTTCCGCAACATCGTCCCGCGCTTTACGCCCGAGAACCGGAAAGCGAATCAGGCGATGGTGGATCTGGTTGGCAGATTTGCGCAACAGAAGAAAGTGACACCGGCCCAGGTCGCACTCGCCTGGCTGCTTGCCCAGAAACCGTGGATCGTGCCGATCCCGGGAACGACCAAGCTGCATCGGCTCGAAGAAAACATTGGAGCGGTTAACGTCGAGCTTTCGCCCGACGATCTCCGCGAGTTGAAGACCGCAGCCTCAAAGATTCCGGTACAAGGTGCCCGGTATCCCGAAGAGCTGCAGAAATTGGTGGGTCGCTGAGCAACTCAAGCTTCAGCTTTGCATTCTTGGCGATCCTTCGCGCCCATTGCGGTTAAAAGCTTCGCCGCGAGGACCGCAAAGAAGCTCGCAAAGAAAAATCCTCGGGTTCTCGAACCCGGTGACCAAAGTACAATTCCCTACCCTGTACTCTCCGTTCTTTTCATTCTGGCCGCATTAAACGAAGATACACAGAGATCAACTCCCCACTGAAGCTCCCCCGGAAATCGGGAATTCCATGAAAACTCTGGCCGTTGCGATCGTCCTCTCTGCTGCAGCCGCGGTGTCGTCTGCGCAAACTCAAACTGCCGCTTCCGCTGCCGCGCCGTCCGACAGTGTTTCCCGCACCACCAAAGCCGTGCACTACCGAATGCAGGGCGGCGCCGTTAAAGTCGACTTTCACGGTACGGAATTGCTCGCACGCGCCTCGGGTGAGGCCAAAGTCGAAGGCAAGAAGACCAACATCGAGATCGAAGCCAAGTTTCAGGGCATGGAAGACGCCACCAAGTTTGGCATGGAATACCTGACCTATGTGCTCTGGGCGGTTTCGCCGCAGGGCCGCGCCATCAATCTGGGAGAAGTTTCGCTCGAGCACGGCAGCGGCCGGGTCAAAGCCTTCACTGATCTGCAAACGTTCGGACTGATCGTGACCGCAGAGCCTTACTTCGCTGTGACGCAGCCGGGAAATATGGTTGTGCTGGAAAATTCGGTGCAAGAGGGTGCGCGCTCGGAAGGCATCGACGCCAAGTATGAGTTGCTGGGGCGCGGAACGTACTCGTCAACCAACACCCATATTCAGGATGCAATCTTGGGAATTGATCCTCGCACGCCGCTGGAGTTGTTTGAGGCACGGAACGCGGTCCGGATCGCCCACATCGCCGCGGGAGACAAGTACGCTTCTTCCATCCTGACCAAAGCCGACCAGCAACTGCGGCAGGCCGAGGACGCTTATCGCGGACATCAGAATCGTCCGGCCATCGAAGCCGTCGCCAAGGAAGCGACCGAAACTGCCGAGGAAGCACGCGTGATGGCGGTGAAACAGAAAGCCGAGGACGACGCCCGGGCCGAAGCTGCTGCCCGCGAAGCCAAAGCCCGCGCCGACGCCGAAGCGGAAGCCAAGAAACGCGTGGAAGCGGAGGCTGCCCAGGCCGAAGCCGAGCGCATGAAGCAAGAAGCGCAAAAGGCAGCTCAGGAAGCAGCGCAACAAAAAGAAGAGGCTGAGAAAGCGAAAGCCGAAGCTCTGGCCCAGCAACAGGCCTTGGCTGCTGAAACGGAAAAAGCCAAAGCTGCGGCGGAGCAGTCAGAACAACTTCGCCAGCAGGCGGAAAAAGAAAAGCAGGAGCTGCGTGCCCGGCTCCTGCAACAGCTCAACACAATTCTTGCGACTCGCGATACGGCGCGAGGCTTGATCGCCAACATGTCGGATGTATTGTTCAAAAGTGGCAGCGCCGAGCTGTTGCCTGGCGCTCGCGAGCGGTTGGCGAAAGTCTCAGGAATTGTGTTGGCCTATCCGGGTTTGCACCTCGAAGTGGAAGGTCACACCGACAGCATCGGTGGCGACGACTACAATCAGTCCCTCTCCGAGCGCCGTGCCCAGGCAGTTCGCGCTTATCTGGTGCAGCAAGGGACGGCGGCGAACGCAATCGTAGCTCGCGGTTTAGGCAAGACCGAGCCAGTCGCATCCAACGACACGCCCGAAGGGCGGCAACAGAACCGTCGCGTGGAGTTGATCCTCTCCGGCGATGCTATTGGCGGCGCGGCGGACGACGGCAAAGCTCAAGTCGTTCCGACCAAGTTGGAACGGTAAACCGGTTAGCACAGCAAGACTTTATCGAACGGGTTATCTTGCCGGCTGATCTGGTCGGCGCTCTCGCCCTCCATCTTGTTCTGCTGTTCCCGGAGTGCCTGCTGCAAGCGTCCGACTAAATCCTGCAATCTCTCGCGGTTTACCTCTTTGTTGATCTGCTGGCAAAGCTGGCGAACTTCGCTATTCGGGCTGGTCATCTTTTTCATCTCCCACCTCTACGGGCAGAAACTGTTTGGCCAGGAATTGTCTTCAAACCAGAATCGGCCCCCCATCAAGGCTATTACCTTAAGCGCCTGGCCGGGCTTTACGGAAATCGAAAGTATTTATGGTCGCCATTAGGGCAGGTTATGAGGATGGCCGCCGCGAGCGTTGGGCTACGTATCACGGGAGGCGGTGAAGGTGGTCACAGCGGGTTCAACCAGAGATGAGGCACAATAAGTTGCCTCTAGGAGCGAAGTAGAGTGAACACAGGGAGGGCGTTATGCCGGAAGTACCACTGTGCATCTATTGCAACACTGCGGTCGTCCTGGAAGAACAGAGCTACGTGATTCTCAACAAGCATGTGGCAGAGCGTGCTGACTGGGAATACGCCCACACCGAGTGCCACGCTGCCAGCTGTGTTGAGCATTCTGAAGCGCCGGAGGATTTTGCCGTCGGCGTGTAACTGCTGATGCTCCGCGGTTCCGAACAAGACAAAGAGCGTACGGCGCTCGATCGATGTGCCGTACGCTCTGGCTTCCCGCCGATACCTCTCAGGTCATGTGCACTCGAATGTAATCTTCCATTTGATTTTCGTAAACCAGGTTGGCGTGCCTCTCACAGCTAGGGTCGCCGTCCACTAATCGGGTGGCCGGTTCCCAGCAGATGACGCAGCGCTGGGCCGGTTGCGAACCTGTTTGCGTTAACAATGGCGTCTCTTCGGTAGTCATGGTTTGTACCTCAGTTCCGCGGAGACTTTCTGACAAGTCTTTTTATCTCAGATGTCACAGCAATGCTGTGATCTGTGTCGCCGACCAATGTGACTCGATGGCAAGCTGGGTGATACATGTACGTCGATTTGTGACAAGAGTCACGGAAGTCCGCCCCCGGCGATGTCACAGTTAAGCGGGAAAAGTAACGCGAGCAGGAACTCCCAGCGTCCCGCAAATCTCATCCAGCGCGTTCATGCTCACGCAACTCCCGATTCCAGGGTTCGCGATGTGCAATGAAAATTCATTCCGACGAACTAATACCCGGACGCAGAAGAAAACACCAGGAGGATATCCGTGCAAAACAATCGTGAAGTGGTAGTTCTCAGCGCCGTCCGTACTCCCATTGGAAGGTACGGCGGCTCGCTCAAAGATACACCCATGACAGAATTGGCGGGGATCGTGACCCGCGAAGCCATTAACCGTGCCGGCATCGCCCCTGCCGACGTGGAGCACGTGGTATTCGGAAACGTGATCCACACCGAGCCGAGAGATATGTACCTTTCGCGGGTTGCGGCTTTGAACGCCGGCATTCCCGTGGAAACCCCGGCGCTGACTCTGAACCGGCTGTGCGGCAGCGGTCTGCAGGGCATCGTCTCGGCAGCACAGTGCATTTGGCTGGGCGACGCCACCATCGCCATCGGCGGTGGCGCCGAGAGCATGAGCCGGGCCCCGTACTGGCTCACCGGCCTGCGTTGGGGCCAGCGTATGAATGACGCCCCGGCACTGGACATCATGGTCAACGCCCTCACCGACCCGTGGGAGAAAGTTCACATGGGCGTCAGCGTCGAAGCCATCGCCCAGAAGTGGGGCATCACGCGCGAGGACCAGGACAAGCTTGCCGTGACCAGCCATCAGCGGGCCAGCAACGCAGTGAAGAGCTGCTTCTTCGGCAGCCAGATTGTCCCCATCGAAATCAAGGACAAGAAGACCACGATCAAGTTCGAAAAGGACGAAGGTCCACGGGCCGACACCACGTTGGAAGGCCTGGCCAAGCTGAAACCCGCGTTCAGCAAGGACGGCACGGTCACGGCCGGCAACGCATCCAGCATCAATGACGGCGCGGCCGCGGTTGTGCTCTGCGAAAAGACTGCAGCCGAAGAGCGCGGCCTGAAACCGATCGCACGTCTGGTCGATTACGCCATCGTCGGCGTCGAGCCGAAGTTCATGGGCATCGGACCGGTGCCGGCAGTCCAGAAACTCCTCAAACGGACGGGAATGAAAATCGAGGACATCGATGTATTCGAAGTCAACGAGGCGTTTGCGGTTCAGGCTCTCGCTGTGGCTCGGCTGCTCGGACTTCCACCCGAGAAGACGAACCCCAACGGCAGCGGCATTTCTCTGGGACATCCAGTGGGCGCCACGGGCGCGATCATCAGCGTCAAAGTGATCCACGAACTACTTCGCACCGGCGGCCGCTTCGGACTGGCCACCATGTGCATCGGCGGCGGCCAGGGTATGGCTGCCATTTTCGAAGCTCTGAAATAAGGGAGGAATACGTCATGGCGACAGAAGTATGGATTGAAAGAGAAATTACTCAGATCAGACCACTCCAGGGCAAAGTTGCCCTGGTAACCGGTGCCGCTCGCGGCATCGGGCGTGCGATTGCCGTCGAACTTGCCAATCGTGGCGCGGCGGTCGCGATCAACTTCCGTTCCAGCCTCCACCAGGCAGAGGAACTCAGAGAGCAGCTTCGCGAAGCTGGCGCACAAGCCACCATTTACCAGGGGGACCTGTCCCATGCGGAAGACGCTCGCCGACTGGTCAAGGATGTGATTGACTTCTACAAACACGTCGACATTCTGGTGAACAATGCGGCCATCAACCGCGATAAGTCGATCAAGAAGATGACGGACGCGGACTGGGTGGACGTTATCGGCAACAACCTGGACAGTGCTTTTTACACCATTAGTGCGGCGCTGCCGGGCATGATCGAGCGCAAGTACGGGCGCATCGTCAACATCAGCTCCATGACCGGGCAGACGCCCAACTTTGGCCAGGCAAATTACGCGGCAGCCAAAGCCGGATTGATGGGCTTCTCGAAAGTCGTGGCCCTTGAGATGGCGCGGTACAACATCACCTGTAACGTGGTCTCGCCCGGATACACCGACACGGACATGTTGAAGTCGATTCCTACCGAGATTCTTGATCAAGTCAAGACCAAGATCCCGATGGGCCGTCTGGCAAAACCGGAAGAGATCGCGAAAGCGGTGGCCTTCCTGATCTGTGACGGCGATTACATTACCGGACAGCAGTTGGCCGTCAACGGCGGCATGTACATGTAAGCAGTACGAGACGCAACCCTCGAAGCAGGGCTGGCGATGGCTCGTCAGCCCTGTTTTCTTGTTGTAGTGTGGCGCGGGCTAGCGCGAGAAGACCACTCCGTGCGGCGCGCCCGAGCCTTTCCAGCCGTGCGGCCACTCGCGATCGTCGAAGTTGAAGCCGAGCTTTCCGTCGGTGTCACGAAAAGCATCATCCATTGTGAGCGCGCCGGTGGCCTGATCCAGCTTCAGCATGTAAAGGCGCGGCTCTGAACCGGTCACCACCAGACGCTGTGTCTTTGAGTCCCATCCGGTCCAATGTGGGCGGTAGCTGTCGGTTAGTTTTACCCGTGACACTTCCACCGGCCGGGCCGCATTGGCAATATCGAGCACCACCAGGCTGTGCACGTCGGGTACGCTCTGAATCAAATAATGTCCAACGATCGTCGGAACACCGCAGAACGAGCCGGGGAAGGTGTATACCAATTGCGACTTCGGTTCGCCCGCGCTCACGCCGCTGATGCGCTCAATCCCGCAGGCCAGCGTTTGTACGAAGATCGATCCATCCGGGCCAAGCCGTGGCTCTTCCGGGCTGATCTGGCCATAGCGATTCTCTCCCGGGTCAAAGTACGCGGTCTTGAGCAGCTTGAGATCACTAAGACGCCAAACCTGATACGTCAGTCCGCGAAAAAGATCTTCGTCATGCATGGCGGAGTTCGTGGAAACGACGCGGTCGAGTTCAGGAAGCACGATCAGGCTGTACGGCGTGAGCAGCGCGTCCGCGAACGCCGGATCGGCGCTGCTGGCCGAGCGAATGACTTTGCCCTGATCGTCAATCTCCACCAGACCGCCGCTCTTGCCGACCGAATCGGAGCTCTCGCCATGGTGGGTGACCTGAAAAGTGGCAAGCACGTGCCCGTTGGGCAGCCGCAGGAAGGAGTGCGGGTGCATGTAGCCCGTCATATCGGTAAAGGAGGCCGCGACCTTGGGGTGCAGCGGATCGCGCAGGTCGAAGATAAAAGTCCGGCCGGCATAGTGATCGTTGGCAAAGAGCATCGCGCTGGCCGGCATCGTGTATTCCGTGTGATGCACGAGCTTCGTCTGTTGATCGGTGGCAACAGTCGTCACCAGACGCCCATACGACGGCGATGCTGGGTCGGCATCGATAACGGCAAGAAAGTCGTTCCCTTTGCCGGCTGCGTCGCCCGTCCAGGCAAACAGGTAGTGACCCGGTTCTGCCGTTTTCTGTTGCTGGGATTGCGCCGGAAGATTGATGCAACAAACCGCCAGGACCAGGACGAAAACGAAACGTGGCATAGGCACCTCAATCAGCAAGATGGACTTCAGTTTGCGCGCAAGGATATCAAAACCGTACGCGGACAGGAACGTTAGCCCGAAAGAATCAGCCCCGCGCTCGTGCCGCGGGGCTGAAGCATACGCCGGATTGTCGGGCACACACTAACCTGATCGCTTGGCCAGCCAGTTGTCCATGTGCGGCCAGGTGACCTTGTTGGCGCCGCTTCCCACCATGATTCCAATGTGTCCGGCGGGAATGGTGAACAGCTCTTTGTCTTTGCTTCCCACCATGTCCACGATAGGCCGCGACATGCACGGCGGGGTGATGTGGTCGGCTTCGGCGATCACGGTCAGCAAGTTGGCCTTGATCCGGCTCACGTCCACGCGCTCGCCGCGCAAGTACCATTCGCCCTTGAGCAGGCGGTTGTTGCGATATAAATCAACTACCAACTGGCGGAATGCGCCGCCCGCCATGGGAATGTTGTCGGTCACCCAGGTGTGCATGGCTTGCCAGGCTTCCACCACATTCGGGTTCTCGATGTTGTCCCATAGCTTCATGTAATTGCCGATGTAGTTCTCCACCGGCTTGAGGGCCTTGGCGCCGTAGTCCATCATGTCTCCCGGCATGTTGCCGAACATGTCCAGGACGCCATCGACGTCGAAGCGTTCCTCGCCAATCCACTTGGCGAAGGTCATTTCCTTGTTGGAGAAATCGAGAGGTGCGGTGAGCAGGATAAGATTCCGCAATCCGTCATCCGGACGAAGCGATGCATAGCTGGTGGCGAGAATCGCGCCGATGCACCATCCCAACATGCTGAATTCTTCGACGCCGGTGAACGTCTTTAGCTTGCGGATCGCCCTGGTCAGGTACTCCAAAACGTAGTCATCGAACTTCAGGTTCTTGTCTTCCAGTCCGGGGATTCCCCAGTCCAGCAGATACAGGTCATAGCCCTGGCGGAGCATGTACTGGACGTAACTGTTCTGCGGCCGCAGATCCAAAATGGAGGGCCGGCTCATGAGCGCAAAAACCAGCAGAAGAGGGAGGCGGTGACGTTTCTCTTCTGGAAATACGGGCCGATAGCGGTAAAGCTTGGTTTTGTTCAGGCTCCAAACCAATTGCCGGGGGGTCTGGTCAATTCTGATTTTGGTGGTGGCCGCTTTGGTGAACTGGATCATCCGTTGCTGCAGGTCCTGGACCTGGTCCACAACATTGCAAGCGTCCATGGCTACTTCGCCCCCTTTCTTGTCACGCGTCTGGCCGCTGCCGGCCGCCAGGCCGGTCGGGCCGGTCGTACAAATACCTTTTCGATGCGGTCAAGCTTGGCGTCCATATCATCGATCTTCAGTTCGAGGTTGGTGAGACGCTCGGCCAGCGACACAATATCAGCTCGTGACGGCATACTGAGCTGAGCCAGCGTCTGCAGCATGGCCTTCTCCATCGTTTCGCGGAAGGGAGACGATACGCCAAGACAGGTATCCAGCAGGGCTCCTGTCGCCTTGGCATAGGCGTCAGTGTTGACCACGTCGATCATGGACTTGGCCCATGCGTCCAGATAATTGTCCCGAAGCTGACGGAAGGAATCGGCAGGATCGGAGGACTGGCCATTTGTCGCTTGTTTTTCGGCCATAGCAAAGCTCCTTACCAGAGAAGATGAAGCGGAGAGAGGGACGCCGGGTCCCGACTCTCCGCAGGAAATTACCGCGCCGGATTGCCTGCGAAGACCAGTATAGCAATCCGGTTTAGTGGACCGTGTGCAGCGGCTTGGAAGCGATGTCCAGCATCGCTTTCTGGGTCTCGATCAGGGTGTCCAGGCCGTTCTGAAACGCTTCCGCGGCCGGATTGTTGACGAAACGGAACTGCCGCTTCATTGTCTCGAATGCAGTCTTCTGCTGCTCGGAATAAAAATCCAGGGCCTTCTTTTGTGCCGCCAAGGCTTGCTGGAACATTCCGGTAAAGCCATCGGTCACCTTGCCGTAGGTGGTGCCGCGCTCCCTGGCCAGGTTGAGGGTTTGTTTGCTCTGCTCGACCGCCATGTCGATGCCGCTCTTCTCGGTCTCGATGAAGCGATCAAACATCTGGGTCCAGACGTCGAACATGAACATGCCCGGCATCTGCGGGAACATGCCTGTCGTCTTCTTCCAGGACTCCAGCCAATCCGTGTTCTGCTGGGCCATGGTCTCGAGCATCTTCTTCTGGAATTCCCCCAGCCGTTCTACGCTCCTGGTATACATCGGGAAGAATTCCTCGATGGGCTCGTGTTTCTCAGCGGTGGTTTTGGTTGACTTCGGGGCTGCTCTCATGATCTGCTCCTTTCTGTCACTATTGCTCGTGCTGCGATTTATGCTGCACTGCAGCATTCAGTTTTTATAATACGCTTTCCGGGACGGGTGTCAAGTGGCAAATGAGAGCAAAAGTTCGCCGCCGCGCAAGCCGGTCATCATCAAGAAATACGAGAACCGCCGCCTCTACAACAGCACCGACAGCCGCTATGTAAACCTCGATGAAGTGGCCGAGATGGTGCGCAACGGCCAGGACGTGCGGGTGCTGGACGCAGCCACGGGCGAGGACCTGACCCGGCTGATCCTGACGCAGATCATTGCGGAACACGCCAAGGGGCCTGACTCCGCTTTTCCTTTGGATATGTTGCGTCAGATGGTGGTGGCCTCGGGCCAGGTCACCCAGGAAAGCACGCTGAAGTACATGAAAGCGTTTTTCGACATGTATCAGAACGCATTTCGTGCCATGGCGCCCCCGCTCAACCCGTTTGAGTACATGCCGCGTCCGGGAACACCCGTGGTGACGGCTTCGCCCGAGCCCCAGATGCCGTATGTCGCCAAATACCCTGGGGCGGAGAACGATGCGCAGTCGAGAGCCGATCTGAGACGGCGGTTGGAAGAACTGGAAGGAATCATGGCGAGACTCAAGAAGCGGCGCAAAGCTTCTGGAAAAAAGAAGAAGAAGCGCCGCGCAAAGTCATGAGGTCTGGCTCGCGTGCTCTTTCCCCGCCCAACGCCTGATCACACACTTAGGTGATCCAGCGCACACCAATGCCACCTTCCTTGAGGTAGGCTTGGAATGACTTCAGTGATCCGAGGCCCTGCTGTCTCTACGCGGCAGGTGGCGCGATCCAGTCAAAAGGGGAATTGGTCATGACATGCGAGATCGCATTACCACCACAAGAGAAGACGAACACCACATCCCGGCCGCTGGTCCGCTCCTACGACACCGGTTTTGAGCACAGCGTGGAACACCTTCTGACCGTGCGGTGCATGGTGGAGGAAGCGGATGCGGAACCGATCAAGGCCCGGCCGCAGACAACCCTTCGGGGCATCGCCGCTGCCTGAGCCGCGTGCTTAGAAGTGGTAACCCCCGCCGCAGATCAATATTTCTCCCGTGACGTAGTCTGAGAGCGGCGAGCAGAAGAATAAAACTGCGTTCGCGGCGTCCTCGGGCGTGCCCAGCCGACCAAGCGGGCAGGAGTTCCTGACCTCGTCGAGCAGGCTCTGCTGCACCCCGATCCGGATCTGATGGCCGTGCATTTCTATGTTGGCGCCCTCCCCGGTGAGCGGCTGCACCAGCCGGGTCTCAATCAGCCCAAACCCTACGGCGTTGACGTTCACATTGTAACGGCCCCACTCCTTGGCCATGGTCCGGGTCAGGCCAAGTATGCCGGCCTTGCCTGAGGAGTAGCCGGCTTGTCCCGCGTTTCCCTCGGTGCCGGCGATGGAAGTGATGTTCACCACCTTGCGCATGACGCGCTTGCCATCGGCAATCTCTTTCTTGGCCGTCTCCCGGATAAAGTTGGAGGCGGCGCGGAGAATGCGAAACGGCACCACCAGGTGAATATCGAGCATGGCCTGAAACTGCTCGTCAGTGGTCTTCTGGATCACGCTGTCCCAACTGTAGCCGGCATTGTTCACGATGATGTCCACGGCCCCGAAAGCGTCTAGAGTGGCCTTCAGCAATCGATCTGGAAAAGCGGCATCCGTAAGGTCACCCGCACAATGCTCAACCCGGTAACCATTCGTACCCAGCAGGCTCTTGGTTTCACGCAGAGCTGTTTCGTCGAGATCATTCACCATTACCGCCGCGCCTGCGCTTACCAGTTTGGCCGCTATCGCCCGCCCGATGCCCCGGCCGGCACCGCTGACCAAGGCCGTTTTCCCCGCAAGTGTGAACATGGCTGTCACCTCAGCTTTCAGCACCCGCGCCCTTGTCTGATTGCTGCAACGCAATATTTCGGATGCTGCAATGCATTAAAACACACTTTTCGCGGGAGAACAACCCCAGGACGGGACCTCACATTGCCGAGGAGGCGGAGCCAAATGGCCTAAATGGGAGGTGGGCCCGACAAGATCCGGCTCTCAAGTCAGTGCCCTGCTGAAACTTGCACAAACAAAAGCCCCAGGGCCATTCGCCTGGGGGGACTGGACGCCGGCGCACCCAAATTTACGCGGCGAGCGTCTCGGCAAAGTACGCGTACGGGTTGCTCTCGACGGTGTAGGGCTGCAGTCTGGACGGAGCAGCAAGGTAGGGCTTCAAAATCTCATCCACCCTGGAATAAAACTCTTTCTCATAGTACTCGGCATCCGCCTTCATCGCCCAGAGGCTGATCGAAAACACTCGGTCCTCTTTCGCGTGCTCAGGGAAAAAGGACAGTATCTCAAGAAAGCCAGTCTGCTGGCGAAGCAGCGGCACGATCTCGCGCTCGACAGCCTTCAGAAACTCGTCTTTCTTGCCCTGTTTCACTTTGGATTCAAGAATGCGAGCGACCATGGCAGTACTCCCTTTCCCGCGATTTTAGGACGGTGGCTACCGGTGGGTTTCCTCGCACTGCGGCGATTACACGAGTCCTGGGAAGTGCAGGGGCACCCACTAAAAGTCTAGGATTGTGGGTCTTAGCTTGCTGTGACGGCTGACCCCCATGGCCGTGACTTGCGTCACCCGGTGCCGTGGCAGACCTCATTCAGCCAGAAACGTGTCTGTCCCGATCCAGTATGCCGCCAGCGACTTGAGATTCTTCTTGTAGGTCCGGGTGACGGTGTACTCTTTCCCACCCTTCACGCGAAGTCCATATTCGCCGGTCAGCCAGGGTTGGATCTCTTCCACATACGAGCTGTTCACCAGCACGGAGCGGTGAATTCGAATGAAGCCGTACGGGCGAAGTTTATCCGCCGTCGCCGAGATGGACTCACGCAGCAAATACGAGCCCGA
>Ga0116217_10000272_pt1 | contig 58556 bp, 56 predicted proteins | sample Sb_taG_6_FD_89697 | JGI IMG/M metagenome (GOLD analysis project Ga0116217, IMG submission 89697) | Peat soil microbial communities from Weissenstadt, Germany - Sb_50d_4_PS metaG | ecosystem: Environmental > Terrestrial > Soil > Wetlands > Peat | place: Germany: Weissenstadt | collected 2010-09-21
ACGATCCGGGCCGTCATCTCCTCGCGCGACTGCTTGTAATTGGTGTGGACGCTGGCCACGACGTAATCGAACGAGGCCAGCACGTCGTCGTCGAAGTCGAGGCGGCCGTCGGCCAGGATGTCGCACTCCGTCCCTTTGAAGATGTGGAATCCTTTCATCTTCTTGTTGAGGGCGTCGATTTGCTCCTGCTGTCGGGCGACGCGCTCCGGCGTCAGTCCGTTGGCGACCGTCAGCGATTGCGAGTGGTCGCCGATGCCAAGGTACTGCAAGCCCAGCGCCCGCGCCGCCTCGGCCATCTCGTCCAGCGTGTTGCCGCCGTCGCTGGCGTTGGTGTGACAGTGGAAGACGCCGCGGACGTCGCCGGCCTCGACCAACTTCGGGAGGCGATGCTCTTCGGCCGCCTCAATCTCGCCGGTGTGTTCACGCAGCTCCGGCGGGATGTAGTCCAGGCCGAAGGCGCGATACAGGTCGGTCTCGTCCTTGCAGCTGACAGTCCTGTCGGGGGCGGCCAATTCGTACTCGTTCAGCTTCAGGCCCAGGTCGATGGCCCGCTGCCGCAGGGCGACGTTGTGCTCCTTGCTGCCGGTGAAGTAGTGCAGGGCGAAGGGAAACTGTGCGTCCTTGACGATGCGCAGGTCGGCGTTCATGGTCACGCCGCGACCAGCGCGACCGTCGCTGACGATCACGCTCGATTTCGTGTCCCCCTGGCCGATCACCTGCATCACGCCCGGCAGCGTCACGAAGCGCTCCATGATCGGGCCCGGGTGGTCGGAGCTGATGAGGATATCAATATCCTTGATGGTTTCCTTGCGGCGGCGCAGGCTGCCGCACAGCTCGATGCGGATGATGCCCGGCGCCGAGCGCAGCCCTTGCAGCAGCACCTCGGCCAACGGCAGGGCCTGGTCGATGCGGACGCGCTCCCCCACCCGATCGAGGAACTGAATGCCTTCGAGGATCTTCTGTTGGGTCTTCTCGCCGAAGCCGCGCAGCCCCGCGACCTGTCCGGCCTCGCAGGCGGCCTTGAGCTTGTCGAGGTCGTCGATGCCGAGTTGGTCGTACATCGCCTTGACCTTCTTCGGGCCGAGTCCCTGGATGCGTAGCATCTGAAAGAGTCCCGGCGGCGTCTTCTGCCGGAGGTCTTCGAGGTGCGCCAGTTTGCCGCTGCGCTGCAGTTCGAGGATGTGGTCGTACATCCGTTCGCCGATGCCGCGCATCTGGGCGAGCTGCCCCGAGCGGACGGCCTCGGTGAGGTTGGTTTCGAGTTGCTCGACGGTGCGGGCGGCGCTGTGGTAGGCGTTGCACTTGAAGGCGTTTTCGCCTTGCAATTCGAGGAGAGTGCCGACCTCGTCGAGGGCCGCCGCGACCTGTTCTTTTTCCATGAGAATCACCACGAAACACACGAAACACACGAAAAAGAACGACACACCAGCTAGCATAACCGGCCCCGCACGCCACCGCAATCTCGGAGATCCGTTTAGCGGCCGCCCTCGGGGCGGCGCTTAGCGCGCCGCCCCGAGGGCGGCCGCTAAACGGATTGAATCCTCGGGCGCGAGTGTCAGGCGGCGAGGCGCAGTTCCGGTTGCTTCGCAGAGTGCAGGAGGACTTCCAGGGCGATGACCAAACGGTCGGGGCCGCGGCCATCGATCAGTCGCCGGCCGGCGCGCGACATGGCCTGTCGCTCCGCCTGGTCGGCGAGCACATCCTGCACGCCCTGGCGGATCGTCTGCACCGAGACGTTCGGATGCTGTCCCAGGCAGACGGCGGCCCGCTCCTCTTCGAGACGGCGGGCGGTCGGCCAGTGGGCCTCATTCTCCACGATGATGAGCTGCGGTAGACCGACACAGGCCAATTCCACCGACCAGCTATTGCCGGCAGTCATGGCCAGGTGACAGCGCGACAGTCGGGCGGTCAGCTCGGCCGGTTCGGTGGCCACCTCGAAGCGGCCGGTGTAGGCTTCGGCCATCTGCTGGAACTGCTCCAGGCCGGGGTGGTGGTGCCGGACCACGACATCGACCCGCCCCACGCGCGGGCAGTTCATCAGGATCCGGGCGAGTTCAAGGGTGCGATTGTTCGGGTCGTCGTCGCCAAGGGCCACCATGATGCGGAACGGTTGCGGCGGCTCCTGGCTGCGGATCGGCCGGGCGCGGCGCACCTCGGGCCGGACCAGGGCGTAGCGGGCGCCGAGCAGGAGCTGAGCGCCGCGGACGAAGGAGTAGGCTTCCTTCATCGGGCCCAGCAGCGGATTGACGATCAGACGCGACGGGAAGGCGGTGGAGGCCAGGTGATCGATCGATACCACGACGGGGCAGGCCGTCCGCAGCTCACGCAGGTAGTTTTCGTCGGCCTCGGCCGCATCGACGACGATGGCGGCCGGGTTGACGCGGCGCACCTCGTCCAAGGTCTGGTCGAGGTCGCCAGGGGAGCCGGCGGTCTGTTGGGCCTCGACGCGGTCGTTGCCGGCGCGGCGGAGGGTGAAGGCCAACGCCGGTGGCTCCACCTGGGAAACGAAGACGCACTGCCGGCGGCGCCGTTGCAGCGCGGCCGCGTAGGTCAGGCAGCGATAGAGGCGTTCGTGCCCGGTTCGGGACGTACCGTCCACGCGGAAGAGAATGGGGTCGCGAGTCATCTTCTCTGTTCCTTGAGAAGTGTCGAGGAAGCCCACGGGGTTCCGGCCCACGGGCTCCGAAGACGGGGATCTGACCGACGTGTTCCGTTCGTCGGCGGGCGAATCTTACTCCAGGCTCGTCGCGCAGGGAAAGAGCAATCGGCTACGGGGCCGAGCACGAAAAGTTCGGGTGGAAACCTTCCGCCGAGATCGGATAAGATTGAGCGTGCCAACCTCGGCCCCTTGCGGCCGAGGTGCGGTTACAATTCCCGTCCCACGGACCAAGGTTCCGCGCGGAACAAGACTTCTCCGGTAGCTTATTCTGCAAGCAACCCCCCTTGCTCGCCCGTTCACCTCCCGGTTACAATGCGTTCGGTTGGACGGACCCAACCTCAGCCTGATCTCGGATGAGAGAGGACGACGCTCATGGAAAAGAAATCCCGTCTGGGCCGCGGCCTGGACGCTCTGCTCAGCGGCCCACCCGACCCCGAATCTGTGCCGGCGGTCGCCCAGGCCGACGTGCGTCTCGATCAAATCCATCACAACCCCTGGCAGCCGCGCAAGACCTTCGACGAGGAGGAACTCGCCTCCCTCAGCGAGAGCATCAAAACCCACGGCGTCCTGCAGCCGCTCGTCGTCCGCCTGACAACGGACGGGTATCAGCTCATCGCGGGAGAGCGGCGCCTAAGGGCCGCCAAGGTGGCTGGTCTGGAGGCCGTGCCCGTTCGCGTCGTGGACTTCAACGACCAGCAGGTGCTGGAAGCGGCCCTGGTCGAGAACATCCACCGCACCGACCTCAACCCCATCGAAAAGGCCCACGGGTTCAAGGAGTACCTCGACCGCTTCCAGATCACGCATGAGGAACTGGCCCGCCGCCTCGGCCTGGCCCGGCCAACGATCTCCAACCTCGTCAGCCTCCTGGAGCTGCCCGCGGAAATTCAGGAGTGCGTCCGCACCGGGCAGGTGACGCTCGGCCACGCCAAGGTCTTGAAGAGCGTTCCGGAGCCCGAGCGCCAGCTGGCAATGTGCAAGGAGGTCGTCGCGCGCGGCCTGTCGGTCCACCAGCTCGACGCGCAGCTCAAGGAACAGAAGCAGGCCGAACAGGCGGCCGCGGAAGAGACAAACGCGCCGCGGACGTCGCCCGTCGAGAAAACGGCCCACGTCAAGGGACTCGAGGACGAGTTGCGCCAGAAGCTCGCGGTGAAGGTGGAGATCCGGCTCAAGGCCAAGGACAGGGGACAGATCGTCATGGCCTTCGAGTCGAACGACGACTTCGAGCGACTGCTGGAGGCGCTGCGGAGATGAGACGCCGAACCGCCAGGACGCCAACGGTGTCGAAATCCTTGGCGAGCCGGCGGCTGTCGTGTATGTTGTGAGTGAGCGGGGCGTGGCGCAGTCTGGCTAGCGCGCCTGGTTTGGGACCAGGAAGTCGCGGGTTCAAATCCCGCCGCCCCGATTGCTTTCCGGGTCATAAGCATGGAATTTCCCCCGGAACACTACTTTCAAACCGCGACGCAGCGGATACGACAAGCGCAGTACCTTTACCGAGAGGGTTCCAGCTACGCCCTCGCGATTTATGTCGGCGGCGTGGCTGTCGAGTGCTTGCTCCGAGCCTTCAAGGGCCGACGTGATCCGACGTTCGACGAGAAGCATCACTTGCTCCGCCTCTTCGCGGCAAGCGGAATGTTGCGAATCGACCGCGACAAACTCTTGGCGAAGGGTTGGACGGACGCCCAAATCGACGAACACTTGCATACGCTGAAAGTGGCCGTGAACGAGATTTTCAGGTTGTGGGCCAACAATTACCGGTTCGCTTCCGAAGAGCGCCTCCGCTCGCACCTGAAACAGATCACCAGCCATCAGAGAATCCAAGGCGACTATTTGAAAGAGCAGGCGCGGCAATTCCTGAATTCCGCTCAGAAATTCATCGACAAGGGGGTGGTCCAATGGCACGTCTAAAGAACCCGCTCTTGCGGAAATTGGAGAGGGTGTTGGCCCAGCGCTTTCCCGAGCCGGCCACAATCCAGTTGGAAGACCACGACGGGATCATCGGCGTCGTCACGTCCGACGAGTTTGCTCGGATGGACACTATCGACCGCCAGAATTTGATCGGCGAACTGGTCGAAACCCATTTGAAGCCGGAAGAACGCCGGCAGGTGCAAATCATCGTCGGCGTCACCCCGGAGGAAGGAACCGGCTACCTGGCCGGCGAGGACTGAGAATTTGGGTATCGTCATTTCCGCGTCCACCCCTCACGGAAGAACCGCACCCAGTTGCCGTGCATGATCCCCTCGATCGCTGCCGCATCGTAGCCGCGCTTCCACAGCAGCTCCGGCACCTTCTGCAAGTCGGCAATGGTGTCCAGGTCGAGCGGCGATTGCTCCCGTCCAAAACCGCCGTCGAGGTCGGTGCCGATGGCGACGGGCCGGCTGTTCCCCGCCAGCTGGCAGACGTGATCGACGTGATTGACCATCTTCGCCAGTGTCGCCCCCGCCTCTTCCGGCGTGGTCTTGCCGCGGACCCAACCGGGGACCATCATCCAGGTGTCGAGGGCCATGCCGATGACGGCCCCGCGCTCGATCAGCCGTTTGATTTGATCGTCGCTCAGCTGGCGCGGGTCGTTGACCAGGGCCCGGCAGTTGTGGTGACTCGCCAGCACCGGGCCCCCGTAGATGTCGAGCGCCTCGAAAAAGCAGCCGTCGGACAGGTGCGTCACGTCGAGGATCATACCGACGCGCTCCATCGCCCGCAGCAGCCCTGGCCCGCGCTCGAACAGCCCGCCGACCATGTCGTGGCCGCGGGCATAGGGGCTCGGCCCGTAGTGGGCCGGGCCGATGATGCGCAACCCGGCGTCGTACCACTCCTGCACCTGCTCAGGCGCCAGAACGGGATCGGCCCCCTCCATGCTCAGGATGAAGCCGAGCGGCTCGCGTCCGCTTTCGTTGCGCTGCCATGCCTTGACGTGAGCCTCCAACGTCGGCCAGTCCTTGATGAAGCGCAGGTAGCCCTGTGCCTCCAGCGCCTTGTAGTAAGCGAGCTGCCCGTGGGCGGCGGCGTAGGCGGCCTCCATCGTCTCGTAGCGCTGGATCGCCGGCATGAGGCCCGGACGCAGCAGGCGTGCCAGCAGGGTCGCGATGAACACGGCGACCTTCCCCTCGCGCAGGGCGTGGAAGGAAACGGTGTTGCAGCCGCGCCCCTTGGCCGTCATCCCCTGTTCCTGCTCGCGGCGACGGATGTCGGCGACGGGCAGGCGCAGGTCGCGGTTCCAGTCCAACGCATTCCAGGCCAAATCGAGATGCGCATCGAAGACGATCAAGGCGTTTCCCCCCATTGAGCCGCTTGCGGCTTGGCCTTCGCTTCACCCCTGGCGAACGAATGCTCTCACTGTACACTGACGACTGACTCGCGACCACCAACGAGCGAAGGAAGCAGCGTATGCGACAAATCACCATCGGCAACATCACCGAGACCGTCGTCGAGCGGGCCGACTTTCCGCCGGACAAGATCAAGCAAATCCTGGCCGACGAGACGGTCGCCGTCCTCGGTTACGGCGTCCAGGGCCGCGGCCAATCGCTGAACATGAAGGACAACGGCGTGCGCGTCATCATCGGCCTGCGCGACAAGGGCAAGAGTTGGGATTTGGCGCAGCAGGACGGTTGGGAGCCGGGCAAGACGCTCTTCCCGATGGTGGAGGCCACCCAGCGCGGCACCGTCGTCCAGTACCTCCTTTCCGACGCCGGACAGAAGGAGCAGTGGCCGGTCATCAAGCCGCACCTGACGAAAGGGAAGGCGCTCTATTTCTCGCACGGCTTCAGCATCGCCTACAGCGAGCTGACCGGCGTGGTGCCGTCAAAGGACATCGACTTGATCCTCGTCGCCCCGAAGGGGTCCGGCACGACCGTGCGCCGCCTTTTCCTCGAGGGGCGGGGCATCAACGCCAGCTTCGCGATTCACCAGGATGCGACCGGCCGGGCGCGCGATCGCTGCCTGGCGCTGGGCATCGCCATCGGCTCCGGCTACCTGTTCGAGACGACCTTCCAGAAGGAGGTTTTCAGCGACCTGACCGGCGAGCGCGGCGTGCTGATGGGCGCCATTTACGGCCTGTGGTTGGCGCAGTACGAGGTGCTGCGGGCCCACGGGCATTCGCCGTCGGAGGCGTTCAACGAGACGGTCGAGGAGGCCACGCAGAGCCTCTACCCGCTGATTGCCGAGAACGGCATGGACTGGATGTACGCCAACTGCTCGGCGACGGCCCAGCGCGGTGCCCTCGACTGGTTCCGCAAGTTCCGCGACGCCACCCGGCCGCTGTTCGAGCAGCTTTACCAGAACGTGGCCAACGGCAACGAGACGAAACGGGTGCTGGAGGCGAACAGCCGCCCGGACTATCGCCAGCAGCTCGAGAAAGAGTTGAAGGAAATCGCCGACAGCGAGATGTGGCAGGCCGGCAGCGTCGTTCGGGCGCTCCGCCCCGAGCGCGCCTCGAAGACCGACACGGGAAAGGCATGATCGGCCGTTTGGCAGGAGTCGGCCCCCCCGAGCCGAGCGGGGCTTTCTCCGGCCGGACGCCGCAATCTTCGCCCGACCCGCAAACTCGGGAAAGAACTTCTGTGAATCTTTGAGAATCAGATTGACAGGAGACGAGTCGTGGTTTACCTTTGCCCCATCTCGGCCTCTTCTCTGTTCCGGCCCCGCCGCTTCGCGTTGGCGAACGGCGGGGTTTTTTCGCCGCCGATGCCGCCGATTTTTTTCGCCCCTCCGCGACTGCGGCCGATATAATGAGTTTGCCGCTTTCGGGCACCTCGCGGTGGGATCGCCTCGATCACAAGGAGTCTGACCATGCTGAGCCGGGAAAGTGTTTGTGAGCTGCGCGCGCTGTGGCTGCCGAACATCACCGATTCGGGTCTGGATCGGCTCATTCATCTGCTGGAGCAGGGAAGTCCGTTGCTGGTCCACGGCTGCTTCACGCGGGCGCTGCCGATGGGTTGCCTGGCGACGCACGCCGCCTGGCACCATCCCCGGACCGCTCACCTGACGATTGATGCCGGCATCAACTGGCTGCACCTCGTCGCCGGGTTGAACCCGGCCACGTCGAGCGTCATCCGCGAGTGGGACTCCGCCGGGCCGCACGGCCTGGAGATCCGCTTCGAGCTTCTCCAAATCTTCAAGGACGAGCGCGCCGCCCGCCAGCAGGAGGGGCGCTCAGAGCACGCCACCGGCGACCTCGTTGAAGTGTGACGCATGCTCCCGCGCATCCTCGAACCGGAAGTGATGGACACTCCCGAGGAAGCCCGCGACTACGACGCGATGGACCACAGCACGGTCAACCGCGTCTTCGTCGCGGACTTTCTCGCGGCCTGGGACGGCGCCAACCCCATCCTCGACGTCGGCACCGGCACCGCGCAAATCCCCATCGAACTGTGCCGCCAGGCGCCGGCGGCCCGCCTCGTGGCCATCGACCTCGCCGAACAGATGCTGCTTGTCGGCCGCGAGAACGTCCGCCGGGCCGGCCTGGAGGACCGCGTAACGCTTCAACTCGTCGATGCCAAGGGCCTTCCCTTCCCCGAGGCGACGTTCGGCGCCCTGGTCTCGAACAGCATCGTTCACCACATCCCCCAGCCGTCTGCGGTCGTCGCCGAGATGGTGCGCGTCGTCGCGCCTGGGGGCGTTCTGTTCGTCCGCGACCTGCTGCGCCCGCCGGACGAAATGACGCTGCTGCGCCTGGTGGGAACCTACGCCAGCGACGCCAACGACCATCAACGGCAGATGTTCGCCGACTCGCTGCATGCTGCTCTGACGTTGGATGAAGTTCGCGACCTGGTCGAGACACTCGGCTTCAAGCCCGCGACGGTGCGGCAGACGACCGACCGGCACTGGACATGGCTGGCGCGGAAGGCAAGAATGGTTTAGCCGCCGCCCTCGATTTATCGAATCGCGAAACGATGAATCCGCGCCGCCCTGAGGGCGGCTGCTCAACGGTGTCCCATGCCCCTCCTCGGTCCGCTCGAACAACTGGGTCAGTTCGCCTATTTCGGCTTCCGGGCCGTCCTGGCGGCGCCGACCTCATTCGTCCGTCCGCGCGAGTTGGTCCGGCAGCTTTACGCCATCCTCATCGGGGCGTTGCCGCTGGGCCTCGCCGCCGGCGGGGCGCTCGGGGCCGTGGTATGGATGCACCTGCGCGGGGCCCTGGTGACCGTCGGCGGCCCCGGTGCGGCCACCTACCTTCCCCAGGCGCAGGCGCTGGCCGTGGTGCTGGAGTTTGCCCCGCTCGGGGCCGGCCTCATCGTCGCCGGCCGGTCGGGAGCCAGTCTCGGGGCGGAATTGGGCTCGATGCGCCTGACGGAGCAGATCGACGCCCTGGAGGTCCTCGGCCTGTCGCCGCTCCGCGAACTGGTGGGGCCGCGCGTCCTGGCGTGCATGCTGGCGCTGCCGCCGCTGACCGTGTTCATCGCCTACCTGGCAATCCTCTCGGGCTACGTGGCCGAGGCGATTGGCGGCAACATGACCTTGACGGAGTACAAGAATGCGACACTCGGCGTCCTTTACCCCAGCGACGTGATCCCCGCGGTGCTCAAGACGGTGGCCTTCGGCTACCTGATCGGCGTCACCGGCTGCTACTTCGGCATGGCGGCGACGGGCGGCACCGAGGGCGTCGGCCGGGCCGCGACGCGGAGCGTGGTGACGTCGATCTTCCTGGTGCTGGTGTCGAACGTCTTCCTGGTGAAGCTGATCCAGGTCGTCAACGGGTGAACCTTGACGGACGCGAAAGGCTCTGATGCAATAGCGGCCTTGGCAGAACCGCCCCCGTAGCATAACGGAAATGCACTCGCCTTCTAAGCGAGCTTATGCAGGTTCGATTCCTGCCGGGGGTATTCGAGAGCTAGAAAGGAGGAAGCGATGACAGGTCCGACCGACGAGAGCGGCATACGCCGCCACGTTTCCTCCCGTAGCTCAGTGGCAGTAGCTCCGGCCTTATAAGCCGGCGGTCGCTGGTTCGATCCCAGCCGGGAGGACTGCCAGGGCGCAGCCGACGCACGCCAAGCCTCACGGCGGCCGGTTGACGCGGAGGCACCAGCGGCCCAGCGACCGGCCGGCCAGCACGGCATCGATCCGGGTGGCCAAGGCAGAAGAGTCATCGTCTCGCGTTGCAGACAGGATACCGCTGTGGTCTGCACCTTGGCGATGCAGCCGCTCGAAATGCCGGCGATTGTGCGTCAGAGTTGCACGGCCAAGAGCGCGAGCGCGAGCCAGGATGTCGGGATCGGGCGTCGATTGCCGGCCGTCTTCTTGCGCCGTCAGCACGTCATGGCCCAAGCAGCGCAGTTCCTCGACCACGGGCAGCGGGAAAGTCTCATCGGCGTAGAGTTGCATCCGGGGTCACTCCACAAGCCCCTCTTCGCCCTCTTCGTTCTCCCAGATAGCGCGGTCGATTTCTTCCGGATTGGCGGCGGCGTATTCCCAGGCGGCTTCCAGGTCGGCCGGGGTCAGGGAAGGGTAATCGCGGAGCAGGTCCGCATCGCCCTTACCCAGCCGGCGGTAGCCAACAAGGATCCAGACCGGGATGCGGTGTCCCCGGACGCAGGCGTCGCCGCCGCACACCCCGGGCGTCTTCGTGATGGGGTTTGTCGTGGCAGGCATGGGTCATTCTCCTGATGTGATCGCCACTGCCGCTGGTTCGATCCCAGCCGGGAGGATCTTCCCCATCCCCCGCGGATTGTGTCCGTTTAACCGCGAGACTCCGTCGAGCGCTTCAACAAGCGCTCGACGGAGTCTCGCGGCTAAACAATTCGAGGCCGTCGGCGGTCAGTTCTCGCTGAAGTCGAACTTCGGGGCCGATTCCTTGCCGAGCGGGTCGCGGGCGAATTTCTTGCGACACTGCGGGCACAGGTCGTAGCGGAAGTGCTGCGTGGGCCGCTCCAGGTCGTCGGCCTCGGCGAGGTTGTCCTCCATCTCGCGCAGCAACTCGCCGACCGCCTCCATGTGGTCCTCGTCGAGGTCGGCTTCGGTGATCTCCGCCGGATCCTGCGCCGCGAAGACTTCGACCTTGACGACGAAGTGCTGCTCGTCGCCCGGCCGAAGCACTTTGCCGCAGAGATCACACGTAACGTGCAACATGAACGGGTGACCCTCCGTTTGCCGGCACTCCGGGACTGCGAGTGAGGCTTCCCGAGGCCGCCGTCTGTCCTGAAACCGGCTGCGGAGCCGGTCGCGAGTGGTATTCTCTCCCCATCCATCCGTCGCAGGTTTCCTGCCCGCTGTCAAGCCGAATCTCGGAAAACTAACGGCTTTCACGCGAACCCCACCATCTTTCCCCCCTCGCCCCCTTTGCGGAGCGGGGTCGGGGGTGAGCGGATACCCGTCAGCGGATGAGGAACTTGCCGTCCTTCGGCGAGGGCTTGACCTCCGCCGGGTCGAGTTTCGGAGTCTTGGCGTAGGGATTGTAGAGCGGGTCGCCGACCAGCACCGTCATCCAGCTGGTGAACAGGGCCGTGCGGTAGTAGCACTCGACCAGGGTGTACTTGCCCGTCACCAGGGTGCCGAAGAACTCCGCCGGCTTGGGGAAGCCGATGGTGTACGGCTCGGCCACCGGGCCCAGCGTCGCGGCCACTCCGTCCTCCAGCAGGCACTTGCACCATTGCCTCGTCTTCGGGTCGCGCAGCGACACCGCCTCGCCGCTGGCGATGTGGTAGGCCACCGCTCCCCGCACAAACTTGCAGCAGCCGACGTATTTCATCAGGGAGTACCAGCCGCAATAAAGCGCACACTCGGTGCAGCTCCCCTCGGCGAACAGCTCCGGCTTGTCGTCCAGCGTCACGTCCATCTTCGCCGCCTCGCGCAGCAACTTCGCCGCCTCGCGCAGCGATTCGTCATAGCCGCCGTAACCGAAGCCAGTGTCGCTCTTGGGGTCGTACGCGATGTGGCGCGCGTCGAAGTACGCCTTGCCCTGCAAGCCCTTCTGTTCCACCTCGAGTGCCTGATCGACCAGCCCCTTGACGAGGGCCACGCTCGGCCCGTCCAGCCGCGACACCATCACCACCGGCGGTTTGCCGGCGCGCAGCTTCTCGGGCACCTGGAAGTACAGCAGGTTCAGCTGCTGTTTGCGCAGCTCATAGTTGTCCCACCACAACAGCGACAACTCGCTATCGACGGCCGCCTCGCTCTCGGCGCGGCTGACGAACTGCCGTCGGCCTTCCAGCGGCCTAAGCAGCCCTTGCACCACCTCACGCTCGGCACGACGCTCCGCCAGGGCGTGGGCCGGCGGTGGCTCTTCCTTGGCCTTCGCTTCCAGCGCCTTGATCTGCTCGTCCAGCGCCTTCCCTTTCTCCTGGTAATAAGCGATGAGCGGGTTGAGCTTGTCCAGTTCGTTTTTCTCGTCCGCGCTCAGCTCGGGCCGCCCCACGCGCAACGGCACGCCGTAGACGGTCAGGAGGACCTTGGCCTTGTCCTTCCGCTCCTTGAGGGCGTCGCGCAGGGGGGCGACGAGTCGCTTGTCGTAGTCGGCCCGGGTGATGTCCTCACCGGTGGGCAGGTCGAGGCCGATGAGGTTCGTCGTCGGCACCCCGCGCCGGGCGACGTAGTAATCGGCGACCTCCTTCGAGGCGGGGACGGCCTTGTTGAAGATGACGAACACGTCGGCGGGGCCAAGGGCGCAAGCGGGATTGGCCAACAGGGACAGGAGGAGGGCGCCACAGAGGAGGCGCGAGAGCGTCATGGGGGGAATCTCCGAGGCGGGTGGGGACGGCCGGCGCCGCGGCTTGCGGCGCCTCCGCAGCTAGCCTAGCATGAGGAGCTGGCAGGGGACAGGGGAACCAGGCCGTAGCAGCAAGCTGCCAGCTTGCCGGCTGGGGATGGCCGAAACCCGGCAAGCTGGCAGCTTGCCGCTACGGCGCTACGCCGCAATTCCAGCCACCGAGATTGCGTCGCCTGCCGCTGGCGCTTACGATGCTACGGTGCGGGATGACGCGACGTGACAGTAACGGCGGGCTCGCTCTCGCAGGCGCGCCGCCCGGTCCCCTCGGCGGAAACTCCCCTCATGGTCGGCCCCCTATTCTACCACGAACTGCTCCTCGGCAGCCGCCGCAGCCGCGACCACTACTTCCGCTGGGTCTACGCCGGTTGGCTGATCCTGCAGCTCGGCTGGCTCGCCTTCTTCGACCTGTTCCCCTGGTCGAGGGGGGCCGTCAACCAGCAGTACACGTTCTTCGTCAGCCGGCACTTCGTCGAGGTGTTCATCCCTCAGCACTTCATCCTGCTGGCCCTGGTCACCCCGGCCTTCGTCGCCAGCGCCGTCACCGAGGAGAAAACGCGCGGGACCTTGCAATACCTCCTGACGACCGACCTGGCCCCGATCCACATCATCACCGGCAAGCTGATCGGCCGCGTCATCCAGGTCTGTACCCTGTCCCTCGCCGGCCTGCCGCTCTTCGCCCTCCTCGGCGCCCTGGGCGGAGTCGAGCCGGCGCTCCTGCTCGGCCTGCTGATCGTGACCGTGTTCGTTGCCAGCGGCGTCGCGTCGGCCACGTTCCTCGCCGCCGTCTGGACCCGGCATACCCGCGACGCCGTCCTGGGACTGTACGCCGTCGGCCTCGTCGCCGCGACCGTCATCTGGTGCGGCGGCGGGCCGCTCGCCTGGTTCAACCCGATTGCCCTGCTTGACCCGCTCTTCGAGACGGGGGGCTTCGAGGCGCTGCGCCTGCTCTTTCGTCAGATGTTCGTGGGGCTGCTGGCCTGGGGCGGGCTAACGCTGGCGTGCCTGGGACTGGCGGCGTGGCGCTTGCGCCCGGCGTACATCCAGCAACTCCAGGCGGGGGGACGGCCGGGTCGGCGGGGCTTGTTGCGGGTCGAGCGGCCCCCCGTCGGCGAACAGCCGGTCCGCTGGAAGGAGCGCCACGTCGAGGGGCTGGCCCCGGTCCCGTGGATGCGCCTGGTGCCGCGCTGGCTCGGGGTCGCCGTCACCGTGGTCACGACCGTGGCGGGGTCGTGCGCCATCCTGTATTTCAACCGCAAGGGGGGCGTCACTGGGGAGGCCATGCTCGGCAAGGCGCTGCGGCTGCAGCTGATCGACCTGGCCAACGACATCGATTGGTTGAGCGCCCCCACCGGGTTCCTGGCCCAGGCCACCCTCGCCCTGAACCTTTTCGGCCTGCTGGTCGCCGTCCGCTGCTCCGGTTGCGTGACCGGGGAGCGCGAGCGGCAGACCTGGGAAGCCCTGCTCCTGACGCCGCTGACGGTGGAGGAATTGATCCGCGGCAAGATCTGGGGCATCATGCTGGTCAGCTACGTCTACCTGGCGGCCTACGCGGTGCCGGCGCTGCTCCTGTCGCTGCTGGGCGGGCCGCTCGCCGTCTTCTGGGTGGTCCTCAACCTGGGGGAAACCCTGCTCGCCATGTACTACCTCGGAGCGGTGGGGATGTGGGCCTCGGCCCGCTCGCGCGGCTCCTGGCGCAGCTTGCTCGTCACCGTCCTCGTCGCCTACGCCGTCGCCATCGCCGTCTACATCTGCTTAATGCCGCTGGTGGCGATCGTCAGCTTGCTCGTCTTTGCCGGGCTGATGATGGCCGCGGCGTACCTGGGGCTCGACGCCGGCGGCCTGTTCGGCAGCTTCGCGACCTTTTCCGTTGCTTTCCTGATCGCGACCTGCGTCGGTTTGGTCGCGCTGTTCTGGTTCACGGCCCGCCTCTTCCTTCGCTGGGCGCAGCGCTGGGTCGCCGAGCGCGAGCGCACGCGCCACTGGGAGAACGAGCCCTCGCGGCCGCGCAGGCGCCGCCGCCGCGTCGCGCGGGAACACTTTTGACGCCGCCGCAAGCGGCGGGGCAATCTTTGCAGGACTTGTCGTTTTTACAACCCGGCCGGCGGACTCCCGGGAAAGAATTGCAACTCGCCCCCTCGTTGTCCGCACGCGCTCCGGTTCCTCCGCAAAAGCTAACTCCTCCCCCATTAACCACTTGGGCTGTCTGACCCCATTTGGCCGGCCGTTGGCACGCCTCTTGCGTCTTTTAGAGCGTTCCCAGCGAGGGACGGTGACGAACGGAAGGTGGTGTGGCCATGAGCCAGCGCGACGCGAACCTCCTTTGGCTTAAGGACACGATCGACCACCTGTCGGCCTGCCGCAAACAACTGGAGTGGGCGGAGAACCCCGAAGCGGTGCAGGTCATCACGGAAACAATGCTCCGCGACCTGGAGCGATGCCGCCGGCTGTGCGAATCGCTACAGCGGCGGACGGCCTCGCAGGCCGCGGTTTAACCGGAGCCATTCCCCAAGACGCTTATCTCAGGCCGCCTTCCCGTTTGGCGGCCTCCTACCCCGACACAATTCCTACGACCCTTCCTTCAAGCCGGCGACGCCGCAACGTCGCCGGCCTCTTTTTTCACCTGCCCCACAAGCCCGAGGCGCCAGCGAAGGACCGCGGCATCCCCTCGCTGGCGCCTCGGGCTTAACTTGCTCGTTATCGTCGTTACTTCCGTTACCACCGTCGCAAGCGGAACGGGCGAAAGCCGGGTAAGGGCCGCAAGAGGGCGGCGCGCTGAACGGCGGGCGAAAGATGAGCCGATACATAGCCCTGGAAAGGCTGGCGCGTTCCGCTACGCCGGACGAGCAAAGCCCACCACGCTCGGACGAACTCGGGGCGGACCCGGGAACGCGTGCGGGGGGTCACTCGCCAGCCCAACGACAGAGGTCTCACCAACAACTGGCCCTTGGTCCGACGAGGAGGCGAGAACATGAGGACGCGCTTGGGAGCGCCGCTGCTGGTCGCGGTCGCCGGCCTGCTGTGGCTGGGCGGCTCCGCCAAGGCGGCGAACTGTGGCGCTGGCTGCTACAGCAACTGTAGCACGCCCTGCTGTGACGCCCAGTGTTGCTTCAGCGACTGCCAACAGCAGTGCAAGACGAACTACCAACTGGTCTACGACACGGTCCTGGAGAAGCGCTGGCACACCAGCTACCAGACCGTACACGAAACCTGCATGAAGCCGGTCTGCAAGACCTGCTACAAGACCGTCCAGGAAACCTGCTTCAAGAACGTGCAGGAAACCTGCTTCAAGGAAGTCCAGGAGACGCATTGCCGGCCGGTCACGCACACCTGCTACAAGGACGAGTGCTACACCGTCCACAAGCCCTGCTACCAGCACGGGATGAAGGAAGTGTGCGAGACCGTCTGCAAGCCGGTCTGCGAAACCTGCTACAAGGAGTGCCACTACACCGTCTGCAAGAAGGTGCCGGAGTGCTGCATGAAGGACTGCTGCTACACCGTGTGCAAGCCGGTGTGCGAGCCGCACAGCTGCACCAACTGCTACCAGGTGTGCAAGGAAGTCTGCGAGCAGCACTGCAAGGACTGCTGCTACACCGTCTGCAAGCCGGTGTGCGAGACGATCTACAAGGACGTCTGCTGCGACGTTTGCCGTCAGGTCCAGGAGTGCTGCATGAAGGACGTGTGCGAGACCTGCTGGGAAACCGTCAACGAGACCTGCTACAAGGACTGCGTCCACAAGGTCTGCAAACCCTGCTGCACGACCAAGACGGTGCAGAAGAAGTGCGGCGAGTGGTGCTGCGAAACCTACTGCTGCCCCGGCAAGAAGACCTGGAAGTGGGTTGACACCTGCGACTGCTGCGACTGCTGTGTCGATCCCTGCGGCTGCTGCGCCACGCCCAAGCACCACAAGGAGAAGGTCTGCTGCCAGGAGCCGGACGTGATCAAGACCCGCAAGGTCTGGAAAGAGCACGTGGTCTGCGAGCAGGTGCCCTGCACCACCTACGTCACCGAGTGCGTTGTGGAGAAGGTGCCCTACACCGTCTGCAAGAAGGTGCCGCACACCACCGTCAAGAAGGTGCCGGTCACGGTCTGCAAGACGGTCCACGAGACCGTGGTCAAGAAGGTGCCCTGCACCGTGCAACGCATGGTCACCGAGGTCTGCCACAAGCAGATCCCCTATACCGTGACCCGCAGCCTCAAGGGCGCGTATGTTGACGCCAACGGTACCTACCCGTGCGACGGCCCCGGCCGCTCCTTCAAGGAAGGCGCCCAGGTCAGCGAGACCAAGACCTGGACGACCACCCGTATGGTGCAGGAAGTCTGCCACAAGCAGCAGGTGCCCTACACCGTCATCCGCGAGGTCAAGGAGGACTGCGTCAAGCAGGTGCCCTACACCGTCACCCGCATGGTCTCCACCACGGTCAAGAAGTGCGTGCCGGTCACGATCTGCACCATGGTCGATGAGAAGTGCGTCAAGAAGGTGCCCTACTGCGTGACCACCAACGAGCAGTACACCGTCTGCAAGAAGGTGCCCTACACCGTCTGCAAGCAGGTTCCGTACACCGTCTGCAAGAAGGTGCCCTTCACGGTCACCGAGATGGTCGCTACGGACGTCTGCAAGAAGGTGCCGGTGCAGGTTTGCGAGGACGTGTACGTCAAGAAGGCGCGCATGGTCCCGATGCCCTGCTCGACGTGCGACTCGAAGTCGTGCTCGACGGGCTGCACCACCGGCTCCTGCAGCAGCAAGGGCAGCTGCACCAGCGGTTGCACGACGAGTTGCTGCGAGAGCAAGGGCAGCTGCACCAGCAGTTGCACGACGAGTTGCTGCGAGAGCAAGGGCTGCTGCACCAGCGGTTGCTGCTGCACGGACACCTGCTGCGAGCACGAGAGCTTCTTCAAGAAGCTGCTGTCGCACCGCTGCCACGGCAATGCCTGCTGTGACACCTGCTGCGACACCTGCTGTGACCCGTGCGCCAACGGCGCCTGCAAGTAACGACCCCCCGCCTGATCGGGGCCAGACGCGGGGGCGGGTGTCCCACCCGCCCCCGCAGCCCCCCGACCGGTGAGGCCCGACCGGGGCCGGCCGAGTGTCCCTCGGCCGGCCCCGGTCGTTTTTGTTTGGGGCCCGTTGTTGCAATCCGCCGGGCCGTCGCTTATCCTGAACGGCATGAGATACTTCACCTGCCTCCTCCCGGGCGTCGTGGGTGGCCTGCTGACGGCTGCGGTCCTCCTCTACGGCTCCGCGTGGGGCGACGAGCCGCCGAAGGCCCCCCCGGAGATGAAAAAGGCGGCGGAGGTGAAGAAGGTCCCCGCCGGCAAGAACGTCAGCCTGCTCATCCAGGGCGACAAGCGCAGCGTACAAGTCGAGACGGTGGTTTGTCTTCGCGAGGGGGCGCTGGAGCAACTCCTGACCCGCAAGGGGGCGAAGGAACACGAGGCCATCCTCGCCGCCGACATCGACGCCCGCGATTTGCACAAGGCCCTGCTGCTCACCGGCGCCGAGCCCGGCAGCCCGGTGCAGTACCAGCCGAAGTTCAAGGCGCCGACCGGCCCCACCGTCAAGGTGTCCGTGCAGTGGGAGGAGAAGGGGAAGTTGCGCACCGAGCCGGCGCAGAAGTGGGTCATGAACGGCACGACCAAGAAGGAGCTGAACTCCGACTGGGTCTTCGCCGGCAGCCGCTTCGTCAAGAACTTCGACGAGGGCAAGCCCGACTATTACCTGGCCAACGACGGCGACGTGATCTGCGTCGCCAACTTCGAGAGCGCCCTGCTCGACCTACCGTTCAACAGTTCCAAGGCCGACGCCGAGCGCAGCTTTGTCGCCTTCACCGAGCGCATTCCGCCGAAGGACACCAAAGTCAGCCTCATCCTCGAGCCGGTCCTCGACAAGAAGGAGCCGAAAGCACCCGAGAAGAAGAAGTGATCGCATCGGGCCCCTCTTGACGAAATCTTTAGCATGCCGATAAAGATGGTACAGACTTCGCGCGCTGCTGTTGAGACCGACGGCGCGCGGGGCTTTCCCCACCGTCCGAGGAAGCCTGATGCCCGCCGCCGCGTTGTCCCCAGGGCAAATTGAGGCCGCCGCCGCTCAGCTCGCCGACGAGTCGCCACAGGCCATACTGCGCTGGGCGGTTCGTTCGTTCTTCCCCCGCCTGACGATGGCGACGGCCTTCGGTGCCGAGGGCTGCTGCATCATTCACATGCTCGCGGAGATCGAGCCGCGGGTGCGGATCTTCAACCTGGAAACCGGCTACCAGTTTCCCGAGACGCTGGAGCTGCGCGAGCGCATCAAGGAGCGCTACGGCATCGAGGTGGAATACGTCCGTGCCGAGCAGACGGTGGCGGAGTACGAGGCGGAGCACGGCGGCCCGCTCTACGAGATGCGCCCGGACCAGTGCTGCTACGACCGCAAGGTGGTGCCGCTCCTCCGGGCCGTCGTGGGCCATGACGCCTGGATCAGCGCCATCCGCAAGGACCAGACGGAAGACCGGGCGCGGGCGGCGGTGGTGCAGTGGGACGCGAGGTTCGGCCTGGTGAAGGTGAACCCGCTGCTCGGCTGGACGAAGCGCGAGGTCTGGGGCTTCGTGGTGAAGAACGAGGTGCCGTACAACCCGCTGCACGACAAGAATTACCCGAGCATCGGCTGCTGGCCATGCACGCGACCAGTCGGCGGCGGCGAGGACGAGCGCGCCGGCCGCTGGGCCGGGCGGCTCAAGAAGGAGTGTGGCCTGCACGTCCTGGAGCACCAGGGCGGCAGCGGCATTTGAGGTGAGGCATGCGCGTCTCCGCCAAGGCCGAGTACGCCTGTATCGCGATGCTGGAGTTGGCGGCCAACTTCGCCGAGCCGCAGCCGGTGCGCGTCAAGGTGATCGCCGACGCGCACGGTATTCCCCTCCGCTTCCTGGTGCAAATCCTCCTGCAGCTGAAGACGGCCGCCCTGGTGGCCAGCGTGCGGGGCGCCGCCGGCGGCTACCAGCTCGCCCGCTCCCCGAGCGAAATCACCCTCGCCGACATTATCGGCGCCATCGACGCCGAGCAGCCGGGGCGCCCCGCCGGCCACCGCGGCGAGTCGGCGGCGAGGCGGGCCATCCATTCCGTCTGGCGCGAGATCCAGGCCGAGGAGCAGCGCATCCTCGAACACCTGACCCTCGCCGAGCTGGTCCGCCGCACCCAGGAAACCAACGCCGTGACGTATCAGATTTGAGAAGACAGAAGTCAGAAGACAGAAGACAGAATGGGCTACCCCCGTCGTCTTCTGTCTTCCGTCTTCTGTCTTCTGTCTTCTTGGAGATTGTTTCGATGCCAGACCTGGTCCCCCCGCACGGGGGCGTGAGTGAGCCCGTCAACCGCGGCGTGCCGGAAGCCGAGGCCGCCGCCTTCCGCCGCGAGGCGGCGTCGCTGAAGCGCCTCCCAGTCAGCGACGCCGACCTATCAACCCTGTACCGCCTCGGCGACGGCGGCCTGAGCCCGCTGACCGGCCCGATGGACCGCGCCGCCTTCCACAAGGTCCTCGACGACGAGGTCATCCTCGCCAACGGCAGGGCGTACGCCTGGACCATCCCCCTCTCCTTCCCGATGGATAAGGCCCTGGCCGGCTCCCTCAAGGCCGGCGAGACGGTCGCGCTCACCAACGGCGTCAACGAGGTCGTCGGCACCCTGCGCATCAGCGACATTTTTCCCTGGGATAAGGCCAAGTACATCAAGGTCGTCTACGGCACCGAACGCACCGACCACCCCGGCGGCCGGATGGTCACGGGCGACCCGCGCGACCTGCTGCTCGGCGGCGAGGTACGGGTCCTGCCGCAGCCGAGGCACCCCGAGTACGGCCAGTTCGTGCTGTCGCCCCGACAGACGCGCGACTTGTTCCGGCAGAAGGGGTGGCAGCGCGTGGTGGCCTTCCAGACGCGCAACCCGCTGCATCGGGCGCACGAGTACGCCCTGGTCTACGGGTTGGAGAAACTGACGCGCGACGGCCACTTCGCCGGGGCCGTCCTCAACCCGCTGGTCGGCGAGACCAAGGGCGACGACGTGGACGCCGCCACCCGCATGCGCACTTACAAGGCGCTGATCGACAACAAGGCGCTGGGCGACGGCGACTCGGACGAGGCCCTGTGGAAGAAGGTCGGTTGCGCCATCACCGACCGGATCATCCTCCTCGGCCTGGACATCAAGATGTTTTACGGGGGGCCGAAGGAGGCGATCATGCACGCCATTTATCGGCAGAACTTCGGCTTCAGCGACATCGTCATCGGCCGCAAGCACGCCGACGCCCCTTACGACGACGGCAAGGACATCTGGGACGGCCTGGCGGCGCAGCGCAAGTTCGACGAGCTGAAGGGCGACCTGAAGATCAAGCCGGTGAAGGTCGGCTTCGCCGCTTACTACGAGGAATTGGGGCGCGTCGGGTTGGTGGAGGAGTGCGAGCCGAAGGGCTGGAAGCAGGTGACGATCGCCGGGCGGCTGCTGCGCGAGAAGCTGCGCAACGGCGAACTGCCTGACCCGCGCGTCATGCGGCCGGAGACGGCGAAGATCCTCATCGAGCGGATGAAGGGGCAGTGACGCCGGCCCCTTACGGGGGCGCCGGCCCCTGCTGCGCGAACATGCCGGCGTACCCCTTCTGCGGGGTACCGTGGACCTCCTCGAAGATGAGTTGGCAGATCCTCATTCCCGTAACCAACCGAATCACGAATGGACCGACGTTGAATATCTCAAGTTGAATCTGGTTCCCGACTTTGTCAGGGCTCTTCGGGTCGTATCCGAAGCCTGCGTGAATCGTCGGCGCGGTGACGTGGACACCCAAACCCAGACGAGCAAGACTGCTCTTGCCCTCCACGCGCGCCGCGATTCGAGAGCGCTGGGGGAATTGCACGAGTTCCCGCGTCCACCCGAGCACGAAGCCGCCTGGCGGTAGGTCGAACCCCCCGGACGGGATTGTCAGGGACACCGTGCGCTGGTCGGCGAACTGATTGAAGTCGAACCCCCGCTCCTCCGGACACACCACGTCGTGAGCGCCCGACGACTTCTGCCAGGCTCGGATTTCGGCGTCGAGGGTAAGGTCGAGAGCGGAGGAAGACAGGCACTTCGGGTCGGGTAACGGTGTTATCCGAACGGCGACACGTTCCAAGGCAGCCAGAATTTCGCGGTCGGAAAGGACCATCCTTCCTCCTCACCATGAGATCGACGCCGGATCCACCCAGAGGCGATGCGTCCCCGAATCGGCCTCGTGGGGCAACTCGATCAAGACCCGGTCCGCAAGTCGGTAGACGACGCCGATGGGGAGGTAAGCCTGCCCATTTTCATACGTCAGGAAGTCCGCGTTGACACGGAGGAACTCCGGTCGCCCATCGATGTCCGTGACGGCGACACCGCGCTCAAATGAAGCAAGTCCGGGTTTCACTTTGCACTTGACGTCAGCCATGATTCCCTCCCTCTTACTGAACGATAATACATTAGCATTCCTCGCCGTGATTCGCAAGGGGATACCGCCTGTTCCAGCCCTAGTTGACGTTGTACCCCTCGGTCCTCCGTGCTATCACCCGCCCGCCTGAGGCGTCTTCTTGTCCTGGCCGGGAGGTGTGATCATGTCGCGACTCTTCGCCGCTGTCCTGCTGCTGTCTTTCGCGACGGTAGCCGCCGCTACTGACAGGCCGCCCCTTGGGAGTTGGGAGCGTCACCCGAAGGAACATCAGCGAATCGTCCTCACCTTCGAGCGCCACCGCCTGCACGTTCTCTGGGAAATCGCTGAAAGGTACCAGGTCTTTGCCGAAGCCGATTACTCCGTTAGCCCCGATGGCGTCATCTACGGCATCGTCACGGTCACCGAGACCAGGGGCGGCATCGGCACGGTCCCTGACAAGTGCACCGACGTCCCCTTCGCCTTCCGCACCCGGGTCGAGAAAGGCACTCTGACTATTAAAAATCTTAAAGGAGGAATAATTAGTATGCCGCTGGGGGGAGAGTATCAGCCCCAGCCCGCGGATCAGGCTCCCGTCACACAGGTGGTCGTGCTGTGGAGCCCCCAGGTGGTGACCGGCGTGGACCCGGTGCATCAGGGAGCGCCGATCTACGGTCTGGCCGGCCGGGTGTTCCTCTTCGGCCCGGAGTTGAAGGAGAACCTGATCGCGGACGGCGACCTGGTCGTCGATCTGTACGCGACGCCGCCCGAGCAGCCGCAGGTTTCGCCGGCGTGCTCGCAGACGTGGGTCATCAAAAAGGATGTCCTCAATCGCGAGTATCTCCGCAAGGACGGCCTAGACAAGGTCTACACGCTGAACCTCCCGTGGCCCGGCTACCGCCCCGACATCACCCAGGTGCGCTTAAGCGTCCGCTACGAGCCGGCCAAAGGGGTGCCGATCTCCACGCAAGACCTGGTGACGCTGAACCGTGGCCTTGTGGTGACGCCGACGGATCCCGCACGTGCCGAGACCGGCGACTCCCGGCCGACCGTGGCGCTGCCCCCGGCCGCCCCCCGACAGCAAGCTGGCGACCCGATGACACGTCCCGAAGCGCTAAAGGAGCCGCGACAGCCGGTGCCGACCGCGACGCCCTGCCCCCCTTGGATTAGCACCGAACTCACCCGCCGGATGTTCCGAAGGGTTCTCATGCCGCCGATCCGCGAGGGCTTTCCGCCGCCGGGATGCGAAGCCCCGCCGGACGAGGCAACCGTCCTGAGGGTGATGCCGCACCTGCCGACGGGGATTCCCGGTCTTTACGAGGAGTTCCGGGACGACATCGAGGTCATCACCGAGAAGATCGTGGACCGGGTCGATCCGCCGCGCTTCTTCCCGCTCGTCGGAGCGGCCCAGCTGCATCACTGCCACTGGAAGTGTTCCGTTTACTACACGGAGACGGTCGAGTTGAGTTATCCCTTCCCCGCCCACCTCAAGACGCCGCACGTCCAGGTGATTTACATCGACACGGACCACCTGCACCGGTGCGACACGACTGACGAGAAGACGAAGGCGCCGGGAGGCGGCAACCCTGTGCAGCCTTGATCCCTCAGCCGCGAAACATCCGCATCGTCATCGGAGTCACCGGCAGCACCTGTGTCTGCATCTGCTGGCCGACGCGGTCGCGGATGGCCAGGAAGCCCCCGGCGCAGTGGGGGTCGAATTGCTTGCCGCTCTGCTTTTCCACCTCGGCAAACGCCATCTCCAGCGGCATCCCCTTGCGATAGGGGCGGTCGGACGTCATGGCGTCGAAGGCGTCGGCCACCGCCACGATGCGGGCCAGCGCCGGGATCGCCTCGCCCGCTAGCCCATCGGGATAGCCGTGGCCGTCCCAGCGCTCGTGGTGCGAGCGTACGATGGGGCGCACCGCCTTCAGGTCGGCACAGGTGGCGAGGATTTCGTCTCCCTTGACAGTATGCTGTTTCATCGCCTCGTACTCGGCGGGCGTCAGCTTGTCCGGCTTGCGGAGGATGGCGTCGTCGATGCCGATCTTGCCGATGTCGTGCAGCGGCGTGCCGATGCGGATCAAATCCAGCTCCTCCGCCGAGACCTTCAATTGCTCGGCGAGCAGCAGCGAGTAGGTGGTGACGCGCGCCGTGTGGCCGCCGGTGTACTCGTCGCGCAGCTCGACCGCCTGGGCCAGCATGGTGATCGTGTTGAGGAACAGGTCGCGCTGTTTGCGCAGCAGTTGAGCGCTCTCGATGCCGGCGGAAACGCTAGCGGCCAGGGCGTCGGCCAGGTGCAGGTCGGCGGCGTTGAAGCGGTGCTGCCAGGGACTGCGGTCCAGGTGCAGGACGCCTAGTCGCCCCCGCGGCGTGCGCAGCAGCACGCACAGGACCGAGTCCATCGCCCCCTCGTTGATGCTCTGGGCCAGGGCCAATTCGGGGTCGTCGGCGACGCTGTGGCACAGGATCGATTCGCCGCGGTTGAAGGCGCGGTGGGCCAGCCGCTGGCTGTAGCAGGGGCGCGACGCCGGTTCCAGTCCGACGGCCTGTTCGCGCGGCTGGGCCCGGCCGGTGGTCACGGCGCGCAAGCGCAGTGCGCCATCGGACTCGTCGGCCAGAACGATGGCCCCGCGCTGAGCGTCGAGGACGGCGACGGCGTCCTCGAGAATGCCGCGGAGCAGGGCGTCCTCGCTCTGGGTGTGGCCCAGATGGTGGTTGGCGCGGAGCAGGGCGACGAGCTGTTCGCCGGGGCGCGGGCAACGGCGGCTGTCGAAGGCGAGGGCTTCAAGGGCCTCTTCGAGGGACGCCCGGGCGGTTGCTTCCACCCGCATCTGGCCACCCAGGGGGATTTCCGAGCTGCCGCCCTCCACGAGCGAATCGACGACCAGCGTGAACTCGCCGAACTCGAGCAGGTCGCGCTCCTGCAGCGGCCAATCCCCCTTGCCGAGGCGGTTGCCGTTGAGGTAGGTGCCGTTGGTGCTGCCGAGGTCGTGGACGCGCCAGCCGCGCCCCGACGGCACGATCTCGGCGTGGTGCCGGCTGACGGAAGGGTCGTCCAGGCGGATCTCGGCCGACTCGTGCCGGCCGACGCGCAGCTTCTCCGACGACTCCCAGACCTGGCCCTTGACCGACCCGGCCACCCCTCGCAAGCGAATGTGGCGTTTCACGCCGTTCCCCCCATCCGGCAACCGCCCGCGCGCCAACCCCTTCGCCCCCGGTGCGCGTACGGTGACCGTTTGAACTATAGCTCGCAAGTTCACGCGCAGCGCAAAGACCAGCTTCGGATAGGCGCTGCTTTGACGTTGCCCGCCGGCCCGCCGTCGTCTACCCTCGTTCGTGGGCTTCGGACGCCCCGGACCGCTGCCGACCTTACGGGGGGACTTCGCAATGATTACCATGCTGGGTAGCCCGCGCCGCTGCTGTGACGGCCTGACCCGCCGCGAAACGCTGAAAGCGGGGGCCCTGTCGCTGCTGGGAGGCGGCTTCAGCCTGCCGCACCTGTTCGCCGCCGAGGAGCGCGCCCGTGCCCGGGGCAGTCACCCGGGGAAGGCGAAGAGCGTCATGCTCCTGTACCTGCTGGGCGGGGCCGCCACCCAGGACATGTGGGACATGAAGCCGGCCGCACCTCCCGAGGTGCGCGGCGACTTCAAGCCCATCGCCACCAACGTGCCCGGCTTGCAAATCTGCGAGCACCTGCCGCGGATGGCGCGGTGGATGGACAAGGCCGCCGTGGTGCGCTCCGTCAACCACAAGGCCGGCTGCCACAACTGCCTGCCCTCGTACACCGGCTACGGCCAGCCGATGCCCGACCAGCACCCGCGCGACACCGACCCGCCGAGCATGGGCAGCGTCTGCGAGTACATCAACCCGCGTCCCGGCGATCTGCCCGCCTACGTCTACGTGCCGTGCTGGCTCGGCTGGGGACAAGTCTTTCGCCGCGCCGGACCCTACGCCGGCTTCCTCGGCAAACGCTACGACCCGCTGACAACCGAGTGTCAGCCGTACCTCGACAAGGATGGGCCGGCGCCGCGCGCCGGCTACCCGCGGACCGTGCGCGGCGAGCCGATCCTGCCCAACGGCTCCCTCGACGCCGAGATGACCCTCGACCGCCTCGATCACCGCCGCGACCTGCTGCGGCAGATCGACAGCGAATGCCGCCGGCTGGAGGCGCAGCCCGCGATCGGCAGCTACGACCGCACCCAGAAGCGCGCCTTCGACCTGCTAACGTCGGCGAAGGTGCGGGCCGCCTTCGACCTGAAGAAGGAAGACCCACGCCTGCTGGAACGCTACGGCCGGACCCTGTTCGGACACAGTACCGTCATCGGCCGCCGCTTGGTCGAGGCGGGGGTGCGCTTCGTCAACGTGACCTGGGACCTCTTCTGGGACCGCGTGCCGATCGACTACGACGCCTGGGACACGCACACGCGCAACTTCCCGATCCTGCGCGAGAACAAGCTGCCCGGCCTCGATCAGACCTACACGGCGCTGCTGGAAGACCTGTCCGGGCGCGGGCTGCTGGACGAAACACTGGTGGTGGTGATGAGCGAGATGGGCCGCACGCCGCGCGTCAACGCCAACGGCGGCCGCGACCACTGGACGTTCTGCTACTCCGTGATGTTCGCCGGGGCGGGGATCAAGGGGGGTACGGTCTGCGGGGCCTCCGACGCGCAGGCGGCCTACGTCAAGGACCGGCCCGTCAGCCCCGCCGACATCTGCGCGACGATCTACCAGTGCCTGGGGATCGACCCGGACATGACGGTGCCGGACCGGTCCGGCCGGCCGGTGGCCATCAACCAGGGCGGCGAGCCGATCCGCGAAATCCTCGCTTGAGGCCGGCGATCAGCCCGACAGCTCAAAGGAGTTTCGCAGCTTCTGCGCAAGAAAGGGTCGGTTCGCCCACCCGCGCTTCGAGGAGCGCCCAGAACCTGGGGTTGTGTTCCAGCAACTGATTGATGAGGTCGTCATCGTCTTCCGGCAGCGGGCACAGCTGGAACGCAGGGAGTCCATTGACCGTCACGATTACGGTTTCCTGCTCGCACAACTTGCCGTAGCGACTCAGGTGGGCCTTGGCCTCACTCAGCGGGATGATCTTCATAATGTCCTGTGAACTCCTCTCCCCGGACGACGAGGGTGTTACCGCGTTTCTCTCCGACGACGACTATCGTCACAACTTGCGCATCCGTGTCCACGTTGTCCAGGATCCGGCACTACAAAGGAGTCGGGAGTCGCAAGTATGTCCCACAAGGCCCGTTCCCGCCTGCTGGAACTTTTCAAGGCCCGCGCCTTCTCCTTCGGCCGCTTCACGCTGGCCTCCGGCAAGGAGAGCAGCTATTACGTCAACAGCAAGAAGGCCATCTTCAACGGCGAGGCTGTCGCCCTGCTGGGGGAACTCCTCTTCGACCTGACGAAGGATCTCGACGTGCAGGCGGTCGGCGGTTTGGAGGTCGGCGCCATCCCGATTGCGGCGGCGGTCGCCCTGCGTTACCACCAGGCGGGCCGGCCGATGGAGGGCTTCTTCGTCCGCAAGCAGGCCAAGGGGCACGGCAGCCAGGAGCGCGTCGAGGGTGTGCTGAAGCCGGGCGACCGCGTTCTGGTGGTCGAGGACGTGATGACGACCGGCGAATCGGTGCTCCAGGCGATCCAGGAAGTGGAAAAGGCCGGCGCGACGGTCGTGGCCGTGTCGTGCCTCGTGGACCGGCTGGAGGGCGGGGCGGAGCGCCTCGGGAAATATAACTTCCGCCCCGTGTTTACCATCCGCGACTTCGGCGTCAAGCCTCCGGCTGCGTAGTCGAACCGTTTGCCGTATAATGGCTCGCGTGACGTCATGGTCGATGGGGCAACGTAACCCGGTCACAGCCATGACTCCTGCACCGTCCGGCGAGGTCAGGGCCGATGCGAGATTATGGGGAATTGTCGATAACCGGCGAGCCAGAAGCGCTGGCGGCAACTCTGCGGCGTATCGAGGAGTCGCTTACCGGTGGCTGGAAACGCGATACGGAAACAGAGGGGCGAATGGCACAACGAGTGGTCCGGCCCGGCCTGCGCTATTGCTTCTCCTGTGCCGGTTCCGAGGAGCGACGCGCCGCCGCCCTCTGGCTCGTGGAGGAATCGCCGCGTGAGCTGAAAGTGTCCAACATCGTCCCTGCCGAGATCGGCAACCTTTCGCACGACGAGTACAACGCCCTGCTCAATGAGTTTTGCGACCGTTTTGTCCTCCCCAGCGCCAAGGCAACCGGCGCCGTCGTAACCCTCTCGGGGCAGGAGATCAGCATCGAGCAGTGGCTGTCCAAGGCAACTTGCCGCAAACTTCGCACATTTTCGACGGCAAACCGCCACGTCTGGGCATCACAAATAAGGGATGACACATCCTGGATCGATTTCGTAGCCAGCGCACACCGCGAGGGTAGCACGTTGCCATCGTCGATACTGGCGCGATGGCTCCACGAGGACGGGGGACTGCCCGAAGACGTGGCGTACGATTTGGCGACTGAGTACCAAAGGGCCCGTTGGCTGCTTGCCACCTATGATCGTCAGGAGTGCGAGCACGCCTCATGAGCCGCATGGCCGACGTCGTCACTCCACTGATCGCCGCACCAGTACCTGTCCTGTTGCTCGACACCTGCGCCTTCCTCGACATCATCCGGGCGCCGGTGCGCCGCGATCCGAACTGGATCGAAAAGGAGGCCAACTCAAGGACTGCACGATCCTCGAGGAATGTCTGGAATTGTGCAGGGGTTTGCGGGCGGGCGGGTTTGCTGAGAAATGCGTCTTCTGCACTTCAAACCGCACCGACTTCTGCGAGACCGGCGATTACCCGCACGCGAACCTGGCTGGCGAATTCGGGTCCGTCAGGCTGATCTTCACGACGAACCTGAACTGGGCGCTCCACGAACTCGGCATCTGAAGAGACGCTTGTCGGAGAGCCTACTGTGCCCCCTGCTCGCGACGCAACGACGACCGCGCCGCCCCAACGAGCAGGCCAAGGAACGCCCCGGCCACCGCCCCGCCCAAGATGTGCAGGGCGAGAATCCCACCGGGGACGGGCGAATCGACGAGGCAGACGAGGATCGTGCCCACTGCGGCACCGCCGATGACCTCCAGCAGAACGGCGCCGACGAACTGTGCGGTGGACCGCGCCCGCACCGCGGCGTCTCCCGCTGCCCGAGCGCCGCGCTCGGCCAGGACCACACCTTGCTCGACGCCTTGTCGCGCCGCCTCGCCCGCACGCCGAGCCACCGGTAGGGCCACCGGGGCCAGCACACACCCCACCCTGACGCCCCAGGAACAAAGCCGGACACACGCCGCCAGCGGGATCCTCACCAGCCAGCGCCCGATGCCAGCCGTCCGGCCGCGGAGGGCCTCCCACGCCGCCTTCCGGTCGCGGGCCGCCGCGAGGTAGGCACTCCACACCAGCAATCCCACCAAGGCGAACGGCAGCGCCAGCAGGAGCAGCCCTGCGACCAGCGCGAGCAGGCCGAAGACCAGGGCCAGCACCGGCCCGACAAGTACGACGCTGAGGAAACCCAGCACCGTCAGGAACGAGACGACGCGCAGCACACGGCCGGCCGAGGAAACGACTCGCACGACACACCCTCCCCGGGACGAGGAAAAAAGATTATCCCATCGTTCTTCGCCGGCGGCGGCCTGAGATTTGACAAAAAGCCGCTTGCGGCTTAGCGTTCGCTTGACCCTGGGGAAGCGAACGCTACGCCGCAAGCGGCTTTAGTAGCGGTAGTTCTCAGTCTTGTACGGCCCCTCGGGCTTGACGCTGATGTACGCCGCCTGTTTCGGCGTCAGCGTTGTCAGCCTGGCCCCGAGCTGCTCCAGGTGCAGGCGCGCCACCTCCTCGTCCAGTTCCTTCGGCAGCAAGTAGACTTGTTTCTCCATCGAGCGGCCGTCCTTCCAGAGCCGCATCTGCGCCAGCGTCTGGTTGCAGAACGAGTTGGACATCACGAAGCTCGGGTGCCCCTTGGCGCAGCCGAGGTTGACCAGGCGGCCCTTGGCCAGCACGATGATCCGCTTGCCGTTGGGCCAGATGACGTGATCCACCGGCGGCAGGTGCTTGATCTCCTCCCACTGGAGGTCGTTCAAGGCCGCGATCTGAATCTCGCTGTCGAAGTGGCCGATGTTGCAGACGATGGCGTTGTGCTTCATCTGGTCCATGTGCTGCCGCGTGATCACGTCCACGTTGCCGGTCGTGGTCACGAAGATGTCGGCGAACTTGCAGGCCTCCTCCATCGTCACCACCTGGTAGCCCTCCATGCACGCCTGCAGCGCGCAAATCGGGTCGATCTCGGTGACGAAGACCGTGGCGCCGGAGCCGCGGAACGCCTGGGCGCAGCCCTTGCCCACCTCACCGTAGCCGCACACCACCGCCTTCTTGCCGCTGATCATCACATCAGTGGCGCGCTTGATGCCGTCGATCAGCGACTCGCGGCAGCCGTAGAGGTTGTCGAACTTACTCTTGGTGACGCAGTCGTTGACGTTGATCGCCGGGAAGAGCAGTGTCCCCTTCTTTACACGCTCGTAGAGGCGGTGAACGCCGGTCGTCGTCTCCTCGCTGACGCCGACGATGTTCTTGGCGACGCCGCTGTAGAAGTGGGGGTGATCGACCAACGTGCGCTTGATCGACGCCAGCAGGACCGCTTCCTCTTCCGAGCCGGGCGTGCGCTCCAGGATCGAGGGATCCTGTTCGGCGTCGCAGCCGAGGTGGACCAGCAGCGTCGCGTCGCCGCCGTCGTCGAGGATCAGGTTGGCGGTACCGCCGTCCGGCCAACGGAGGATGCGATGGGTGTAGTCCCAGTATTCCTCAAGGGTCTCGCCCTTCGTGGCGAAGACGGGCGTGCCGCGGGCGGCGATGGCGGCGGCGGCGGGGTCGTGCGTGGAGAAGATGTTGCAGCTCGCCCAGCGGACCTCGGCGCCGAGCGCCTGCAGCGTTTCGATGAGCACCGCGGTCTGTGAGGTCATGTGCAGGCTGCCGGCGATGCGGGCGCCCTTGAGCGGCTGACCGGGGGCGTACTTCTTGCGGATGGCCATCAGGCCAGGCATCTCGTGCTCGGCCAGGGCGATCTCCTTGCGACCCAGGTCGGCCAGGGCGACGTCGGCGACGAGGTAATCGTGCGATGCCTTGGGGGCGGGGCGAGTGGGGGCGGTCCGGGTGGCGGCGGGTGCCATCAAGTCATCTCCGTATCAAGGGTTGGCGGTCGCGGAACGGCCGGCGGCCGCCCATCATCCCGCGAACACAATGATATACCGCAAACGGCCCGGAGTGCCAACAGCGAGAGATGGGTTGACTGTGAACGTGGGGCAGGCCGCCGGCCTGCCGTCGGTCCCCGGCCTGCCGGCGGCCTACCCCACTTTGGTGAAACGGATCGTCTCAGGTGAGCAGCCAGAGGGCGGCCCCGACCAGGGTCACGAAGGCCACCGCCGCAGCCCGGAGCAGCGTCGTGTAATACCCCTTGGTCGCATCCTCCAGGCGCAGGTAGAAGGTCACAGCTGTCAGCAGCGCCACCAGGCCGGCCAGGATCCGCACGACCCACCATTGACGCGCCGTCGCCCGGTCGTTGCGCTGTTTCGCCTGGTAGATCTCTTCCTGCTTCTGGAATTCCTTTTGGTTGGCCGCCGAGATCTCCAGGCGCAACGCCGCTCGCCGCATGATGCCGAGGTCATCGAACGGCCTGGTTTCGACCTGCACGGCTTGCCCGCTCACGAGGTTTTCGCGGACGTTTTCGCCCTGCCAGTCTGCCCCTTTGGCCAGGGCCTTCAACCCGGGGTCGTCGGCCTTTTTCAGCAGCGCCTTGAACCCGGAGTCGTCGGCCCTGAGAGGGCGCAACAGATTCTGCTGGATGTATTTGCGATCCGAGGGCCAGGTCATCGGCGGCTGCTGGGCGCGCAGGTACTCGTTAACCTTGCCCTGCGCCTTGTCGAGGGCGTCCTGCACCGCCTCTTCCTCCGTCGTCATCCAGTCGCCGGTGACGACCCACGACGCCAAGGGATCGTGCGCCACCGGCGCAGGACGGGCCTGCGTCGGCCCGCGGCTGTTGCAACCGGCCGCGGCCAGGAAGAACACGGCCAGGAAGCTCATCCAGGCGGTGGGACGCATGAGTCTATCCTCCGTGGAGAACGAGGGCGGTCGAAGGGGGAATCGGGGCTCGGTTCCGTCTTTCGTCCGTGTTCCTCGCTCCTTGTTATCACGAATAACGCAGCCGGAGTCGGCGGCTGCATGTCGGTATCGGTTGCTCCCAGGGGCTCACCAGCTGCACGATCGCGGCGGCCATCACCAGGGCGCCGGTCCCCCAGGGCCACGGTTGCGGCCAGATCAGCAGCGGCAGCAGGCTCCAGAAGCCCGCCGCCAGCAGCGGCAGGAAGCTGAAACGTGCCGAACGTCGCGGGTCGGTCAGCCGCCACCACCGCAGGGGGAACATCGTCACGGCGAAGTAGATGACGTAAGCCGCCCCCTCGGCCAGGCCGGTGCCCGCCGGTAGCGGCCAGTCGAGGAGCAAGTCGTGCCGCACGGCCGACCCCGGCTCACCCCGGATCGTCGGCACCCAACCGTTCAGCCACAGCGCCCCGATGCCGATCAGCACCCCCAAGAACATCATCACCAGTCGGCGCCGCCAGGGATCCCCCTTGCGATACGCCCATACCTTGCCGGGAACCAGCACCGCCCACGTCGTCGCCACCGTCAGGAAGAAGACAGTGCCGATGTCGGCCAAGTTGTCGATCCGGCCAAGGGAGTACCACAGCGTTGCGCCCAGCAGTGCGAAGATCACGGCCAGGGCCATTGACCCTGACAGCTCGGCAATCTGTCCGCGCAGCGTCGGCACCGGCAGGACGCTTGGGATGTCGTCCTCACGCGGCCTTGGCCTCGGCCGGGGCGGCGACACTGGGGCGGCTGGCTGCTGTGCCGTCGTCGGTCGCGGCCTGGCGACCGGCGCGGGGCGCGTGCCGACGGCCTCGACCGCCCGGGCCATCTCGGCCATGCTGGCGTAGCGGTGCGCCGGGTTCTTCGACAGCGCCTTGGCCACGATGGGCAGGTACTCGGTCGGCAGCTTGGTGAGGTCGGGCGGCGAGGTCAGGTGCTTCATGAGGATTTCGCCGGCGCTCTCGCCGTCGAAGGGCACCCGGCCAGTGAGCATCTCGTAGAGGATGATGCCCGCCGCGTAGACGTCGATCTGCTTGCCGTAGTTCCCGGTGCTGATCTCCGGGGCCATGTAATGCACGGTGCCGACGCTCTGCGTCTGCGCGGTGCGCTGGCTGCCGCTGATGAATTTCGACAGGCCGTAGTCGCCCACCTTGACGGTGCCGTTTTCCAGGAAGATGTTGCCCGGCTTCAGATCGCGGTGGACGATGCCGTGGTCGTGCAGGCAGGCCGTCGCCTTGGCCAGGGCGAGGAACCACTGCTGAGCCAGTTCCGAGGGCAGGCCCTGGGGGTGGCGGTTGAGGACGACGCTCAGCGGCTCGCCGGAGACGTATTCCATGACCACCCACGGGTCGCCCTGGGCGTCGGTCTTGAGGTCGTACAGGGCGACGAGGCTGGGGTGTTTCAGGTTGAGGCACTGGGCGACACCGCGCAGTTCGACCTCGTTGTTGCTGCCGCCGCGCAGCAGCTTGAGCGCGACTTCCTTGCCGCCGTCGCTGACGGCGAAGTAGACCTCGCCGAAGCCGCCCCGGCCGATGCCGCGCTTCAAGACGTAACCGTCCAGCGGTCGCTGCCCCGAGCTGTAGGTGAACTTCATACCAGTCTCCCCCATGCGAGTGGCCGTTCGCCGCTTGCGGCCGAGCGTTCACGCCTTCCCTCGAGGATGCGAACGCCAAGCCGCAAGCGGCCGTTAGCCACCGGCCACCATCCGAGTGCCGAGCGGCTCCAGGGCAAAAGCGAAGTCCTCGCCGGACACGCTCGACGTGGGCCGCAGCAGGCCGCGCTCCTGACAGCGCTGGCCGTCGATCACCATCGGCCCCGGGCAACGGACGCCCAGGCCGTCCTTGTGCCGGTACAGCACCACCGGGTGCTTCAGGTCCGGCATCGCGACATGCACCTGCTGGCCGGGGCCGAGCAGCAGCGTGTCGGCCATCAGGATGATTCCGTCCACCGACAGCGGCAGCCGCTGGCCGCTCGTCAGGTCGAGGCGGGCCGAAGCACTCACGGGGGCCGGTTGCCGGAATTGCAGCTGGCACGTCGTCCCCAGGGTGATGCGGTCGTTCGGCCGCAATAGGGCCTTCTCCACCCCTTGACCGTTCACTTGCACCGGCCGCATCGCTTCGAGCAGGTAGCTGCCGTTCTCGCGCGTCAGGGCGGCGTGCAGCCGCGACACGTCGGCATACAGCGGCACATCGACATAGCCGTCCGGTGTCGCCTGCCCCAGCGTCAACCGGGCGGCCAGGCAGACGAGATAACCGCCTACCCCATCGATCCACAACAGGAAGCGCTGTGCCGGCTCGGTGTGCTCGGCCCCTGTCATCTGGGGCACGGGGCCCAGAGGCGCCGTCACGACGGTGACAGGCTCGACCGACTTCCACGCCAGGCCACGGGCCTTGCGCGCTTCCGGGTGTTGCGGGGCGACCACCAGCACTTGGTCGGCCAGGTCGAGCACGTCGCGCCAGCGGCCGGCCTCCGACGCCTCGTGCAACTGCTTCACCAACTCGGCGAAGCGGTCGCGGTTCCCTTCCAACTCCGTTCGGAAGCGATCGAGCGGCTCGACCTTGCCGGGCAGCAGCCGTCGCACGCGTTCCGTCAATTCCAGGGCCCGACCGAATTCCCCGCGGGTGGCCTGGTCACGGGCTTGCAGCCAGGCCCGGGTCGCCTCGTCGAGAAGCAGCAACTCCGGTTGCCGTACCGAGCGCTCGCGCAAGCGGGCGATGCTTTCGGCAGCGCGGCCCGGCTCGCCGGTTTGCAGCAACGCCCGCGCTTCCGCGAGTCCCAGCCGCACCAGCGCCTGTCGTAACCGGTCGGCGTCGCGGTTGTCGCGGTCGAGCTGCTCGGCCTGAAGGAGGTCGTGCCAGGCGGCCTCAGCGTCGTCTTGGCGCAGGTGCCGTTCGCCGCGCTCCACGAAGCCGCGCACCACCTGTTGCAGCAGCTCGAACGATTTCTTGTGACCCTGGGCGGCCGACTGGCAGAGAAGACGGTGCGCCTCCTCAAGGCGCCCATTCTTGAGTGCCTCTTGTGCCTGCCGGAGTGTCAGCCACGCGAAGCCGAGCATGAGTTCCGTCTTCCGTCTGATTTCAAGAGGGCGATACGTCGGGGAATTGCGGAATAGACTTGGGCCGTCGCCCCGACAGCGGTATTGTACCAGGACAGCCCGGAGATGGTCGGCTCGCAGCTCCCGTGGGCCACCCCAAGTGACCCTGTGAGTGCCTCTTTCGAGGCTTCCGGCCATCCCCGGGCATGTTCGCACTACCCTGGTTCTCTTCTCCGTTCCTTGCGGGGATGAGAAAGGGGCGCCCCACGACGCCCCGCCCTCGGTCAATCCTTCTTGGTGAACTTGGTGGCGCTGCCGAAGTGCTCATCCATCTCCTTCAGCGCCTTGTCCGTCCTGGCCTTGCGAGACAGCGCCTCCTCGACCGCCTGGTCGGTGTCGGCGCCCTTCTCCAGGGACAACTCCGTCTGCTGCGTCTTGATCTGCGTATCGATCTCGTCGGCCAACTTCAGCACAGTGGACAGCTGGCTGTCATCGACGGCCACGTCGTGCTGGGTCTGGGCCAGGCGCAGTTTGCGCAACTCGAGGTCCATCTTCTCGACCTTGGCCTCCATCTCCTTGCGCTTGTCCTGCATCGTGCTCAGTTTCGCCTTGGCGACCTCCAGGGCCTCTTCACGGGACTTCAGGAGGTCTTCCTGGCTCTTGAGGGCTTCCTTGGCCGTCTTGAACGACTCCCACTTCCGCGCGATGCTGGCCTCGACCTGCTCGCGGGGAATCTTCTGGTTCTCGAGCGTGACGAAGGCGGCCCCCTTCTTGAGCTCGGTGCGCAGATCCTCGAGCAGGGCCTCCCGCTTGGCGAGGTTGGTGCGGGAGTCTTCGATCTGGTCCTTGAGCTTGTTGACGGCGGTCATCTCCTTGGCGATGGTGGTGCGGGCCTTGCTCTCCTCAGGCTTGAGGTTGGCGATCTCGGCACGCAACCGTTCGAGCTTCACTTCCGGCGGGATCGATTGCTGCACGTCCGCCTTCGTCCGCTTCCAGGCCAGTTTGAGGTAACTGTCGAGGTCGAGCTTGTGGAGGACGAACAACGCAGCCACGATCACCAGCGCGGTCACTCCTAACTTCTTGCACATGGTTGCAGAACCCCTTTCTACTTCGGACCAGGGTGACTTGAGCGAAACGACCTTTCCTCACGGGGTATCCCCGCCTGTAGAGTTATTCGTAACACGCCGCGCGGGATTTAGAAAAAGTGACGAAATGTTCTGCGGCCGGACGTGACCGGGCGTTCACAAGCCGCTTGCCCATCAAACGAACTCGACACCTGGCTCACCCTCGCGCACCTCGCCAATCACGAAGGTGCGAAACCGATCCTCGCATAACTGGCGCTGGATGCTCTCGGCGTAGTACGGGCTAACGATCATCACGAAGCCGATGCCGTTATTGAACACGCGGTCCATTTCCGCCTGCTCGACGTTGCCCAGGCGCTGTAGCCAGCCGAAGACCGGCGGCACAGGCCACGCGCGGCGCAGGAAGGCGCGGCGCCCCGGCGGCAGGACGCGAGCCACGTTGTCGATCAGGCCACCGCCGGTGATGTGGGCCAGCCCGCGCAGCACGCGCCGCTTGACCGGGTAGTGTTCCAGCACGCTCTTGACTGCCCGGACGTAGATGCGCGTCGGCTCGAGCAATTCCTCGCCGACCGTGCGCCCCAATTCCGGCACCGTGTCGGCAACGGTCAACCCGGCGCGGTCGAAGACGATTTTGCGCACCAGGCTGTAGCCGTTGGAGTGCAGGCCGGTGCTGGCGAGGCCGAGGACCACGTCGCCGGGGCGAACCGCTCGGCCGTCAATGACGCGGTCTCGCTCCACAACGCCGACGCAGAAGCCGGCCAGGTCGTAGTCGCCGGGCTGGTAGAAGTCGGGCAGGATCGCCGTCTCGCCGCCGACGAGGGCGCAGCCCGCCTCCATGCAGCCATCGCTGATCCCCTTGATCAGGTCGCGCGTCAGGGCCGGGTCGTCGCGAGGCATCGCCAGGTAGTCGAGGAACATCAGCGGCTCGCCGCCGGTGCAAACGCAGTCGTTGACCGACATGGCGACGAGGTCGATGCCGACGGTGTCGTGTTTGCCGGCCAACGAGGCGACCTTGAGCTTGCTGCCGACGCCGTCGGTGCAGGAGACGAGGACAGGGTGGCGATAATTGCGGGCGAAGAGTCGGCTGTTGTAGTCGAGACTGAAGAGGGCCGCGAAGCCGCCGCTGCCCTTGCCGCCCTTCCGGGGGGGGAAGGGCGGCGGCAGGACGCGAGGCGTGTGCGTGCGCTTGAGGAAGGGGACCATGCCGGCCAGGCTCTGCTCGTACAGTTCGAGGTCGAGTCCGGCGTCGCGGTAGGTCAGCTTCGCGAGCGGGTCCTGGCTCATCCATCGTCTCCGGGGTCTGCCGCTGATTATATACCAAGGGCGGCGGATGACTGGTTCCAGCCTGGGCAAAGCGACGGCGAGCACCTGGGGCGCCGCCGCCCAGGGAGATTCGTTGCATTCATTGCACGCTGGCGGGGTGATGCAACGAATCCCGCGCCGCGCAACGAATGCAACGAATGCATGGCGGCTCGCATTGACCATTCGCGACCTGTCGATTAAGATTATTGCAATTAATTCGATGCAGGAGCTGGATCCAGTGAAGGCTGAAGCGGGGGACAAGGTGCGCGTGAAGGTCGGTGACTACGCCGGCCAGCGTGGCGTCGTGGAGGCGGTGGAGAGCGAAAAGCTCCTGCTCCGGCTCGAGGAATCCGGCTCGAAGGTCCGCGTGACTCCCGAGCAGGTCACCAATTACAGCCTCGCCGCCCGAAAGGCGTGGGTGACCGAGCCTGACCGGGCCGTCGGGCGACCCAAAGGGACCCGTTTGACCGACCGGGTTTCGGTAACGCTCCGCCTCGACCGGGCTCTCTGGGAGCAGTTCCTCGGCCTTGAGGAGGCAGGGGTCATCGATGATCGCACCGGGCTGATCAACGGCTGGCTCCGCGAAAAGCTGGCCGAACTGGACCGCGAGGGACGCAAGAGCTGATGCCAAAGAAAGTCACACGTGAGCAGCGCGATGCGGTCCTGCGCAGGCTCGCGCAGAGCCAGGACCGTGACACGATCGCCGCGGCCGTAGGCGTGACGCCCGGCCAGGTCTCGGCCATCTCGGCCCACGTCAGGATGGGCACGTACACGCTGCCCGCCCCCGCGGAGCAGCTTCAGGACCTGGCCCCCGAGCCGGCAGAAAGGACGAGCAACTTGCTTCGCATGCTGCAGCACCTTGATGCGGCGCCGGGCCGAGAGACCAGGCTCTCCCCTATCCTCCTGGGATCGGACGCCGAGGGCGGGGAAGAGGTCTTCTGGAACCCTGACCCGGGCAGCGGCGCGGCCAACCCGCACGTCCTCATCCTCGGCGAGAGCGGGTTCGGCAAGACCTACACGATCGCATCCCTGTCGGCCGAGTTGGCACAGGAGAACGTCGTCTCCGTCGTCTTCGACTACGGCCAGGGGTTTTCGCCGGCGACGCTGCCTGCCGAGTTCGTGGCGGCGACTAACCCGCTGGAACTGCACGCCGGCCGCGACGGCGTGGACATCAACCCGCTGCAAATCTTCCCCTCCGACCTGCACGGGCCGGTGAACGTGGCGCAGCGGGTGGCCGACACCTTCGCCCGAGTCTACAAGCGGATGGGAGTGCAGCAGCACGCGGTGACCCGTCAGGCCGTGCTGGACGTGATGACTGATGCGGGCATCACGCCGGACGTACCCAACTCCTGGACGTCGGACCTGCCCGCGTTCGGAGCCGTCCAGGTGAAGCTGCAGGCCTACGCCAGCAACCCCATGAATGCCCAGGCGCGGTTCGCCGCGTCGGCGGCGTCGCACATCTCGACGGTGTTCGTGTTCAACACCTTTCGCGCCCACGGCCAAAAGCTGGCATGGTCGGACATCCTGCGTGGCGACAACCGGACTGTCATCATCCAGCTCAAGGGGCTGGAGTACTCGCTTGAGCGAGCCGTCACCGAGTTCCTGCTCTGGAACCTGGTCGGCTTCATCGAGGCCCTGGGCCCTGGCCCGCTGCGCTGCTTCGTCATCCTCGACGAGGCGCACAAGCTGTCCTTCAACCCCGGCTCCCCCGTGGAGAAGCTGCTCCGGGAAGGACGCAAGTTCGGTCTGGGCCTGATTTTAGCGTCGCAGCAACCGGAGGACTTCAGCTCGGTGGCCTTCGCCAACACGGCTACGAAAATCGTCTTCCAGGTGGGCGACGAGCGCGGTACGATTTCCAGGCAGCTGCATCGTAAGATCAAGAACGCACACTCCTTCGGGGAAATCTATCAGCTGATTACGAAGCTGCCCCGCGGCTGTGGATACGTCGTCACGGAGAACATCGGCAGGGTGGTGCGCATCGCGAGTTTTCCGATACGCATGAGCCGATGGACCGGGGAGAGGGCAGGCGGCTGAACGAGGCTCGGTCCTGAGCGCTGCTGAGCGCTACTGGTTCCGGCCGCCGCTAACAGCTAACCAGACCGCAGCGTCACAGGTCTGCGGCGTCCTACAAACGATAAGAGGGTTCGCCGTGACAGGAAAAGACTGGGATTCTCTCCCCACCGAGCAGAAACGCGTTCTCCTCGACCAGATGCCGCCTTCCGATCTGGCGAGGCAGTACAGTCGTGCTAAGGAGTTCTTCCAGCAGGCAAAGTCATTCTTCGCGGGGTTGCCGAGGCAAACGCAGGAGCCCTCGCAGGAGACGCACTACCCCCCGAAGGATCTGATCGTCAGCGCCCGCAGAGACCTGTCTTTCTACGAAGCCAACTTCGAGCTCATCGACAACTCGATCGACGAGTGGCGCCGCCGAGGTGGGCAGAAGGAACTCTCGATCTCGATCCAGTACGACCTGGACCTACTGACCGGCGTTTATAAGGATAACGCTGGCGGCATGGACCAAAAGGACGTCTTCCGCGTCTTCATCCCCGGCGAAACCTCCAATCGGGACTACCGACAGCGCGTCATCGGATCCTTCGGAATGGGGGCCAAGAAGGGCATCTTCCGCCTGACCGACGGGGCGAAGATCGTCTCGTCTCCGGACGGAAAGGTGTCCTACACGAGCGAAGTCCCCGAAAAATGGGAACTGGAAAAGTCCTGGGTCACCCGCGACGGCCAGGCCGAACCCATCCCTGCGTGCGAGACGCACCTGTACTTCTTCAAGTTGGTGAATCCGCCGACGCAGTTCGAGATCGATGAACTCCGGCGCAGGGCGGGGATAGTGTACGCGCCGCTGCTGTCCGGAGAACTGGGCAATCTGACCGGCGAGCCGAAGGCGCTCCTGAAGATCACAGTGAACGGGGGCTCGGTGGTAGCAACCTCGGACATCATCTGGGCGAATCCAGAGGGCGCCGAGCCCGCGACCTACGACCTGTCGCAGCAATTCCCCGACACGATGAGCATGGGGGGGCCCGTCCCGTTGCGCTTCATCTTCCGGTGCGGTATCCTCACGAACCAACCGGGCCTGAAGCCGGGCAGAGAGAGCGACTTCGGCATCGATGTCTACGGGAATGGCCGACTGATCCAACGGCACCTCCAGGAGCCCTTCGGCTTCGGGACGAAGGGGTTGGGGAAACGTGTGCCGGGAACGACGTTCGTTCGAGGAAAGCTGTTTATCATCGGCCATAGCGCCGCCATCCCCTGGGACACACATAAGCGGGAGTACCTGGTAGACCACCCCGTGAGCGAGTGGCTGCGGGGCCAGGTCCGACCAGTGATCAAGGCGTACGCAGACGCGGCGTCGAAGTTCACCGAAGCCGGCACGACAGCGGCGAGGACCGAGTTGGCGGAGACGCGCTTTACACCCGAGGCGGCCAAACCCACGATCGTCCTGTCTCCGGGCCAAGGACCGACAGCGGCAGTCCTGCCGAAGTTGGCGAAGCCTGTGAAGACCGATGACAACCGCTCCAAGAGGCCCACAAGGAATGCCCGGCAGCAGCCGTCTGCCCCCGAACCCGAAGAGATCACAGAGACTGCCGCCGAAGTCGCTGAGGCCATCCCCGAGCATGAGCTTGTGACCCTAGAATTCACCTCTGCGGAGTACGACGACCTCTGCAGCCGCTTCGAGGTCGAGTCTACCGAAGCGCTACAGGACGCAGTGCATGATTGCCTCGTCGGTGGTGTCGCTTTCGCGCTCGAGGAGGACCAACTAGCTCGGGCGTTGAAGAAGTTGAAGTGCGAGGATGGGGTGGGGGAACTCTGCGAGAAGATACGCGGACTGCTTCTGAAGAAACTATAGGCTCGGCTGCCAGGGACTCGTGCATGGCTGGAACAGACATTTACCACTCCGTGCCTCAGGCATCGCGTATTCAAAAACGCCTCGTCCTGAACCAGTGCTTCAAGACGGTCGAGGAGATCGTTGGCAGGCTTGATTCGCTGGTCTACGTCACCTTCGGTGGCGCGGAACTGTACGACGTGATGGACTTGGTGGCAGTGTTCGATGTGCGCCGCCAGCGTTTAGCCATCGTCTCATACGAGCAGGACGGCGCGGTTGCGGAGTCATCTCAGCGGTGCCCAGTGGCGAGTACCCTCTCCCAGATCGAGACGGTTCGAGTCATCATCGTTCCCTCCGCGTTCTTCGATCAGGCGGCACCACTTCATGAGTTGCGGCTAAGGGGGCGGTTCATCTACTTTCTCGATGACACGCGACCCTTCTCGGCAATTCAGGCGAATAAGCTCGGGGAATTGCTACGCGCGGACCTCCTTCGCGCCGGGGACTTCCTTCTCATCACCTCTTGCATCACTCCGCGTGTCATGCATCAGCCGAAGTTTATGGCGGACCAAGTGGAGACCTTCAAACTGTTCTTCGGATCGAACTGTAACCCCGACCGCGATTTCAAGGTGCGAAACCACGTCGATCTCTTGCTCGCCCTCACACTCTCGAAGCACGACCGAGTCATCAGCGTTGCGGGGAGCACACTCTCCCGCCTGCGTGCGACACTCCTCCGAAAGTTCAAATACAGAGATACCCGGGCGGCTATGGGCCTCTGGCTCTTCGAGATCGGGCAGACCACTCTCCGAACCGTGCGACTCGTTGACAAGGAACTCGAGCCATTCCCGCTTGCCTTCACTCACCGCCCGGAGGAGGAGATTCCCGACATTTTTGACTCAATCAATTAAATGACGAGACTCTTTGTCCGCACTTCGTGATCGCGCACCCTCAACGGCATGAGGCTCGAAGGTACAGAATACCTCCCGGAAGCACTGCGAAACACGGCCGTTCCCACCCAGGTTGAAGCTCTCCGACCGCACCTTCGCATTCAGCCGCCACATCAGCCCTTCCAACGCGTAGTAGTCGTGGACCGACAGCCCCTTGTACTTCCGCCGGTTGTAATCGAGAAAGGGGAGCAGCTTGCCGTTGAGGTGCTGGAAGTCGAAGCCCTTGTCCTCGATGTACTCCCGGTACATCTCGAACATGGGCGTGCTAGGCACTGGGGTGAACAGCATCGGGATCACCGAGCCCACACGGCTGGAGGCGAATACGAGAGTGTCGTACACCGCTTGGAGGTCCTCGTCGGGCAGTCCGAACAGCACAAAGCAGTTGATGTCCTGGCAGTGCAGCTTGTAGCCGGCCTCAACCGCATTCTCCAGGGCGTAGAAGAATTTGTCCATGTTCGTGTGGGTCCGGTCCCACTTCTTCTGCATGTTGGCGTTGACGGTCTCCAGCGGCAGGTACAGTTTCTTGAAGCCGGCACGCCGCATCAGCTTCACGACGTGCGGGTGGAGCAGCCTGACCTCGATGCCTTCCGGGGCGTGCAGCTGGATGCCGTCCAGGTCACGGTCGTCAGCGATCCGCTGGATCAGTTCGATGAAATTGCTCTTTCCCAGCAGCAGGTTGTCCTCGTAGAAGCAGAACTCCCGGATACCGCGCGAGAACCAGTGCTTGACCTCTTCGTAGGCGCTGCCGAATTCGCGGACCCAGACTTTCCGCCCCTCGTTCAGCACGTTCGCCGCGCAGTACGAGCACTTGAAGGGGCAGCCACGGCTCGTCGTCAGAATGGTGTATTGGGGCAGGTCGCCGTTCGGCTCGGGCTCGCCCGTCCCGTCTTCCTTGTAGAGGTCGAGGTCGAGCGGCAAGGGGTTGGCGTCCGGGATCGTTGCGGAGACGATTATGTCCCGACGCTGCTGGTCGGGGCTCAGCGTTTCCAGTTCGCGGCCGTGCAGGTGCAGCGGGTCGCACAGGCCCAAATTGGTGATCGCGTGCTCAGGAGCCAGCGTTGGGTAGATGCCCCCCACGCGGATCACGGCTTTGGGGAAGACCTCCCGACAGGCGGCGATGACGTCCCTGGTGCTCTCCCACCAGTAAGTCATGATGGACGAAATCCAGATTTCATCGGGCTCGGGGAAGACGTTCGTGTCGAAAAGCGACTCTCTGGCGGACCTGGCCCGCGACTGCACAGCCTTGAGGCGCTTCCGCAACTCGTCGGGCGGCATTCCGAAGCAGTACTCGATCTTCTCGTCCTCTGCCGGCCGGAATCCCGACCACCGCGGCGGCACATACTCCTCGGTAGAGCACAGCTTGCGGACTTTCCGCATCTTCTTCGCGACCGCCCGCTTCTCGTTGTCCGCCCCCAGGCAGTCGATCAGCTTCAGGACGTAGCCCTGGGCGCGCAGCCAGGACGCGACACGAAGCAGGCCGTACGGCAGGCTCCAGTGAGCCCAGTATTGCGTGTCGTAGACCGGCGGACTAATCAATAATGCGGAGCGGCGACGGTTCAAGTTTCCACACCTCTCTGCGGAGGCTCTCCCGCAGCATCTGGGTGCCCAGGGTACCTTTCAGGAAGTCGAACGACCCGTCCCGGATCTTTTCGTTCAGGAACGCGGCCATGCGGTACAGATCGTGGTACTCGCCGTGCGTGATCCCGTTCAGATCGGCGAAGGGGAAGAAGTGCGGCGACCACTCGCGGTGGGGGATTGACGCCAGGTAGGTGTCGTTCTGGCGGTGCCCGGGGCTCCCGGGCGTGGGGGTATAGGGCTTAAGGATCAGCCCCTCCAGGTGGTTGAGTACCTCGAAGCTCCTCAGGACGATCCGTTCCAGCTGGTCGCCGGGGCGGCCGATCCAGACAAACCCGCTCAAGCGGTTATCGGCTTCGGCCAGCCCCGCCTTCCGCAGGTAGGCCCGCACCTTCTTGTACGCCTGCACGTCGAGTTCCGGGCCGGCTTCCGCCTCCTCGAAGTGGGCGGCGGCCACCTGCTTGTCGGCGAGGAGGCCCGCAATCGCGGGCGTCACCTTTGCCGGGTGCAACCCGCAAATGAAGTGATACCGGAGGTGCCTGTGGAGGCCCTTCGTCTTCGCGAAGATCTCCAGCAGCGGCCCTCCGTCCTCCCGGCAGACGTCCTCCTCGAAGAATGCGAACTGCAGCACGCCACGCTCGACGGCTGCGCGGACCTCTGCCACCGCGACCGCCGGGTTCAGTTGCAACGCGACGAACGGCGGGCGCCTGTCGCCGTACAGGTCGAACGCCCCCGGCTCGCCGCTCAGGTCAGGTGGCGTGGAGATGACGTAGTCCGCTGCGCAGGCCTCCGCAGCAGTTTTCGGCATCAGTCGGGCGTACTGGCCGAGCAGCGCGACCTGTGTGTCGGGCAGGGTCTGCCGGATGATGCGGCACACTTCGGCTACACTTTCGTACCAGTAGCTGCACAAGGAACTGATCCAGATCTGGGTCGGCTTCTTCTTCCCTCCGTCTTCCTTCCGCATCGGCGTCAGCTGTTTGGTCAGGTCACCGTAGGAGATACCGAACCGCCGCATCGGGTAGCGTTCGCCCTTCACGGGGTAGTAGCGACGGTCCCTGGGCAGCCAGTCTTCGCGAACGGTGCCGTTCTCGTCGGGCTTCATGCAGTCGAGCAGCTCCACGCTGCACTCGACATGCGACCGCAGGTGGGAGGCGATTTTCAGGAGGTCGAGCGGCTGATTCCAGCGGAGCCAACTGTACCGGGTCTCCTCCACCGGCGGGTTCAAAAGCAGAACGCGGTCACGGCGCGTGACGTGCTTCGACAACAGGGTGTTGGCGGTGACAATCTTAGCCATCGTTGTACGAATTGAACGCGAGGAGCCGCAGAGCCAGATCCATCATGTGGCCGGAATCCTTGTTCGCCGCCTCCTTCGCCAGCACCCACGCCAGAGCGGTCCGCAGAAAGCTGCGCTCGTCCATCTGGAGCTTGACCGGGTGACCCCAGTTCACGAGAACCTGGTTGCTCTTCAGGTCCATCTCGCCGATGGGCTGGTCGGGGTTGCCTTTCTTGTGGATCACCTCAAACGTCCGGTCGAAGAGCAGGAGCGACCACCTCCACTCCTGTCGAGAAGTGTCGAGCCGGATCTGCTCGGCACAGTAGTCGATTTCGGCGGCCTCGGGAAGGTTGTCAGACGGCACGACGGCCAGGCCGCCGATGCGAGGGGGAAAGCCGAGCTCCATCGGCCGGGCCGAGGCCAACCCGTTGACGTGCGACTGCTTGGACTTGAGCAACTTCCGCAGCAGTCCCGCTGTGCGGTCGCCTCGGGCGATCAGGTACGAGACCGCGGCCGACATATCATCCAGGGCCCGCCTGCGGAGTGAGGCACGCCCTAGGACGTCGGCCAGGGCAGACCGCACCTGACTGCGCCGGATCACGGAAGCAATCACGCGGCCAAGGTAACCGCCGACCCTCTCGCCCTCACCCACCAGTTGGCGCCGGAGGATCTTGTAGTGCTCGCTCTCCTCGTAGAAGCTCTCTCGCCCCGGGTTCAGCGTGTCCACGGCGTCCAGCCCGGAGAGCACGACGACCTCGCCCGTGACCTGGCTCAGCGCCGCCTTCGACGCCCCAGTCAGCAGCGCCTCAGCGCCGAGGAAGCCGGGGTCGCCGATCGAGACGCCCCGCACCCGGATGGAGACACCGCGGTACTCAGCGGGGAAGATGATGCCCTCATACCCGGCCAGGAAGCCGGCCGCTTTCAGCCCATCCTCATCGATGCCAACCTCGACCAGCATGTCTGGCGGAACGACGGGGCTGCCGGTCTCCAGCGGGTAGATGGGCCGGTGCAGCGCAGTGGGTGATTTCCCGTGGACGACTTCGAGGTGGGAGAGCGGCGCCTGGGTCGGGAACGCCAGCAGCTTGGCAACAGCCGGGTTGGGATTCTCCGCCGGTGTCGCGTAGGGCACCGGCGTGCAGCGCGAGAGGAACCACAAGAATTGCTCTAAGCCACTGCGGCTGCTGATGTTGCGTACAAACCCCTTTCGGCGGTCCACCCTCATCTCGCGGCGGACAAAGTTCTTCAGTTGCTCGGCGGTGATGACGGTCCCGGTCTTGGACTCGTTGCGCTCGAACACGTCGATGGACGCGAAGTCATCCAGCTTTTCGAGGTCCGCACTGTCCGCGAGGCGCAGGAGCTTGTCGAAGTCGAGATAGGCTCGGAAGGCGAGACCCTTGCAATCAAAACGAACCTTCACGATGACAGGACCGACGTCCTGGTTGACCGAAAGCCGCGTTCCCTTCCGATTCCACTGGTACTCACGCCCTTCCTCTAGGTTGCCGGCCCGCTTGCCGTTTCGCCGCACCTCACACGAGAGCCGGCTCTGGAGCAGGTCCTGGGGGATGGGTACGCCGAGGAACGGCAGCACGTCGAACGTCGTCGGCGTCTGAGGAAGTTCGGCCTGGGTCTCGAAGACCCGGTCGGCGCCGGACTCCACCTTGAGGCGGTCGCAGTAACGGGCCAGGGCGAGGAACCCGATACCCTTGCTGCCGATGCGAAGCCGCCCCTTCCGCGTCTTGTCCCCGGCCCAGCGGCGGCTGCCGCCCCCGATGCGTGCGAAGTCGTTGCGGAACTCGAACGGGGTCATCCCCTGGCCGTCGTCGGTGACGGTGACTGAGGAGAAATCGTCCGCGAAGACGACCCGCACCACGTCAGCGTCGGCGTCGAATGCGTTGCTGACGAGCTCTTTGAAAGCCTTCACGAAGGGCTTGTAAACCCCTGAAAGCTCCCGCAGTATGGAGGGGTCGATGCCCCCCAGGCGCATTCCGGCCATCGGCGCCTCGCCATGAGAAGGAACCTGGTATTCTATGGGGGTACGGCCCGAGGTGCAGGAATCGCTCCAATGACATCGGTCGTCAGAAGCCGCAAACTCTACCCGTTTTCACAAGGCGGCACCCGCGCGGCCCCTGCGGCGGCTATTCAAAGCAACCACAACCCCTGCCTCTGTGGGAGTTTCTACCGCTTTGGCACCCTGCCGTCGATCCCTGCGCCGCCGGCCGACGGCGAAGTGTACCATAATTAGAGGCGCAAATTCAACTGGATTAGGCACTTACACCAGACCAACGCCAGGCAGGTGGGCCGGAATAAACGGCCCGGAGCGGGTTGGCCTTGTCGCCGCCGCATCGGTATGAAGACAGTCGAGAACCCAGAAACGTTCTGGCCAACGCCGTTGCGGCGCAGTATTATAGACAGACGTTCAGTTGTCAAGCCCCATCATCAGGTCCCCGACGGCGGCGGCAGGTATGAGCCAGCATTCCGAGATCGAATGGACCGACGCGACGTGGAACCCTGTCCGGGGCTGCACAAAGATCACTCCCGGCTGCACTCATTGTTATGCCGAGACGTTTGCCGAGCGCTTCCGCGGCGTGCCTGGCCACCCGTACGAGCAAGGCTTCGACCTCCGCCTCGTCCCTGAGAAACTCGCTGAGCCGCTACGGTGGAAGACGCCGAAGATGATCTTCGTTAACTCCATGAGCGATCTGTTCCATCAAGACGTGCCCGACGACTACGTCCTCAACGTCGCCCGCGTGATGCAGACTGCTAACTGGCACACCTACCAAGTACTCTCGAAGCGGTCAGAGCGGCTGCGGGACATGCTCCAGACGACGCTCTCAGCCGCAGCGGCCGAGCCCCACATCTGGTGGGGCGTATCGGTCGAGAACCGAAAGCACGGCCTGCCACGCATTGACCACCTCCGCGCGGCACCGGCCCGCGTGCGGTTCCTGTCCATCGAGCCGCTCCTGGAGGACCTCGGCGAGATCAACCTGGAGGGGATCCACTGGGTGATCGTTGGCGGGGAGAGCGGAGCCGGAGCCAGGCCGATGCAAAAGGAATGGGTGATCTCGCTCCGCGACCAGTGCGAGCGAGCCCTGGTTCCCTTTTTCTTCAAGCAGTGGGGTGGGGTGCGGAAGAGCGCGGCCGGCAGGGAACTGGATGGGAAGAAGCACGATCAGCTGCCCAGCCGGGTGTCATTGCCGGTAATGGACAATCCCCGGCGTCAGGCCGCGATCGCCGAGATCGAGGCGTTGTACCAACCAGCCGCGCCTTGACGCACGCACGGTCATCCTTCCCGGGCCCGTAGAAGCGGCGCCCGAACCGTCCTCAGTCCGCGCAGGGAACGACCTCTCTGTTACAGTTCCGATCGCATGTACTCGTAGCTTTCCTGCCGGCCAAGTGGACCTGTCGCGCGGCCGGGTCGTCGTCATCGTGGTGGTCGTGGGTGACGCGAACTACGGCATTACAGTCGATGAGCTCCGCGGGCAGCAGGAAATGGTGATCAAGCCGCTGCCGGAGTCGCTGGGGGCGCTGCCCGGCGTGGGCGGCGCCACGATCACCGGGGACGGTAGCGTGGTCCTCATCCTCCACCCCGCTTCGCTTGACGAACTGGCCATCGACTCGCGAAGCGCTTGCCCCACCGCGTCCTAGACGGTACAGGGGCGCGGCAGACGCGCGTTGTCCTGCCGGCGGATGAAGATTTGGGAGAGCGGCTTCGGAAGCTGGTTGAGGTTCTCGAACTGGGAGGATCCGGGGCACCTGCGCCGGTTGGCGCGGACCTGCGAGACCGCCGGCTACAATAACGAGGCGCGGCGCTGGCGCGAGAGGGCCGACCAGTTGGAGCGGGCCAACAGCGCCGCCTTGCCCCCGCTCCCCTGACGCCGTGACAAGGCGAAGGACGACGATGGACCTCCGACACGCGACAGGCGCCGAGGTGCGCCGCCGGGCCCGCCTGGGCGAATTGACCGGGCCGACGCCGGGGCTGGCGCTGGGCCACGTCCAGGCCAACCTCGTCGTCGTGCCGCGCGAGTTGGCTTTCGATTTCCTCCTCTTCTGCCACCGCAACCCAAAGCCGTGCCCCCTGCTCGACGTGACCGAGCCGGGGTCAGCCGAGCCGGCCCACGTCGCCCGCGGCGCCGACCTGCGCACCGACCTGCCTAGCTACCGCGTCTACCGCGACGGGCGACTGGTCGAGGAGCCGACGGCCCTGGGGGCGTGGTGGCGCGACGACCTGGTCGGCTTCCTGCTCGGCTGCTCGTTCACTTTCGAGAACGCCCTCCTCCAGGCCAGCGTGCCGGTGCGGCATGTCGAGGCCGGCTGCAACGTGCCGATGTACCGCACGAACATCGCGTGCCAGCCGGCCGGCGTGTTCCGCGGGCCGATGGTAGTGTCGATGCGGCCGCTGACGCCGGCACAGGCGGTCCGGGCGGTCGAAGTCTGTTCGCGCTTCCCGCGGGCGCACGGCGTGCCGGTCCACTTCGGCGACCCCGCGGCCATCGGCATCCGCGATGTCGGCCGGCCGGACTTCGGCGACCCGGTGGAGATTCGTCCGGGGGAGGTGCCGGTGTTCTGGGCGTGCGGGGTGACGCCGCAGGCGGTGGCGATGGAGGTGCGGCCGCCGCTGCTCATCACCCACAAGCCGGGACACATGTTCGTCACCGACCTGCGCGATACGGACCTGGAAGGGGCGTGAGGGATCGTCCCGCGGGTCGAGTGCGGCAGTTGACGGGGTGGGGTAAGGTGAGGCTAGCCAACTTGAGGGCCATCGGGCAACGCACCCCTGTGTGCGGAAACTCTGGTAAGTTGACAGCGACACGGATGCAACGTGTTCTACATCAATGAGTTGCGCGATGGGTCAACTTACCAGAGTTTCCGGGGAAACTCTGGTAAGTTGACCCATCGCGCACCCGAACGCTGTCCGCTCCGTCGGGCTGGAAAGCCTGACCTCCCGGAACGTCCCCACAGGCGCTCTCAATGAACGTCCGTCAAGGAAATCGCCCCAAGACAACAGCCTCGTCGAAGGCCGACTGGTCCGGTTGCAAGCCGATGCCTAGCATGACCGTTCCGGTCGTCACAGCAGACCGCAGTTCTACCGGAACGCAGTTGCCCACCGGGCAAGTCACTCAGCGGTGACTGGGGACGGCGCCCCGAGGGAGTACCGAGTGTAACGCCGCGTTCCGCCGCGATTCGGCCGGGGGGACGCGCAAAGGCTGGATGCCGAGGTGAGAAAGTGCCGAAGGCAAAGGTAATCCGCCAAGCCGGCGAAGGAGAGACCGCCGCACCCGAGGGACCGCCTCCAACAGCGCCTCGGCGGCGGGCTCGTCTTGTGGCCAGGCGCACGCCCCGCCGAAGGGGTGCGCTTCACTCCCTTGCGTGTACCCCTTGCGATGGTGGCGCTCATGACGGCCCCGTTCGAGCCCGTGCCGACCCTCGAGGCCCCGTTCTGGCGCCTCTACCGCGACTTCTTCGACTTGGCGGAGCGGAACAGACGCTGGTCGATCGCCGACGACGTCCCCTGGGGGCGGTGCAACCCCCAGCTCGACCCCGCCATCGCCCACGTCGTCGAGTCGTTCTGCGCCGTCGAACTCTACCTGCCCGACTACACCTCGAAGATCCTTCCCGTGGTGCGCCCCTCCAAGGGCCGCACCTGGTTCTACGCCAACTGGGGCTACGAGGAGTCCAAACACTCGCTCGCCCTGGCCGACTGGCTGCTCCGTTCCGGCCAGCGCAGCGACGGGCAGATGGCCGACCTGGAGCGGTCGGTCTTCGCCCGTGAGTGGAACCTGCCGCAGGACAGCCACCTCGGCATGCTCGTTTACGCGACGGTGCAGGAACTGGCGACGGCGGTGAGTTACCGCAACCTGCGGCGGCGCTGCGCCGAGCACGGCGGCGACCCCGCGCTGGAGCGGCTGCTGGCCCTGGTGGCGGTGGACGAGCAGGCCCACTACGACTTCTTCCGGCGCTGCCTCGGGCTGTACCTGGCGCACGACCGTGAGGGGACGCTGGAACAGCTGCGCCGGGTGATGAATGCCTTCACCATGCCGGCCATCCACGACCTGCTGGGCGAGAGCCGGCAGCGAGTGGCGCGTATCCGCGAGTTATCGATCTTCGACGAGGACACCTATTACCGCGAGGTCTACCTGCCGGTGCTGGCCTTCCTGGGGGTGGACCGGTCCGAGATGCGCAACCGCATGCCGCACAAGAAGTCGGCGCCGCCCGCCGCCTGACGCCGGGATGCCACAGCGCACCCGGCCGGATTCGACCGGATCCGCAGAAGTGCTCTGGCCGCGGCGCCCGCTCTGCGGTATAATTTCATGAGGTGCTCCCCATACCTGATGCCTTCCCTCCCAACCCGTACTCGGGTCCGGCGGACATCAAGCGTGCCGAGCAGGACGACGTGGGATCCTCGCATGCACAGAGACGCCGCCCTTGGTCCCCATCTTCGTGTGTTTCACACGTACTGCTCCCATCGGCGAAGGAGCCCATGCCGGCGCCGTCAGGCGCCGAGACCCTGGGCCCGGCCGCGAAGTGAGCGCCGTCCGCGTTGAGAACGAGCATTTGGACCCGGCCCGACTCCCCGCGCGGGGGGCGGCCTTTTTTCCCTGGGAGTGAGCGATGGGTAAGAAACTGTACGTCGGCAACCTGGATTACGGGGTGACCGACAGCGACCTGGAGAAGATGTTCGCCGCCTTCGGGACGGTGGAGTCGGCGCAGGTGATCATGGACCGGGACACCGGCCGGTCCAAGGGCTTCGGCTTCGTCGAGATGAAGACCGACCAGGAGGCGCAGGCGGCCATCGCCGGCCTCAACGGCCAGCAGTCCGGCGGCCGTTCGCTGACCGTCAATGAGGCCCGGCCGAAGACCGAGGGCGGCGGCCGCGGCGGCTCCGGCGGCGGCGGCCGCGGCGGCTACGGCGGCGGCGGTGGTGGTGGCGGCCGCGGCGGCTACGGCGGTGGTGGTGGCGGCGGCGGGCGGCGGTATTGATTCTCCCGGCCCGACCGATACCGGCCCGGGGCGGCAACGAGGGGCTTCCCTCGCTGGCGCCCCGGGCCGTTCCAATCCTTTCACCAGGAGGCGGCATGTCGCTGCGGATGCGTGTTTACGACCGTGAGCCGATCGGGGCGGCCCTGCGCCGCTTCAAGAAACTGCTGGAGCGCAGCGGCCTCAAGAACGAACTGCGCCGGCGGAAATACTACGAGAAGCCCTGCGAGTTGCGCCGCCGGGCCAAGCTCCGGAAACTCAGCGCCATCCGCAAGAGCAACGCCCTGCGACAGCAGACTTGAGGACACGCCGCTGGGCAACCCGGTCATCGTGCGGTCGCGGCGGAGGGATGAGGGATGAGGCGGGTGTTCTGGGGCCTGGGCGCCCTCGCCCTGCTCACCGTCGCGGCCTTCGGCGGCCTGGTGGCCCTGTTGGGGCTCGATTCGCTGACCCCCCGGGCCAACAGTGGGCCGTGGATCTTCTGGTTCGTCGTGCTCGTCGTCGCCCCGCTGTCGGCTGTCGGATTCTGCATCCACAAGGCGTTCGAGCCGCGCCCGAAGTGAACGAGCCCCGAGTCACCCGCCTCCGATCACCGCCGCCTGGTACCTCGCTGCTGCTTCTCACCGCGGCAGCGCATTTCCCCTTCGTTCGCGTCTCCCCTCGGGTAGAATGCACTCTCGCGGACGCGCCGCCGTCTCTTGATGGGGGTCACATGGCGGACTACGACAGCCCGTGGAAGGAGGCGCTGGACGTCTATCTCCGGGCCTTCCTGGCGTTCTTCTTCCCGCACATCCACGACGACATCGATTGGTCGCGCGGCTACGAGTTCCTGGACAAGGAGTTGCAGAAGATCGCGCCAAAGGCGGCTCGCGGCCGGTTCCACGTCGATAAGCTGGTCAAGGTGTGGCGGAAGAACGGCCGCGAGACGTGGGTGTTGATCCACATCGAGGTGCAGACGCAGCGCGACCGGCGCTTTCCGAAGCGCCTGTTCGACTACAACCGCCGCATCTCCGACAGGTATAATCGGACGGTGGTGAGCCTGGCGGTGCTGGCCGACGACGCCCCGAGATGGCGGCCGGACCATTACGACGAGGAGTTGTGGGGCTGCTCGGTCGGGATGCGCTGGCGGCCGGTGAAGCTGCTGGACTACGCCGGCCGCGAGGACGTGCTGGAGACCAGTCCGAACCCCTTCGCCCAGGTGGTGCTGGCGCACCTGAAGGCGCTGGAGACACGGCGCGACCCGGCGGCCCGGCGCCTCTGGAAGGGGCGGCTGGTGCGCGGGCTGTACGAACGCGGTTGGGATCCCGAGGACGTGCGGCAGCTTTTCCGGGTGATCGACTGGTTGATGGAGCTGCCGCCGGTGCTAGAACTCGCCTTCAGGCGAGAACTCGATGCGTACCAGGAGAGACAACACATGCCATACGTTACGAGCATTGAACGGCAGGGGATGGTTCGGATGATCGAGAGTACGCTCCGCGCCCGCTTCGGCGAAGAGGGTGCGCGGCTAATACCGGCGATCATCGAGCTGAATGACGCCGAGAAATTCCTGGCGCTGAATGAGGCCATCGTGGCCGCGACGAGCCTGGACGACGTCCGCCGAGCGTGTGCCGAGGCCGCGGCACCGGCGGCGAGGCGGAAGAAGGGCAGCAACGGCAAGCGCGGCCCGGCGAGGACGTAACGGGGCGAATCCGCAGTGAGCGGCGCAACGGCCGGTCGGACGCTCGCCCCGGGAAGTTACGGGGGCGAGGAAGGGCCGTTTTCGTCCGCAGGCGTTTGTGGGCAAGCACCTGCGGAGAGTGTCCCCGAAGGTCCCTTCAGATCAGTGGATTGACTAGCTGGATCGTATCAATAGTTCGGGGCGCCCCCATGTCCTCGGTATACAGGGTAGTGATCCCGCCTTCTAAACAGGCACCGAGGATCATGCTGTCCCAGTGCGACAGGCTGTATCGTCCCGACAGGTCGAGGGCACGATCCAGTACGGCGGGCACCGGCAGAACGAGGGGAAACAAGTAGCGAAACGCTTGCACGTGCTGGAGGAACTCGGCGGCTGTCAACTTCCCTTGATCGCGCCAATGGCGCAGCTGCTGAACCAACTCACCTTGCACTTGCCAGAGCAAAAATGTCGGTTCCGGAGCCGAGCGCAGTCGCTGAAGCAACTGCTGCGCTTTCGCCTGCTTGGCGGGCTCGTGCTTGTCGAGCGAATAGAGAAAGATGTTCGTGTCAACGGCGTTCATGAAGCTGCGCGCGGCTCAGCCGCTCTCCCTGCGAGTCGATGGTCGATCGCCGCCAGAGGAGTTCGACCGTTTCCCAGGCGTGTTGCCGGCGCACTCGTTCGTCATCCTCGTCGAGCGGCTCCACGGCCAGGCGAACTTGGGAGTGAGGCGGCAACTTCAGGGGCTCGTTCGGCTTGAGAACGCCGTCTTCAAACGTGGCTGTGATGACCTGAATCATCGCTCGGCTCCGGGGTCAAGGGCTTCAATCTCTGCTGATTCTAGTCGGTTGATCGGACCCGCACAAGCGAACCGGCGCCGCTTGAACTCCCCGGTCCGCGACGGTGAAAAAAAAGGACGCGGCTCGTAAAGACATATTGTCTTTACGAGCCGCGTCCCCTTTTTCACTCCAGGTGGTGCTGGCGCACCTGAAGGCGCTGGAGACACGGGGCGACCCGGCGGCCCGGCGCCTCTGGAAATGGCGTCTGGTGCGCGGACTGTACGAACGGGGTTTCGATGCCGAAGACGTGCGGCAACTGTTCCGGCTGATCGACTGGTTGATGGAGTTGCCGCCGGCGCTCGAGAGCGCCTTCCGGCAAGAACTTGATGCCTATGAGGAGGGACGACGCATGCCATTCGTCACGAGCATTGAGCGGCAGGGGATGCTGCGGGTGATCGAAGGCGTCCTCCGCGGGAAATTCGGCGAGGAGGGTGTGCAGCTGATGCCCGCGATCAGGGAGCTGAACGACGCGGAGAAATACGACACCGTGGGCCAGGTCATCGCTACGGCGGCAACCTTGGACGAAGTCCGCGGGGCGTGCGCCGAGGCAGCAGCACCGGCGCCGCGGCGGAAGAAGGGTAGCAACGGCAAGCGCGGCTCGTCGAAGGCGTAATGGCAGCTGGTTGTGGCGTGAGCTGGGGTGCGAATTGTTCCACAAGTCATTGGAGGCAATAGGGATGGGTTAACTGTCCCTCTTGCCCTTTGCCAGGAGAGACAACGCATGCCATACGTCACGAGTATTGAGCGAGTGGTGATGCTTGAGATGATCGAAGACGTGCTGCGCGCCAGATTCGGCGAGGAGGGCGCCGGACTGATCCCCGCCATCCAAGAGTTGAACGACGCCGAGAAGTACCTGGCCCTGAATCGCGTCATCGCGACTGCGACGACTCTGGACGAAGTTCGCCAGGCTTACGCCAAGGCCGCGGCACCGCCCGCGCGGAGGAAGAGAGGCAGCAACGGCACGCGAGGCGCGTCAAAGACGTAGCGGCGCCGGCGCTCTTCCCCGAGAATAGACCACGGATTGGACGGATGAGACGGATTACCACGGATCTGATCCGTGGTAATCCGTCTCATCCGTCCAATCCGTGGTCTATTCTCCTCCTCGAACACGATCAATCGTCGATGCCGATCTTGATCTCGTCCGAGTTCCCCTTCAGCTCCGGCGCGTACATGGCGTAGCCGCGCGTCGGCAGGGCGCTGAACTTGCCCGGGATCTCCGCACGCAGCCGGTAGCTGACGCTGTGCTTGCCACGCGCCAGCGCCCGCACGAAGAACGACACCCGGTCGTCACGCAGCTCCACGTACGCCCCCATGTCGTTGCCGTTGTAGCCGCTGCGCACCAGCATCGCCTCGAAGCCAGCCGCCTTCGGGTCCTCGAAGATCAGGTACTCGTAGTCGTTCTTGCTGTCGATCTCCAGCTCGACTTCCACGAGGTCGCCGCTCTTCACCACCGACAGGTTCTTCAACTCCGTCCGCACGTACTTCTCGGCCCGCTGGCCGACCACCTGACCCGAGCTGCCCTGGACCTTCTCCTCCTTGTCGGCCCGCGTCAGCTTGTAGTACTTGCGGTTCACCTTCACCTCCAGGCCGGCCTTCGTGATGAAGTCCTCCAGGGTGAAGTTCGTCAGGTAGGCGTTGAAGTAGACCGGGCCGGTCCCCTTGCGACGCACCTCCACGACGTGCTTGCCGGTCTCGATGGCGTCGCCGCTCAGCACCAGCTTGTTGTCGAAGGTGAAGAGGTTCTTCGTGTCGATGTGCTCTTCCTTCATCTTCTTGCCGTCCAGCCACACCTCGACGGTCATGTCCGGCTTGTCCTCGCCGCTGGCCTTGAGGTAGTCGGCCATCGCCTCGACGCAGACCGCCGTGTCGCGCGTGTTGCTCCAGTACGTCGAGTTCTTGCGGTTGTTGAGCAGGTACTTCACCAGCCGCGACGCCTTCTCGTCCTTGGGGCTGGTGCGGGCCAGCAGCTTCAGGTAGTAGCCGTTCGACTCGACCTCACTGCCGTACCAGCTCCACCAGTGGTTGCCCGCCGGCAGGCGCAGGTACGCCGTCTGGTTTTCGTCGTCCTGCACCACGAACTGGTCGATGTTCTTGAGGATCATCGACAGCTTCTCGGTCTCGCCGAGCTTGAACAGCCCCAGGCCGTACATCGCCTTGGCGTAGACCGCCAGGTGCGTCCGGTCGCGGTACAGGAAGTCGCGCATCTCGGCGTCGGCCACGCCGGCATCGACCAGCACCATGTAGACCAGGGCGTCGGTCTCGTCGGCGTGCTCCTTCCACGGGTTGGTCTTCGACGGGGCGTTCTTGATGCGACGGATCTGCTCCGCCTGGTAGCCCTTGAGCCACTCGACGCCGCGCTCGAGCATGTTCGGCGGCAGGCCGACGTCGTTCTCCTTGGCCAGTTGCAGGCCGTGGACGACGACCGCCGTGGTGTGCGGCCAGGAGTGCTCGCCGTAGCCGGAGAACCAGCCCCAGCCGCCGTCGCCCAGCTGCATCCCCGCCAGCGCCTGCACGCCGGCCAGCGCCATGCCCTTCACCTCCTCCTCGTCGAAGACCGGGTTGCGGTCGAAGCGCTTCCAGCCCTTCGCCCGCTCCTTGTCGTCGCCGATCTCCTGGGCGTTCAGGTTGGTGCGCTTGTCGCGGATCTCCTTCAGGTTCAGATTCATCCGCTGCAAGGTCCGCTGCACCATCACCGTCGGCAGGAAGCGGTTGAGCGTCTGCTCGGTGCAGCCGTAGGGGTAATCGACCAGGTACGGCAGGGCATCGACCATCGCCCCCGCCAGGGTCGGCGAGTAGCGCACCTCCAACCGCGACTCGTTGATCCGCCGCTCGGCCGGCACCGTCAGCGAGATGGCCGACAGGTCCTTGTCCGGCCGGATGGCGCCGGAGTAAGAGTCGGTCTTGAGCATGCCGTGGACCAGGCAGGGGAAGCGCATCTCCATCGCGTCCGATTCCTCGTCGGTGACCGCCTTGACGCGGACGACCGCCTGCCCCTCGCTCTTGACCTGCACGCGCCAATCGACGCGCTTGTCGCGGCCGGCGGGGATCATCAGCTGCTGCTTCAGCTCGGTCAGGGCGCCCAGCGTGCCGCCGTCCAGCTCCAGCGTCACCTCGACGCTCTTTTGGGTCTTGAGGTAGTTGTGGACGTTGGCCGACAGGACGACCTCGTCCTTCTGGACGAAGAAGCGCGGCGCCTGCAGGCGGACGAGGAGGTCTTTCTTGGTGACGACCTCGGCCTCGCCCTGGCCCACCTTGGTGCCGTGGCCCATCGCCCAGACCTTCACCTTCCAGCCGGTCAGGTTCTCCGGCATGGGGAAGGTCACCTCGGCGAAGCCGTCCTTGTTGGTGGCCACCGACGCCGACCAGTAGGCGGTGTCGGCGAAGTTCTTGCGCACGGTCGGCTGCGGGACGCCGGGGCCGGGCCCGGGCTGACGCTCTCCCTGCTTGTCGGCCCCGAGTTCGCGCTTCATCTGCTCCCCGTTGTCACCGCCCAGGCGACCAGCCGCCGGACCGCCCGGGGCGGCCGCCTTCGCATCCGCCACGCCCCGGCGGCCGAAGCCGCCGCCAACCCCATCCGAGTCGAACAACTCATTCTCCGTCCGCAACCTGTCCCCCTTCTCCTCGCCCTTGCCCTTCTTGGCGAGTTCCTCGACGACCGAGGCGCCGAAGAGGCCGAGGTTGGCCATGCCGATCTCGGTGTGGCGCAGCAGGTTCGGGAACCACTGGGCGACGTTCGTTTCGCTCGACGGGTAGTGGTGACGCCGCCAGTTCCAGAAGAAGGCCCGGATTTCCGGCACGTTGGAGCCGCCGGAGATGTACTCGACGCTCCGGTCGTAGACGGTCAGCACCGTTGAGCCGACAAACGGCTTGCCGGCCAGGTCGGTCAGCTTCACCTGGATCGTCGCCTTCTGGCCGGGGCGGTACTCCGTCGCCGACGGCACGACCTCGACATTGACGATCCGCTTCTCCGGCGGCACCACCACCTCACGCAGCTCGGAAAAGACCTTGCCGCCGTGGACGGTGAGCGCCTCGACGAAGAAGTTGGGCATGTCCTTCTGGACAACGGCGACCTCCTCCTGGGTACTCTTGCCCGTGAGGCGCAGCACCTTCGGCGCCAGGTAAATGCCGTTGGCCGGCCGCACGAACAGCAGCACCGCCGCGTCG